>Ga0070731_10001113_pt1 | contig 29385 bp, 25 predicted proteins | sample Coa_R1_2_FD_66448 | JGI IMG/M metagenome (GOLD analysis project Ga0070731, IMG submission 66448) | Surface soil microbial communities from Centralia Pennsylvania, which are recovering from an underground coalmine fire - Coalmine... | ecosystem: Environmental > Terrestrial > Soil > Unclassified ... | reverse complement strand
CCCTCGGAAGCCTGGTTTCTGGAGCCCTACGAATCGTTCGGCGGGATGGAGAAAGCCCGCGCCGACGTGCAGAGCTCGGCGATAGCCTCCGATCTGGAAGTGGCCAATGCGACGGATGGGGAGTTGCGCACCGGCTCGCGCACATGGCTGGCCGTATTCCGCGGCGAGTTGAGCTATCACGCGGCGGAGGCCGTTTCAAATATGGCTAAGTGCCGGCACATGTCCACAACCATTCTGCGCATCAAGTATGGGCACGATGGGAACCTGGTGCAGGCTGCCAGGCTGCTGATCTCGGGCTACGAAAAATCGAGCTCCAGCCAGCCCGTGCTGGCCTATCAGGTGCTCTCCGGCGCGCCCGCTGGAACATACCTGCTTTTCCAGCCGATGGAGTCCCTGGCCCGGGTGGACGAGGCCCCCGCCCGCACCGCCGCCGCGCGCCAGGTCATGGGCGAACGCGACCGGCAGCATTTTGATGCGTTGGCCGCGGAACTGGTGCAATCGAGCGAGGCTCTGCTTTTCGAGTTCAATCCGCGGATGAGCTACGTCTCGAAAGAATTCGCAGCGGGAGATCCGGACTTCTGGAATGCCAGGCCGGCGCCCGCCAGGCCCGCCGGGAAGGCCAAGCCGCCATCCAAACCCTGAGGTCGGGTACCCGGGTTTTTGCTGCGCCTATTCGCATCCAGATATACTGAATGTGAAATGAGTGCCATCGCCACCAGCGGTCAACTGAGCCGCTCTATCGGGTTTTACGATTCCACCATCGGCAAGAAAGTAGTGATGGCCGTCAGCGGCGTGATCCTGTTCGGCTACGTGCTCGGCCACCTGATCGGCAATCTCCAGATCTATTCGTCGAATCCGGAACAGATCAACAACTACGCCCACTTCCTGCATGCGCACGCAGTCCTGCTTTGGGTCGTGCGCTGCGGACTGCTGGCCGCCGTGGTCCTGCACATCACCGCTTCGGTGCAGTTGTGGCTGCTGAAGCGGGCGGCACGCCCCGAAGCCTACACGAAGAAGGACGACCTGCCCGCCAGCTACGCGGCCCGCACCATGATTTGGAGCGGCCCTATCATCGCGGCGTTTGTCATATTCCACGTGCTGCACCTGACCACCGGCAGCGTGCTGCCGCTCGAGGAAGGCAATGTGCGCGCCAACGTGATTACCGGATTCCAGCATCCCGCGGTGGCCATCTTCTACATCATCGCCATGGCGCTGCTGTGTATGCACCTCTACCACGGCCTCTGGAGCATGTTTCAGTCGCTGGGCATCAGCCACCCGCGATACACGCCCCTCCTGAAGAAGTTCGCGGCGGCCTTCGCCTGGTTCGTGGCCATCGGCAATATTTCGATTCCTTTGATGGTGATGCTGGGCGTGCTCACGCTGTCATAACACATGCATATGGAACTCGACTCCAAAGTCCCGGACGGCCCCATCGAGACCCTCTGGGACAAGCACAAGTTCAATCTGAAGCTGGTGAATCCAGCCAACAAGCGGAAGTACAACATCATCGTGGTGGGATCCGGGCTGGCCGGCGGATCAGCGGCAGCCACGCTCGGCGAACTGGGTTACAACGTGCAGTGCTTCTGCTTCCAGGATTCCCCGCGCCGCGCGCATTCCATCGCCGCGCAGGGGGGCATCAACGCGGCCAAGAATTATCACAGCGACGGCGACAGCGTGTTCCGCCTTTTCTATGACACCGTGAAGGGCGGCGACTTCCGCGCCCGTGAAGCCAATGTCTACCGGCTGGCGCAGATCAGCGTCAACATCATCGATCAGTGCGTGGCGCAGGGTGTGCCGTTCGCGCGCGAGTACGGCGGCATGCTGGATAACCGGTCGTTCGGCGGCGCGCAGGTCTCCCGCACCTTCTACGCGCGCGGACAGACCGGCCAGCAATTGCTGCTGGGCGCCTACCAGGCACTGGAACGCCAGATCGGCGCGGGGCAGGTCAAGATGTACTCGCGCCACGAAATGCTCGACTTGGTGGTGATCGACGGCAACGCCCGCGGTATCGTCACGCGCGATCTCATCACCGGCAAGATCGAGTCCTGGGTGGCCGACGCCGTGGTGCTTGGCACCGGCGGCTACGGCAACGCCTATTACCTCTCGACTAACGCGAAGGGCTGCAATACCACTGCTATCTGGCGGGCTTACAAGAAGGGCGCTCTGTTTGCCAATCCATGTTTCACCCAGATCCATCCCACCTGCATACCGGTGACCGGCGAATACCAGTCCAAGCTCACCCTGATGAGCGAATCGCTGCGCAACGACGGCCGCATCTGGGTGCCTCTGGCCAAAGGCGACAAGCGCCAGCCGAATCAGATTCCTCCCGCCGAGCGCGATTATTACCTGGAGCGGCGATATCCCAGTTTCGGCAACCTGGTGCCGCGCGACGTAGCCTCGCGCAATGCCAAGGCGGTTTGCGACGAAGGCCGCGGCGTGGGTGAATCGGGTCTGGGTGTTTACCTGGATTTCGGTGACGCCATCGGGCGCCTGGGCCAGCATGTCATCAAGGAGCGCTACGGCAACCTGTTCGATATGTACGAGCGCATCACCGGCGAGAATCCTTACCAGACCCCCATGCGTATCTATCCTGCGATCCACTACACCATGGGCGGCCTGTGGGTGGATTACGACCTGATGAGCACGATTCCCGGCCTGTACGTGATCGGCGAGGCCAACTTCTCGGATCACGGCGCGAATCGCCTGGGCGCCAGTGCGCTCATGCAGGGCTTGGCGGACGGCTACTTCGTGCTGCCGTATACTATCGGCGACTATCTGGCGTCGTCGCGCCTGGCCAAGGTCGATACCAGCCACGCGGCGTTTCGCGATGCCGAAACCCAGGTTGCCTACCGCACGGACCGCCTGCTCCATATTAAGGGTACCCGTTCGGTGGATTCGTTCCATCGGGACCTGGGCAAACTGCTTTGGGAGTACTGTGGCATGGGCCGCACCGCCGAAGGACTCCGCCACGCGCTCGAGCAAATCCCCGCGCTCCGGGAGCAATTCTGGAGCGATGTGCGGGTGCTGGGCGCCGGCGAGGAGTTGAACCAGTCGCTCGAAAAGGCCGGACGCGTAGGCGACTTCTTCGAACTGGCCGAACTGATGTGCCTCGACGCCCTGGATCGCAACGAGTCCTGCGGCGGCCATTTCCGCGAGGAATATCAAACGCCGGATGGCGAGGCGCTCCGCAACGATGCGGAATATTCATACGCGGCGGCCTGGGAGTACCGCGGTGATGGCCAGCCGCCGGAGGTGCACAAGGAGCCGCTGCATTTCGATTACGTCCATCCCAGTCAACGGAGCTACAAGTAGATGAGACTCACTCTGCATATCTGGCGGCAGCGCAATGCGAGCGAGAAGGGGCGCATGGTGCGGTATGAAGTTCCGGACGTCAATCCGGAGATGTCGTTCCTCGAAATGCTGGACGTCCTCAACGAAAGTCTGATCGCGAAAGGCGAAGAGCCCGTGGCGTTCGACCACGATTGCCGCGAGGGCATCTGCGGCATGTGCGGTTTCATGATCAACGGCGTGGCGCACGGGCCACAGCGCGGCACCACCGTCTGCCAGTTGCACATGCGGCACTTCAAGGACGGCGACGAACTGTTCCTGGAGCCGTGGCGCGCGCGCGCCTTCCCCGTTGTCAAGGATCTGGTGGTGGACCGCAGCGCCTTCGACCGTATCATTGCGGCGGGGGGGTTCATTACTGCGCCTACCGGAAGCGCGCCCGACGGCAACGCCATCCTGATCCCCAAAGGGACCGCCGACATCTCCATGGATGCGGCCGCCTGCATCGGATGCGGTGCGTGCGTGGCCATGTGTCCCAACGCCGCCGCCGCGCTTTTCACCGCCGCGAAAATCACCCACCTGGGAGTATTGCCGCAGGGCCAGCCCGAACGCTACAGCCGCGCGCGGGCCATGGTGGCGCAGGTCAGCCACGAAATGTTCGGCTACTGCACCAACGTCGGCGAATGCGAAGCGGTCTGCCCGAAAGAGATACCGCTCGAAGTCATCGCGCGCATGAACCGCGATTTCCTGAAAGCGGTGGTAACCAGCCGCCCGTAGACCAGCACCGGCGCCGCCGCGTGGGCATCGCGAAGTCAGCGGCCCGTCTGTACCCGATGGTGGCACCGCCACAATCACCTTGCGTGATGCGGCACTCCCTGATCGCTGTGGTGATAAAAGCGGTGCATGAACGGCTCGCCGAAGCCCCAAACCAGCAGTAACAACGCGACGAAGCCTACACCAGATCCCCCTGGGATCTTCCCAGCCCGGCAGAGGCGGCGAGCAGACATGGTCCAGTCCTACTCTCATCCCAGCGCCGCTTCAGTGCCGGAAGTGGCGCACGCCCGTAAACACCATGGCCAACCCAAGCCGGTCCGCCGCCTCGATCACTTCCGCGTCGCGCACCGATCCGCCGGGCTGGATCACGGCTGTGGCGCCGTGCCGGGCGGCTTCCTCCACCCCATCCGGAAACGGGAAGAAGGCGTCCGACCCCACCACGGTGCCGGCGAGCGGGAGCGCGGCTTTCATGGCGGCGATCTTCACCGAGTCCACCCGGCTCATCTGGCCCGCGCCCACGCCTACGGTCTGCCCGGCGCGCGCAAACACGATGGCATTGGATTTCACGTGCTTGGCCACCTTCCAGGCGAACTCCAGCGCGATCCACTCTTCATCACTGGGCGCGCGGCGGGTCTTCACCTGCGTCTCGGCGCGATCCAGGCGGGCCGTGTCCGCGGTCTGCGCCAGATATCCGCCGGATATCGATTTCACGACCAACTCGTCGCCGCCGGCGGCCGCTTTCATCAGCCGCAGGTTTTTCTTGCCGCTGAGCACTGCCAGCGCCTCGAGTGAAAAATCCGGCGCGGCAATCGCCTCGAGGAACGTCTTGGCGCATTCGCGGGCGGTCTCTTCATCCATGACTCGATTCAACCCGACCACGCCGCCGAACGCCGACGCCGGATCGCACTCGAACGCCTTGCGGTAGCTCTCCGCCAGCGTTCCCTTCTCGGCGCAACCGCACGGATTGGTGTGCTTGATGATGGCGGCGGCCGGCTGCCCGAACTCGTTCACCAGTTGCCACGCGGCATCCAGATCCACCAGGTTGTTGTACGAAAGCTCCTTGCCCTGTAGCTGCGCGGCGCCCGCGATGCCGGCGCCGGGCTTGCCGTACAATGCCGCGGATTGGTGCGGGTTCTCGCCGTAGCGCAGATCCATCAGCTTTTGGGCGCGTACATCGAGCACCGCGGGCAGCGGTCCGCCGCCATCCACTCTCGCCAGCCGCGCGCTGATGACGCTATCGTAGCCCGCCGTGGTGCGAAACGCCTTCTGTGCCAGGCGCCACCTGGTTTCGAGCGAGAGCCCGCCGTCGTGAGCCTTCATTTCCGCCACGAGCTCCGCATAATCCTGCGGTGAAACCACCACCGCCACATCCTGATAATTTTTGGCGGCTGAGCGGATCATGGTAGGGCCGCCGATGTCGATGTTCTCAATCAGCTCCGCCAGGCTGGCATCCGCCCGGTCGGCCACTTTTTCGAAGGCGTACAGATTCACGACCACCATGTCGATAGGGCGGATACCGTGCGCGGCCAGCGCCTGCATGTGTTCAGGCTTGCCGCGCATCGCCAGAATCCCGCCCGTCACATGGGGATGCATGGTCTTCACGCGCCCGTCCAGCATTTCCGGGAAGCCGGTCATTTCCGCCACGTCCGTCACCGGCACGCCGGATGCGCGCAACAGACGCGCCGTGCCGCCGGTGGAGATCAACTCCGCGCCCAGCGCGCGCATCTCGCGGGCGAACTCCGCGATGCCGGTTTTGTCGGTGACGCTGATCAGGACCCTTTTGATTCTAGTCATCAATGGCAAGGTAACACGCGGTTCGCGGCCCCGGCCTTCACGGCCGGGTTGTAAAATGGTCCATCATGCGCTTCGAAATGAATCGCCGCGGCTTTCTGGCCGCCGCCGGAATGGCAGGGCTCGCGGCGCCTTCGCCGGCGCCCGCCGCCGAAGAAGTCCCCGCCATCAAGCTAGGTGTCGCCAGCTACTCGCTGCGCGAATTCAGCCGCGCCCTGGCCATCCGCTGCATCAAGGAACTGCGCACGCCCTACGTCAGCGTCAAGGAATTTCACCTGCCGTATCGCAGCAGCCCCGAGGAGCTCGAAAGCGGCCGCCGCGAATTCGAGCGCGCCGGCCTCACTATCATGAGCGGCGGCAACATCTCGCTGGCCAAGGACGACCCTGACGACATCCGCCGCTATTTCGAATACGCCAAGATGTGCGGCATGCCCATGATGGTCTGCGCGCCGACGCATACCAATCTCGGCGCCGTCGAGAAGTTCGTCAAAGAATACAACATCCGCATCGCCATCCACAACCACGGGCCGGAGGACAAGCAGTATCCCACGCCACAATCGGTACTGGAAGTGGTGCGCAACATGGATCCGCGCTGCGGCCTGTGCATGGATGTGGGGCACTCCGCGCGCGCCGGCGCCAGCGTGGTGGAGTCCATCGCCGAGGCCGGCAATCGCCTCTTCGACATGCACATCAAAGACCTGCGCACATTCGAGCCGCATGCCGTGCAGTGCGATGTAGGCGAAGGCATCATGCCGATTGTGGGTATTTTCAAGCAGCTGCAGAAGATGGGTTATCAGGGCTGCGTTAATCTGGAATACGAAATCAATGGAGACAATCCTCTGCCGGGCATGAAGAACTCGTTCAGTTATATGCGCGGCGTGCTGGCGGGTCTGAAAGGCTGAGAGCGTCACGAATCTATGGCGGATATACCGGTTGGAACCAGGCACGAAAAGAAGATTCTGGTAGATGAAAAGGTGGCCATCAATTTCCTGGGCCTCGAAGACGCGCGGGTGCTGGGCACGCCTTGGATGATCGGGTGGATGGAGCACACCTGCCGGGACGCCGTCCTTCCGTTTCTGGAGGCCGGTCACGACACCGTCGGCACCCACGTCAATGTCTTCCATCTGGCCGCTACCCCCATGGGCATGACGGTAACGTTCAAGGCCGAAGTGACGGGCGTGGAGGATCGCCGCGTCAACTTCAAGGTCGAAGCCTGGGACGAGAAAGAGAAGTGCGGCGAGGGAACCCACCAGCGGGCCATTGTCAATGTCGCGCGCTTCGCAGCCCGGACCAAGGACAAATTCCGCTAGCGCCAAAAGCCGCTTTCCCCTAAATCCGAAACCCCGGGCCCCCTCGTATAGCTCTTGAAGTCCAACATCGCCCTCAGGAGGGGAAGAATGGGAATAAACGCCTTCCGTGCAGCCGCGGCTGCCATGCTGGTGGTTTCCGGCGCTTTTGCCGCCAGCCATCGCAACGGCCCGCTGCTGCTCGAAGATCAAACAGCCAACCTGAACGATTTCTACATTTTTCGCAGTTGGGAACAAGGCCACACCAACAGCGTCGTAATGAGCATGAGCGTTCAGGGGTTTCAGAATCCGGACAATGGACCCAGCTATTACAAGTTCTCCAATAGCGTCCTGTACCGGTTCAATGTCAATAATTCACGCGGTCTGGACGGCAATCCCGACATGCAAATCGATTTCGTGTTCGTCGACAACATCGCGCCGAATGCGCCTTTCGTGTCGTATTTCGGCGCCATCCAGAGCATCGACGACCCGGGCATCCTGTTGAAGGAATCCTACGTAGTGGTGGTGCGCGATCTGCACGCCAACACCGCCACTTATTTTACGCAGGACATGAACGGCCACGCGCTTACTGTGGCTCCTCCCAACACCGGCCCGAAGGGTACCCCGAACTACGAGACCAATCTGGGCCAGCCGTCCATCTTTACGCTGTCCAATGGTATGCGGGTGTTTGCCGGCCCTCGCGACGACGCCTTCTATTTCGATAGCGGCGCCACCTTCGACTATCTGAATTTCCGCGCACCCGCGCCGGTCTTGTCCGGCAGCGCCGACCAGGGCGCCGGCGCGGCGTATCCCAACGCGGTGGATGGCTTCGCCGGCTACAACATCAGCCTGATCGCGGTGGAAGTGCCCATCAACATGGTCACCGCCAACGGCACGGTCCCCACTGACACTTCCGACCCCAACGCCCACATCGCGGCCTGGGCCGCGACGCTGCGCAAGCAGGTGACCGTCCGCGTCAGCCCCAATGATCCGCTCCTGTTCGGCGACTATGTGCAGGTGGACCGTGTCGGCAATCCCCTGACCGTCGAGCTGCTCATTCCGCTGGGCATGAAGGACTATTGGAACCGCAGCGCTCCCGCCAACGACGCGCAGTTCGCGCCGCTGATCGCCGATCCGTTTTTTGTGGATGCGGTCCTCAAAGGCGCCTACAGCCTGAACGTTCCTCCGGCCCCACGCAATGATCTGTTGAGCGTTTACGTGCCGGATATCACCCGTATCGACCTGACCACCCCGGGTGTTCCCAACGCGCAGCAGAGCCGACTCGGTCCACTGGCCGGAGATAACGCCGGCTGGCCCTTCGGCGGGCGGAGGCCCGGCGACGATGTGGTGGATATCGGACTGCGCGCCGCCGCGGGCGTACTCGTCAGCGGGTTCAACGTCGCACCCAATAATGCGCTGGGCGACGGCGTGAACTCCAACGACGTCCCGCTGCTCGATCGCTTCCCGTTCCATGCGCCGCCGCATGCCGGCTATCTGCACAGCCAGGAGAACGGAACCAACGGCCAGGGAATGCCAACCGGCCAATAAAGTGGGCGGGCCCGTGCCTGCGGGCGGCCTCCGAGGCCGCCCAACCCGCGTTTGAGATCAAACCAATGCGAGCGATAATCATTTTCTCACTTCTCATCTCCGCCCTCCGCGCCCAAGTCAACGAGCCCGACCGTCTCCTGCAAACGTTGACCGACCGCGCCATGGCCGACCATGTGGCCAACATGGCTACCGACGAGCGCATCAAAATGTACGAGGCCCTGGTCAATTACAAGCCGAGTGACTTGCACTATCAGAGCCTGCTGGCCGGCGCCTTCATCCAGAAGATGCGCGAGACCATGGACCCCGGCTATCTCGACCGCGCCGCGCAGATTGTGCACGCCGCGCTGGCCACGGATAGCAATGATTACGAAGCCTTGCGCCTGCGCAGCCAGATCGAGTTGGAGCGCCATAATTTCACCAAGGTTGCCGAGTATTCGCGCGAGTTGACCGCCAGTGCGCCGGATGATCCCTGGAACTGGGGCACCCTGGGAGATTCCCTGATGGAGCTGGGCCAGTACGACAAAGCGGCCGACGCCTACCAGCGCATGGTGAGCCTGCGGCCGGATCTCTCCAGCTACAATCGCGCGTCGTATTACCGCTTCGTGGCGGGCGACGCCGCGGGCGCCATCGAGGTAATGAAGCAGGCCATCAACGCCGGCAGCCGGTCGATGGAGAACGTGGCGTGGTGCTATGCGGACCTGGGCAATATGTACTTCAAGATCGGGCAGGTGGCTGACGCCGAGCGCGCCTACCTGTCCGCCCTGCGGGCCTTTCCAGGCTATTATCCGGCGTACGCGGGATTGGGGCGCGCATACGCCGCGCAGGGAAGAATTGCGGAAGCCATCGACAGTTATAAGCGGGCACAGTCCGCCGTGCCGTTGGTGGAATATGCTGGCGCGTTGCAGGATCTTTACACGCTGGCCCGCCAGCCGGAGGAGGCCCGCAAGCAGGCCGGAATGGTCGACATGATAAACAAAATGGAGCAGGCCAGCGGCTTGAACGTCAATCGCAACCTGGCCATGGCGTATGCCGATCGCGACCGCAACCTGGATCGCGCTCTGTCGCTGGTCGAGAGCGAACTGTCCGGCCGGCGCGACATATACACCTATGATGCGCTGGCCTGGGCGCTTTACAAGAACAAGAAGTACGACCAGGCCGCCAAAGCTAAGGAAAAGGCTCTGGAATTGGGTACACCCGAGCCGGCGTTCTACTATCACGCGGGGATGATCGAACGCGCGCTCGGCCAGAACGATGTGGCGCGCAAACATCTGGAGAAAGCCCTGGCGCTGAACGCCCGTTTCGATCCGCGCCAGGCGCCGCTGGCCGAAGCTGCTTTAAAGGAGATCGCACAATGAAACGATATTTATGCTTGCTGATATGCGCCGGGACCCTCGCGGCCGCGGACGATACGGTCGGCCGCATGCTGAACGATAAGCTCACCGCCGCCCAGCGTAACGATGCGTGCTTCGCGCTGCGGGGCAACCGCGCGCCCGAGGCCATTGCCGCCATGCGCGGCGCGCTGTCGAGCGAGATAATACGGGCCTGCGCGGCGCGCAATCTGCGCGAAGCCGGCGCGGTCGACGAGCTCAAGAACGCACTGGCGGCGCCCGAGCCCGAAGTGCGCGCGATAGCCGCCCGGGAGTTGGGTTCGTTCGAGCATCCCGAACTGATGGAACTGCTGGTGAAGGCCGCGCACGATCCCAGCATGCTGGTGGCGACCAACGCCGTTATGGGCCTGGGCCAATATCATGACCGTGCCGTGCTGCCTTATCTCCTGGAACTGGCCGGCAGCAGCGGCACCGCTGGCGTGGCCGCACTCAGCCGGGCGGCGCGCTTCGATGAGCCGGCCACCCTGCCCATCGCGCGCCAACTGCTTTCCGGCGACGACATGGCGCGTAAGCTGCTTTCGCTGATGATCGTGGGAGATTGCGGCGATGCCCGCGATCTGCCGCGCCTGCGCGAGATCGCAGCCCGCAGCCAGCCCGTCGGAACCTCCGGGCGGGGTTTCGGCCTGTTGCCGGCCCTCGACTTGGCACGCGCTGCCAAGAGCGCCATCGCCGGCATCGAAGCCAGACAGGCTCAGATTCACGCCAATTGAACGAGGCTGGACGTTCTGATCGCCGCTTAGGTGCTGCATCTACCGAAATTAACGTGCAAACGGCAGCCGATCTGTGGTACATATAGATTTGAGCATTGGCGGGTTTCCTGACCTGTTTGTGCTGAGCGTCACGGTCCTTTCCACAGAATCCCTCCGGTAACCCGACGTTGACCACGCTGGTGTGAACTACTGCACCGTCGATGTGGTGATCGAGCGGTTATGCGCGATTCACCGGACGCTCCCCAAGTCGGAGAGTTTTTCACCCGCCGGCAGGTTTTGGAGTACTGAACTTCCCATGGACAGCGATCGAAAGTACAGGCAGCCGGGTTATATGGACTCGGATCGCCCGGATTTCAAGGAACGCCGCGGCGAAGACGGACGGCCCCGGGTTCCCGGACCTAAGCCCCCTCTCGATATCACCGGTCCGCGGCTGCCGCGCCTCGTGCAGGCAGTCACCGCGGCCCGTTGTTTCAACTGTTCCACGCAACTGACTAACGGCGTAGACTGGAGCGGCGTCTGTCCGAAATGCGGCACAGCGCTGCATTGCTGTAAGCAATGCTCCCATTTTGAGTCGTCCACTCGCTTCCAATGTCTGAAGCCGATTCCGGTACGGATTCCGGTGAAAGACAAAGCCAACGACTGCACCCTGTTTTTGCCGCGGGTGACCGTGGCGCGAGACGGCAGCGCCGCGGCGCCGCCCCCGGCCGTCCCCCGCGTGGAAACTCCCACCTCCCCGGACGCGGCCCGCAGCGCCTTCGACAAACTCTTTAAGAAGTAGGCCGACTCCTTAAGGCGTCCGCTCCCCATGCGCTGCGGTAGTCTTCAAGTGCCGGTGAAATCCCAGGTCTTCCCCCGTGAGCAGCTTCGTCGCAAAGATGATCTGGCCAGTGTGCCCGGAGAAGTGCTCCACAACATGATAGACCGCTTCGAGCACTGTGACGTCGTAACTCTGCACCGTGATCCTCTCGCCCAGCCGGTCCGGCGCCAGACCTCCGAGTACCGCGGCTGCCGCGTCCACGGTTCCGCGCAATTCCGCAGCCAGGCTGGAGCCGGCCGCACCGCCGCGCGCGGCGAACTCCGCATCCCGCTGGCGCGCATCCCGCTGGCCGCCCACCCCCGATACGATCCATTGCCGTACGTTGCCGCATAGGTGCAGCACCAGGTTGCCGACAGCGTTTTCCGTGTCCGCGCCGCGCGTCCAGATCTGCTGGTCGCTCAGGCGGCCCAGGCAATCTTCGATGCGGCTTGTGAGCTGCATCAGCTTGCGGACGGAGTAGTTGAGGAACAAGCGTTCGGAAGAGTCCATATCATGCAGGATACAACTCGACGCATGCTATCGTAATCCTCGTGACACGACCAATGACCATGGGAGTTATTGTCGGGAATCGTGGCTTCTTTCCCGACCACCTCGCCAGGGAAGGACGCGAGGAAATCATCAAGGCATTGACCACCGCGGGCATAGAACCGCTGATTCTGGGCCCCCAGGACAGCAAGTATGGCGCGGTGGAAACGCGCGCCGAGTCGCACAAGTGTGCCGACCTGTTCCGGGCGCATCGCGACCGCATCGACGGCGTGATCGTGACGCTACCTAATTTTGGCGAAGAGCGGGCCATCGCCGATACACTGCGCCTAGCCGAGTTGAACGTCCCCGTGCTGGTGCAGGCTACGCCTGATTCTGCGTCTAAAATGTCGATCCAGTTCCGGCGCGACAGCTTCTGCGGCAAGATGTCGGCCTGCAATAATCTGACGCAGTACGGCATCCCTTACTCCATCACTACCCGGCATACCGAAGCGCTGGATTCGGATATCTTCCGCCAGGATCTGGATTGGTTCGCAGGGGTCTGCCGCGTAGTTAGAGGTCTCCGTCAGGTGCGCATCGGGGCCATCGGCGCGCGCCCCGCGGCGTTCAATACCGTGCGCTACAGCGAGAAAATACTCGAGCGGCATGGCATCTCCATCGAAACCGTCGACCTGAGCGAAATTTTAGGCCGCATCCATCGTATGCGCGATTCCGACGATGCCGTGCAGCAAAAACTGGCGGCCATCAAGAGCTACGTGAAGACCCAGGGCATCCCGGAAGACGCCTTGATCAAGATGGCCAAGCTCGGCGCCGTGGTGGACCGCTGGATGCAGGAAACCGAAGTGGTGATGAGCGCCGTGCAGTGTTGGACGGCCATTGAAGAATACTTTGGCGTGGTGCCATGCACCATTATGAGCATGATGAGCAACGACCTGTTGCCGGCCGCCTGTGAAGTGGATATCTGCGGCGTAGTCGGCATGTACGCACTGCAACTCGCCTCCGGCACGCCCAGTGCGCTGCTCGACTGGAACAACAACTACGGCGACGACCCCGACAAGGCGGTCTGCTTTCATTGCAGCAATCTGCCAAAACATTTCTTCGCCGACGTGCGCATGGACTTTCAGGAGATCATCGCCGGCACGGTGGGCAAGGCCAACACCTTCGGCACCTGCGTCGGCCGCGTGAAGGCGGGACCCATGAGCTTCTGCCGCGTCTCCACCAGCGATCGCACGGGCAGCCTGGTGTCGTACGTCGGCGAAGGAGAGTTCACCAGCGACCCGCTCGAAACGTTCGGCGGCGCCGGCGTGGTGCGCATCCCGCGCTTACAGGATCTGCTGCGCTACATTTGCATGAACGGCTTCGAGCATCACGTGGCGGCCAACCTTTCTTCGGTGGCGGGCATGGTCCACGAGGCGGGCACCCGTTACCTCGATTGGGACATGCACTGGCACAAAAACTAATAGGTTCCGCCCAATGACCGCGGCTGCCAGCCGGCCTGGCGCAATGCATCCGCTACAGCGGCGGCGATCTCGGCCGATCCTGGTGTATCGCTGTGAATGCAAATGGTCTGCACCTGCCCAGCGCCCGCCAGCCGCACTGCCTGCGCGGCGGCATCCTGGGGATTCGTAATCAGCGCATCCGCGAAACGGCGTGATCGCAGGGTGCCATCCGGCTCGTAGCGCCTGTCAGCGAACCCCTCCGCCGCGATGCGGAGGCCCATGCCCCGCCAGATATCCAGCATCGGGGATCCCTCCAGCCCGACCAACGCCACGTCCCCGCCCCAGCGCGTCACGCCCTCCGCGATGGCCCGCGCTACTTCCGGGTTCTTCACCGCCACGTTGTACAGCGCCCCGTGCGGCTTCACATGCGTGAGCGTGCCAGCAATCGTGGCCAGGAACCGGAGTTGCTCGCACACCGTCGCCGCGATCTGCAACGCCGATAATGGCATCTCCACACGTCCGAAGTTGGCGCGATCCGGATACCCCGGATGCGCGCCTACCGCCACGCCATGCCGCCAGGCCATTTCCACGGTCCGCCGCATGGTGGCCGTATTGCCCGCATGCCCGCCGCAGGCCACGTTGGCCGAGGTAATCACCGGCATCAGCGCTTCTTCGATAGCGGCGTCCGCCAACTCGCCCATGTCGCAATTCAGGTCGATGGTCATGAATCAAAAATTCTCAGCCCGCGGCGCGTAGCGTCCTCACCACGCGAAACCCCACGTTATGAAGCCGGCTCACCGGGAATTCGAAATTGCGCGCTGTCACGCGGCAATACTTAGCGGAATCGAGCCAGCACCCTCCGCGAAACACGCGATATGAGCCGCCGCCCGGCCCCTGCGGATCGTCTGGCGGGCTCTCCGCATAATACCCCGCGCCATACCAATCCTGCACCCACTCCGCGACATTTCCAATCGTGTCGTACATGCCGCGCCCGTTTGGCTGCTTCCTGCCCACAGGTTGGGTATGCCCCTCGGAATTGTCTTTGTACCAGGCCTTAGCGGCCAGGTTGGTGGAATCGTCGCGGCAGGCGTACTCCCACTCGGCTTCCGTTGGCAGGCGGTAAATGTGCTCGTGGCCGCGCGCGTTCAGGCGCTCCAGGAACACCTGAATATCATCCCAGGAGACACTCTCCACCGGCAGCGATGCGCCTTTAAAATGGCTGGGAGCGCTGCCCACGGTCGCGCCTTCCGGAGTGGTGCGGACCGCGCCGGCTTTGGCATGCGGGTCGATCATCACCGTTTCCCACTGCGCCTGTGTGACCTCAAACTTGCCGATCTCAAAATCGTGGCTGATGTGCACGCGATGCACCGGCGCTTCGTCAGGTTCGCCGGCCGCCGATCCCATCCGGAATTCTCCTGCCTGAACCCGTACCATCGCGCTTCCATCCAGCAGCCCCGTGACTCCGTACGTCGCAGGGTCCTGCTGGCCTCTCAGCCCTGGCAGAGTCAGCGCGGCAACCGTTCCCGAAAGAAAACATCTGCGCGAGAAACGCGTATATCCGGACCGGTCCATTTTGGGATGTATTATAGAACAATAGCGCCCTTGGAGCCGGATGCCGTGCGTCTGCTTCTATCGACCATCGCGATTGTCCTGCCGCTGGCCGCGGCGGATTACGACTCCGCCGTAAAGCCGGTGCTTTCCCAGACGTGCGCGCTTTGCCATAACGATAAACTGTCGTCCGGCGGTTTGAACATCAAAGCATTCCTGGCGCCCGATTCCGTAACCGCTTATCGCGACGGTTGGGAAGCCATACTGCAGAAACTCCGCGCCGGCGAGATGCCTCCCAAAGGTATCCCGCGGCCGCCCGAAGCGCAGTTGCAGGCGCTGGTCCATTACGTCGAAGGTGAATTCGAGAAGGCCGACCGTAATACCAAGCCGGACCCCGGTCACGTGACCGCCCGCCGCCTGAACCGTAGCGAATACTCCAATACCATCCGCGACCTGCTGGCGGTCGACTTCCGCGCCGAACGCGATTTTCCCACCGATGACTCCGGCTACGGTTTCGACAACATCGCCGATGTGCTCACCATTTCTCCCGTCCTGATGGAGAAATACCTGGACGCCGCCGAGTCCATCGCCTCCCGCGCCATGGGCGCTGATCCGCTGCCCAAGAAGCCGATCGAAGCGCAATATCACACGAAGGACAAGACCGTCCGGCGCGTGGACCTGAGCACCATTGAAGCCTCCCATCGCGTGGAGTGGGATGGCGAGTATGTCGTGCGTGTTGGCATGCCTGGGGAGCGCACCGCCGACGCCAAGCCGGTCACCCTGGGCTTCTGGATGGACGGCACGCTGCTCAAAACGCTGCCCGTCGAAACCAAGCCGTCCACGCTGGTCTATTTCGATCCCTATTCGGAAGCCGAAGTGCGCGTATACCTGCCGGCGGGCGACCATGTTTTTCGCGCGGCCTTCATTGACGACGATTTCGTCAAGACCCTGCCGGAAAAAGACGCTTACAGCAGCAAGAAGAACAAGTTTCTGAATTCGATCGTGTTTGTCGGGCCGTACCCCAGCGATGTGGAGCGCGCCAGCCGCAAGAAGATCCTGATTTGCGATCCCAACTCCGGCCAGGCTTGCGTGCGCAAGATTCTGACGGCGCTGTCCCGGCGCGCTTACCGCAGGCCTCCAACTCCGGAGGAACTGGCGTCCCTGATGAAGTTCGTGTCGCTGGCGCGCTCGCGCGGCGGCAGCCCGGAGCAAGGCATTCAGCTCGCCATCGAGGCCATGCTGGTGACTCCGCAGTTCCTATTCCGCATAGAGCACGATCCCAACCCTACCGATCGGCAAGACGTGCACCGCATCTCGGATTACGAGCTGGCCTCCCGCCTCAGCTATTTTCTTTGGAGCTCCATGCCGGATGACGAGCTGCTGAATTTGGCCGGAGACCAAAAGCTGCACGAGCCGGCCGTGCTCGACGGACAGGTGCGGCGCATGCTGGCGGATAAGCGGGCCTCGGCTTTCGCGGCCAACTTCGCCGGCCAGTGGCTGGAGATCCGCAATCTGGACGTGGTGAAGCCCGATCCCGACAAATTTCCCGAGTGGGGGCCCGAGCTGCGCGACGCCATGAAGACCGAAACGCGCATGTTCTTCGAATACGTGCTGCGCGAGAACCGGCCTTTGTCCGATTTCATCGACGCGCGCTACACCTTCTTGAATGCGCGCCTCGCGAAATTCTACGGCATCGCGGGCGTCTCGGGCCCCGATTTCCGTCGCGTGGATTTATCCGGCGGCCAGCGCGGTGGCCTGTTGAGCCAGGCCAGCGTGCTGACGGTTTCCAGCTACCCTACGCGCACCTCCGTGGTCCTGCGCGGCAAGTATGTCCTGAACAATATCCTGGGGTCGGAGATTCCGCCTCCGCCGCCGGATGTGCCGGCCCTCGATGAAAGCGCCGTGGGCACTCTCATGTCGCTGCGCCAGCAGATGGAGAAGCATCGCGCCGACCCCATGTGCGCATCCTGCCATAACAAGATGGACCCGCTGGGCTTCGGCCTCGAAAATTACAACGCCATCGGAAAATGGCGCACCGAAGACGGCAAATTTCCAGTGGACGCCAGCGGCACGCTGCCCAGCGGCAAGTCTTTCCAGACTCCGGACGAAATGCGCGCGCTGCTGATGTCCGTTCTCCCGCAGTTCTCGCGCTGCCTGACAGAGAAGATGCTCACCTACGCGCTGGGCCGCGGACTGCAGCCCTACGATCGCCGCACAGTGGACGGCATCGAGCGCGATCTGGCGGCCGAAGGCTACCATTTCCAATCGCTGATATTCGAGATAGTGCATAGCGCTCCGTTCCAGATGGGCCGGGGCGATGGAGACGCGAAGCCGAAGGAGATCGCGCAACGATGATTACCAACAAAGCTCTACCCCGGCGCACGTTCCTGCGCGGCATGGGCACGGCAGTAGCCCTGCCCTTCCTGGATGCCATGACGCCGGCTATTGCCGCCACCCGCCGCGCAAGTCCGCCCGTGCGCATGGCCTTCGTCTATGTTCCCAACGGCATCATTATGGACGGCTGGAACCCGGATTACGAAGGGACGCTCGCCGCCCTGCCGCGCATCCTGAAGCCCATGGAGCCGCTGCGCCAGGACATCACCCTGCTCGGCAACCTCACCCACAATACCGGGCGCGCGCTGCTCGATGGGGCGGGCGATCACGGCCGCTGTTGCGCTTCCTACCTGACCGGCGTGCAGCCGCGCAAAACCGTCATCGACATTAAATCCGGCGTCTCGTTCGACCAGATCGTCGCCAACCAGGTGGGCAAACAGACGCGTTTCCCTTCGCTGGAGCTGGGCATGGAAGACGCCCGGCAGGCGGGCGATTGCGACTCGGGCTACTCCTGCGCCTACACCAACAATCTGGCATGGAAGAGCGAGACGCAGCCATTGCCGCCTGTGCTCGACCCGCGGGCGCTGTTCGAGCGGCTGTTCGGCAACGGCATGGCGCTCACGCCCGAAGCGCGCGCCCGCCAGAATCTGTACCGCCGCAGCATTCTCGATTACGTCACGGATGACACGCGCAAGCTGGAATCCGACCTCGGCCCCACCGACCGGCGCAAGCTGGATGAGTATCTCTCCTCCATCCGCGAGATCGAGCGGCAGATCCAAAAAGCCGAGACCGACAACGCCCAGATCGACCCGCACATGGAGAAGCCCTACGGCATCCCGGCGGATTTCGCCGAGCATTTCAAGCTCATGACCGACATGATGACGGTGGCCTTCCAGTCGGACTTGACCCGCGTCATTACCTTCCTGGTCACGCACGAGGGCACCTCCCGGACATACCGCGAGATCGACATCCCCGATGGCCACCACCCGCTGACGCACCATCGCAATCAGCCGGACCTGATCGAGAAGGTAACCCAGATCAATACCTATCACTTGCGTCAGTTCGCCGCCTGGATCGCGAAGATGAAATCCATCCGGGAAGGCGACGGCTCGCTGCTCGACAACTGCATGATCGTCTACGGCGCCGGGCTGTCCGATGGCAACCGCCACTTGCATGAGGATCTTCCCACGCTGATCGCGGGACGCGGCGGCAACCACTTCAAGCCCGGCCGGCGCATCGTGTACCGCAGGGAAACGCCCATGTGCAACCTGTACCTGGCGATGATGGATCGCATGGGCGTGCACGTGGAACACTTTGGCGATTCCACCGGACGGCTGGACGTGCTGGATCTCGCCTGACATGCAGTTTCCGGCCATCGCCAAGCCACCTGTAGGGATCGTCTTCGACTCGGCCATGGACCGCATCGACGATGTGATCGCCCTGGCCATGCTGCACGGCTTCGAAGGCAAGGAACAGGCGCGCATCGCCGCCGTCTCCATCAGCCGGCCGGATCTGGAGGCCGCCCGCTTCTGCGATGCCCTGCGCATCTTTTATTCGAGCGCTATCACTGGGCCGGCAGCCATGTTCATGCACGCACCGGCGGTCGGGCTGGCCGATGGCAAGCCCGGCGGGGGCGTGCCCATGCTGGATGTGGCCGAGACAAACAAGAGTGCCATCAAAAGCGTTATCGACACTGCCGATCCCGCCACCCTGATCCGCAATTCGCTCATGGCCTACCATGACCAGAATGCCGCGGTGGTGTTGAGCGGGCCGGCCACCAACCTGGCGAAACTCCTCGACATGTACGACGCCAAGGAACTCGTCAAACGCAAGGTCCGGTTGCTGTGTATGACTGAAATCGGGCTGGATGGCGACCCGGCCGCCGCGCGGGTGGTGCGCGCCGGATGGCCGGGCCCGATCGCTACAGTCGATCGACAGGTGGGCGAATCGTTGCCTTTTCCCGGGGCCAGCCTAGACAAAGATTTCGCCTGGGCCACCGCGCATCCGATGGTGGATGCTTACCGGGTCTACCGGCCCATGCCGTACGACGCGCCGTCCTGGGCCATGGCGGCGGTGCTTTACGCGGTGCGGCCCAAGGAGAAATACTTCCAGCTCTCCGACGGCAAGGTCCTTCTCGATCCCGCGCAGAAGGAGAATATCATTCGGGCCTACATCGATCTAGCCAGCGCCAAGCCCGTCCCGCGCAAGCCCCGCAAGCCGCCCGACGATAAAAAAGACGACAAAAAGGCCGAGAAGAAGGACGAGAAGAACGCCGAGAAAAAGGACCAGAAGCAGTAGCCCGCCGTTCTGATATAGTGTCACGCATGACCCGAACATTCCTGGCGCGTAGCCTCGCGGGCGCACTCCTCCTCACCGGTTTCTGGATCGCCTACACCCAAACCCAGACCAAGCCTCCCGCGCTGACCCTCAACAAAGTCAAGGATGATCTTTACGAGATCGAAGGCGACGGCGGCAACGTAGCGGTGTATGTCACCGGCGAAGGCGTCATCCTGGTGGACGATAAATTCGAGCAGGATCACGAGAGCATCATGGAGAAGGTGAAAAGCGTGACCAGCCAGCCGGTGAAATACGTGGTCACAACGCATCATCATTCCGATCACAGCGGCGGCAATGCGACGTTTCTGCCCACCGCAGAAATCATCTCGACCGCCAACGCCAGAACCAACATTGTCGAGCATAAACAGCCCGGCGCCCCAGCCAACATGGCCCCGGCACGCGTGGTGTTCAACGAGGAGTGCTCGGTTTTTCTGGGCGGCAAGGAGGTGCGCGCCCATTACTTCGGCCGCGGCCACACCAACGGCGACGCTTTCGTGTACTTTCCGGCGCTGCGGACCATCCACACCGGCGACATGATGGCCGGCGCGACTCCGCTGATCGACTACGCGGGCGGCGGCAGCCTGAAGGCATGGACCCAAACGCTCAACGAAGCCATGAAGTGGGATTTCGATACGGTTATTCCCGGCCACGGCCCTGTCACCACCAAAGCCGGCTTGCTGGCTTATCGAAATAACATCGAGAAGCTGCGCGATCGCGCGGCCGGCCTGATCCGGGAAGGCAAAAGCCAGGAGGATGTCGGCAAGGTCATGATGGCGGAGTTCGGGTGGGGTCCTAACAGTCTGCAGATGCAATGGAGCCTGCCGGGAATTATGACTGAGCTCCGGTGAATAATAAACGCCGGCGCCTCAATCCCGCGCGACATCGCCCGCTGTGAAGCAATCGAATTTGCCATGAAGTGTAGCAAAATGTAGGAGGGTTTGTTCAATGACGGGTAGTGCCTCAAAAGCGCAAAGGGGCGCGTTTTGCCGCGCCGCCATACAGGCGAGGAACTCCTTAGATTCAAGCGGCGCGGGTCGCCCCGTCTTGCGCGTGTTCCTCAAAAGCGCGCCGAAATCGATGCGCTCGTGATCCCGCTCCGGACGCGCTTAAGCATGCGGGCTCCCTTGGACCTCTTGAAGACTGACGTCCCTCCCAAGTAGACGTCAAATGCGAGAAGCCCCAAAAGAATGGATAATGTTCAATCCCCCCGCGCCAGCCCCGCCTCCACGTGGCGCGCCAGAGGCGCCAGCCGCTGGCTCCTGTAACAATACGCCGCGCCGATAAACGCGCGAAACAGCGGATGCGGTTCGAGCGGCTTCGACTTGAACTCCGGGTGGAACTGGCAGCCCAGCATCCACGGATGTTCTGGAATCTCGCAGATCTCCACGTAAGTCTGGTCGGGTGTCTCGCCGGTGATGCGCAAGCCACAGGCGGTCAAACGCTCCTCGTATTCGCGATTGAATTCGTAGCGATGCCGGTGCCGCTCGCTGATATCGCGCGCCGCGTAAGACTGCAGGGCGACGCTGCCTTCGGCCAGGTGGCACGGCCACGCCCCCAGCCGCATGGTGCCGCCCAGGTCGTCGATTCCCTTGAGCTCGCGCAGCTTGAAGATCACCCGGTGCGGCGTGCCAGGATTGAACTCGGTGGAGTCCGCCTGCTCCAGCCCGCACACATTGCGCGCGAACTCGATCACCATCGTCTGCATGCCCAGGCAAATCCCGAAGTACGGCACTTGATTTTCGCGCGCATAGCGGATGGCGTTCAGCATGCCGTCGATGCCCCGCTTGCCGAAACCGCCGGGCACCAGGATGCCGTCGTAGCCCTCCAGTTGCCTGTCCCAATCCGGCCCGGTGACGCCCTCCGCCTCGATCCAGTTGATGTTCACCTTGAGCTGATGCGCCAGCCCCCCGTGCAGCAGCGCCTCCTTCAGGCTCTTGTAGGAATCCTCGTACTCGACATATTTGCCAACCAGCCCGATGGTGACTTCATCTACCGGATGGCGCATGCGGTCCAGCATGTTGCGCCACTGGCTCAGATCGCGGTCGCCGGTGTTCAGCTTGAGCATCCGCGCCACCATCTCATCCACGCCTTCTTCGGCGAACACCAGCGGCACTTCGTAAACCGATGGCACGTCGCGCGCCGTCACCACCGCGCGCGCATCAACGTCGCAGAACAGCGCAATCTTGTCTTTCATTTCCGGTGCGATGGAGCGCTCGCAGCGGCACAGCAGAATATCCGGCTGGATACCGATGGCGCGCAGTTCCTTCACGCTGTGCTGGGTCGGCTTGGTCTTCAGCTCCTGCGCGGCGGCGATCCAGGGCACCAGGGTTACGTGGATGAAGACGCAATTGTCGCGGCCCTGCTCGTGGCGCATCTGGCGGATGGCCTCCAGAAACGGCAGCGACTCGATGTCGCCCACCGTGCCGCCGATTTCCGCGATGACCACATCCACGTCGGCCGCCACTTTTCGCATAGCGGCCTTAATCTCGTTGGTCACGTGCGGAATCACCTGCACCGTTTTGCCCAGATAATCACCGCGCCGCTCGCGGGCAATGATCTGCTCGTAGATGCGCCCGGAGGTCAGGTTGTTGGCCTGCGTCAGCTTGGCGTGAGTGAAGCGTTCGTAGTGGCCCAGATCCAGGTCCGTTTCGGCGCCGTCGTCGGTGACGAAGACCTCGCCGTGTTGAAAGGGACTCATGGTACCCGGGTCCACGTTCAGGTACGGGTCGAACTTCTGCAGCGTTACCCGGATCCCGCGGCTCTCGAGCAGGCACCCGATGGAGGCGGCGGCAATGCCCTTGCCGAGCGACGAGACCACGCCGCCGGTCACAAACACGTATTTAGCCATATGGTTTCGCAAGTTGCATCGAGGCTTCGAACAGCTTCGACACTCGTTCCAGATCCTCGGGCGTATCCACGCCCAGTGATTCGTACTCGGTTTCCACCACCCTGATGGAATAGCCGCTCTCGAGCGCGCGCAACTGCTCCAGACGCTCGGCGCGCTCCAGCGGCCCCACCGGCAATTCCGCATAGCTCAACAGGAAATCCCGGCGGTAAACGTACAATCCAACATGCTTGTAATGCTCAACCGGTGGGGTAAGTGCATCCGCCTGCCGCACACAAGGAATTGTTGACCGTGAAAAATAGATGGCGTCGCCCGCCCGGTTCGTAACCACTTTCACTACGTTGGGATCGCCCAGCTCGCGCGGATCTTCGATGCGCTTCTTGAGCGTGGCCATCAGGATGTCCGGTTCGTGCATCAGCGGCAGGATGGCCGCGTCAATGGCGGCTGGATCGATCAGCGGCTCGTCGCCCTGTATATTCACCACCACTTCGGCGGTATCTCCGGAAGCCACTTCCGCTACCCGGTCCGTACCCGAAGCGTGGTCGGCGCGCGTCATGCGTACTGGTGCTCCAAAAGCGCGGGCCGCGTCAGCGATGCGTTCGTCGTCGGTGGCAATAATGATGCTCGACAGGTAGCGGGCCTGCGACGTTCGCTGGAAGACATGTTCCAGCATCGTTTTGGAGCCGATTCGAGCGAGAGGTTTGCCTGGGAAACGGGAAGAGGTGTACCGCGCGGGGATCACGCCCAAAATTTTACGGCGCACAGGCGATTCTAACACAAAAAGGCTGTGTTACACTCAGGAAAGAAGAAAGGCTGGGAAGCTGTGACGGGCCTTCAATTTAGCCGCATGTCCATGCTGGCGAGCGTTATTCCACTGCTGGTGGTTCCGCTTGCTCTGGGTGCGGATAAACCGGGCAACGACGCGCAGGTTACCATCGTTCCGCGCCCCAAAGCGGCCGCCCCCAGTGAGATTCTGCCCAAAGGCAACATCCGGGTAGATACCACGCTGGTCTTGATTCCAGTCACGGTGACCGATCCTTTGAACCGCTTTGTAACCGGCCTGGAGAAGGAAAATTTCCGCATCTTCGAGGACAAAACCGAGCAGCAGGTAGTGCAGTTTTCGAGCGAAGATGCTCCCCTCTCGGTCGGTGTCATCTTCGATTGCAGCGGCAGCATGGGCGCCAAGCTCGAAAAATCACGCCAGGCCGTGGCGCAGTTCTTCAAAACCGCGAATCCCGATGATGAATTCTTCCTGGTCGAGTTCAGCGACCGCGCGGAGTTGATGATTCCCTTCACCACCAGCCTGGAGGAGATTCAGAACCGCCTGACGTTCACCCAGTCCAAGGGCAAGACAGCGCTGCTGGACGCGGTGTACCTGGGCCTGCACCAGATGAAGAAGGCAAAGAACGCCCGCAAGGCCCTGCTGATCATTTCCGACGGCGGCGATAATAACAGCCGCTACACGGAAACCGAAATCAAGAACCTGGTGCGCGAGGCCGACACGCAGATTTATGCTATAGGCATTTTCGAGTCGCCCTCCAACCGCGGCCGTACCGCCGAAGAACTGGCTGGCCCCAGTCTGCTGAGCGAGATCTCCGAACAGACCGGCGGGCGCCATTTTCCTGTGGAGAACTTGAGTGAGCTCCCCAACATCGCGGAGAAAATCGGCATCGAGTTGCGGAACCAGTATATTCTCGGCTACTCTCCAAAGAACACGGAACGTAACGGCAAATACCGGCGGGTCCAGGTAAAATTGGTCCAGCCACGCGGGCTGCCTCCTCTCCGGGCTTTCTGGAGAATGGGCTACTATGCTCCTACCCAATAAAAAAGTTCTGATATCGGCGCTGAGCGCCATTTTGGCTTTTGGCCTGTTTGCGGCGGATACGCCGGGCCAATCCACTGTCATCCACGTGGATACGCGGCTGGTCGTGCTGCATGCCACGGTAGTGGACAAGACCGGACACCTGGTGCTCAACCTGCCCGAAACCGCATTTGAAGTATTCGAAAACAACGTCCGGCAACAGATCAAGGTCTTCCGCCGCGAAGACGTGCCCGTCTCCATGGGGCTGGTGATCGACAATAGCGGTAGCATGCGCGACAAGCGCGCCAAGGTCGAGGCGGCCGCCTTGGCCCTGGTCAAGGACTCCAACCCGCAGGATGAAGTGTTCATCGTGAATTTCAACGACGAGGCATTCCTCGACAAGGACTTCACCAACGATCCGAAAGATCTGCAGGAAGGTCTGGCGCGCATCGATTCGCGCGGCGGCACGGCCATGCGGGATGCCATCCGCATGTCCATCGACCACCTGAAGGAGAAAGCCAAGAAAGATAAAAAGGTGCTGGTGGTGGTGACGGACGGCAATGACAACAGCAGCCTGATCAGCCTCGAGAACTTGGTGAAGTCCGGGCAGGACAGCGGCGTGTTGATCTATACCGTGGGCCTGTTGAGCGAGGAAGAGAAGCGCGAAGCCAAGCGTTGCCGGCGGGCACTCGAAGAACTGGCCAGCGTGTCCGGCGGCGAATCCTACTTCCCCAAGGAACTGACCGAGGTGGATCGCGTCGCGCACCAGGTGGCGCGCGATATCCGGAACCAATACATCCTCGCTTATACGCCCGCGAACATCGCCTTGGATGGATCTTTCCGCCAGATCAAGGTCACGGCCAATGGTCCCAATCGCCCCACGGTGCGGACGCGTTCCGGGTATTACGCCACGCCCGACAGCATGAACGGCAATACCTCCGCGGCGCGCAATTCCGGCAGCAATTGATGCTGCGGCTCCTTTGGCAGCTTACCCGCGGTTACCGGCTCACCCCCTGGCGTAGCCCTTACCTGTGCTGGCGCATGGAAACGTACTGGGGCCTGCACGCGGACCGGATCGCTTTCGCCGATTTCTGGCGATTCACGTGGCGGCGCCGCGCGGATCTGTGTCGCTATCTGCGCTGGGCCGCGCGCATGAGCCGCGCGGCAGTCAATCCTACGCGGTCGCCGCTCGCGCCTGCGGAACCTCTTCCCTCGCCAGCCATGGATAAGCGAACCCTGCTATAGCCGCGCCGATGATCGGCATCACCCAGAACAGCCAGAGCTGCTGTAGCGCCCAGCCTCCCACCACTACCGCCGGTCCGGTGCTGCGCGCCGGGTTCACCGACAGGTTCGTCACTGGAATGCCGATCAGGTGGATGAGGGTTAAACCCAGGCCGATGGCGATGGGCGCGAAGCCAGCTGGAGCGCGCTTGTCCGTGGCTCCCAGAATGATCATCAGGAACATGAAAGTGAGCACCACTTCAGCCAGAATGGCCGACTCCATGGAATAGAGTCCCGGCGAGTGGTCGGCGTAGCCGTTGGCGGCAAAACCGCCGGGCTCGAACCCCGGCTTACCGCTGGCGATGGCGAACAGGATGCCACTGGCCACCATGGCTCCCAACACTTGCACGGCGATATAGGCAACCACATTGTTCCAGGGGAACCGCTTGGCGACCGCGAGCCCCACGGTGACTGCCGGGTTCAGATGGCATCCGGAAATATGGCCGATGGCGAATGCCATGGTCATCACAGTCAGGCCGAATGCCAGCGCCACTCCCATGAAACCGATGCCGGTTTGTGGAAAGGCGGCCGCCAGTACAGCCGCGCCGCAGCCGCCAAAAACCAGCCAGAATGTGCCCAGAAACTCGGCACTTAAACGTTTCATAATCGACATGTGCTTGCCTCCGCGGAGACCCATCATCGCACAAATCGTTACAACTAGGTCAAGAATTCTTCGCGATTATGATACAGTATTTGGAGGAAATTTGAACTGTGCGCGGCCGCACTTCCGGGTAGGCGCCGCGTCACTGGTAGCGCCTGCCAGCTGTTGTGCCCGGTATAGCAACGCTTTTCGGGCCCCGCACAAAGACGAATAAATCAAGGAGTGATTCGGCATTGAAAGAACGCATTATACGTACCGCCGTAGCGGTGGCTTTCGGGAGCGCTTTGCTGCACGCGCAGCCGGCGGGCGGCGCGGCCAAACCTCAGCCCGATGTTCTGATTTTCACCGACGGCGAGAAGCTCATCGGTCAGCTCAAGAGCGCCAAGGGCGGCTCCGTCACATTCAAGAGCGACATGGCCGGCGAGATAACCGTCGACTGGAGTAAGATTCAGGAACTGCGCACGTCGCATCCGTTCGCGGTGATTGGCAAGGGTGTCAAACTCGCCAAACATGCCGATGTCAGCCAGGTGCCCCAGGGTAACCTCACCATGACCGAACAGAAGATCGCGGTCGAAACCCCGGCCGGCGCGCCGCGCACCGTTCCGGTCTCCGACGCGGCCATGGTTGTGGGGCAGCCCGATTTTGAGAGAGCGATCAACCACAGCGAAGGCTTTCTGGAGGGTTGGGGCGGCACGGTCACCGCGGGGCTCAGCGTCGTCGAAGCCACTCAGAATGCCCGCACCTTCACTGGCGCGATCTCGCTCGTGCGGGCTGTACCCGGAGAGAGCTGGTTGAATCCCAGCACCCGGACGCTCGTCGATTTCAGCGCCGCCTACGGCAAGGTAAGCCAGCCGGGCCTGTCAGACATCAAGACGGCGATCTATCATGGTGACGTCGAAGAGGACAAGTACTTCTCACCGCGCCTGTTCGGATTAGGCCAGGCGGCCTTCGACCATAACTACTCGCAGGGCCTCGACCTGCAGGATATGTTCGGCGGCGGGATCGGCTGGACGGCCTACAAAACCGCGCCCGCCGAGCTCGATTTGAAGGCCGCGGTATCGTATATCCACCAGAGCTTCTTTACTTCCTCGTCGAACCAGAGCCTGATTGGATCGACCTTCGCCGAGATCTATACGCGCAAGTTTGCGCATGGCGTTCTGCTGAATGAGCAGATCTCCGCCACGCCCGCATGGAACAATACCAGTGCGTATTTCGCCACCGGCAGCATCGGCCTGGCGCTCCCGGTACGTAAACGGCTGAGCGCGTCGTTCAACCTGATCGATAACTTCCTGAACGACCCGCCGGCCGGTTTCAAAAAGAATTCCTTCCAGATTACCGCCGGCCTGACATACGCACTAAAATAGACAGGTCATTCAGACCAGTACACCGTGAAGATCGTACCGGTGAATGGCGGGCCGGAGGTCGAGCGGAAGATCCAAGTAAAGGCTCACGAGACCACCATCGTGCACGCCTCCGGCAAGTCCTAGCCCGAGATTGAACTTTTGTTTACAGGCCTGCCCGCCGGCAGGATTGACACCTTTGCATGCCGGTGCCATACTAAAGCTATAACACCACTGCACTGTGGTGTATGGGATGCGTATGGCGACTCTGAGCACGCCCACAGCGACGGTCCTTATTTCCCAGGATCATCTCTCCCTTAACGACATTGTGGCGGTAGCGCGGCACTGGCAGGAGGTCGCGCTCAGCACGGACGACGACTTCGTCCTTCGGATCCGCCGCAGCCGGGAGGCGCTCGAACGCAAACTGGCTGCCGGTGAGGTGGTCTATGGCGTAAACACCGGATTCGGCGGCAATGCCCGGTACGTGATTCCTTCCGAGGAACTGGCCCATCACCAACAGAATCTGCTGGAGTTTCTTTCCTGTGGGGTCGGCGAGCCGCTGCCCGAGGAAGCCGTGCGGGCGGCCATCCTCCTGCGCGCTAACGCGCTGGCGCGCGGACTCTCGGCGGTGCGGCTGGTGGTGATCGAGCGGCTGCTAGATTTGCTGAATCACCGCATCACGCCGGTAGTGCCGCGATTCGGTTCGGTAGGCGCGAGCGGCGATCTGTGCCCGTCCGCTTACATCACGCGCGTCATGGCTGGGCGCGGCGAGGCGCTGTATAAGGGGTGCCGGGTGCCAGCCGCGGAGGCGCTCCACAACGAGGGAATTCCGCAGTTGGACCTCGCGGCCAAGGAAGGGCTGGCTCTACTCAACGGCACCACGGTGATGACCGGCGCCGGCGCCATCGTGGTGGATGAAGCGGCCTACCTGTTCAAGCTATCTCTGGGCGCTCTGGCCATGGCCGCGGAAGCCTTGGGATCGTCGCCGGATTATTATCACCCGGCGATACACATGGCCAAGCACCATCCGGGGCAGCTTGCGGTGGCGGAGATGCTCAATTCGTTGCTGTTTGATTCCAAGCTGGTGGTCCCGCTGGACGATATCCGCGGGCGCGTGCGGGAAGCCAACCGCAGGGCCAACGGCAGCCACGATGTGGCCGCGGCGACGGAATCCATTCAGAGCCCGTACTCGCTGCGCTGCGCTCCGCAAGGGCTGGGGCCCATGCAGGAGTCGCTGGAACAGTGCCGCACGGTCATCGAGCGGGAAGCCAATTCCGTGAACGACAATCCGCTGATCGATGGCGCCGCGGAGCAGGTCTACCACACCGGCAATTTCTACGGCGCGCACGTGGCCCGCGCCATGGACGGGCTGAAACTGGACCTGGCCAATCTGGCCAACTGGCTGCACTCGCTCATGGCCCTGCTGATGGACGATCGTTTTTCGAACGGGCTGCCACCCTCCCTCAGCCCGCACCCGGGCCTCTATCAGGGCTTCAAGGGCATGCAGATCGTGCACACCAGCCTGGTGACGGCCATCCGGCACTGGTGCGCGCCCAGCCTGATTCACACACTGCCCACCGAGCAGTTCAATCAGGACATCGTCAGCCTGGGGACGCACGCCGCGCTGACCGCCATGGATGTCACCGGTCTGCTGCGCAACGCGGTGGCGATCACACTGCTCGCCGCGGCGCAGGCCATCGATCTGCGCGACGGCGGTGGCCGAATGGGTGCGGGAACGCGGCCGGTCTACCGCGCGATCCGTGCTGTGAGCGGGTTT
>Ga0070731_10001111_pt1 | contig 29404 bp, 23 predicted proteins | sample Coa_R1_2_FD_66448 | JGI IMG/M metagenome (GOLD analysis project Ga0070731, IMG submission 66448) | Surface soil microbial communities from Centralia Pennsylvania, which are recovering from an underground coalmine fire - Coalmine... | ecosystem: Environmental > Terrestrial > Soil > Unclassified ... | reverse complement strand
TGGCATACGCAAGCGTTGGCGAACCGAATATTCGGGCGGCATTACACTAATTCACTATGATGCTATCTACAACCGGGCTAATATTGGTGGCCGGCGCGGCGGCCGGTCTATGGGCGCAGAGCGGGCCCGCCGTCTTCCGGTCGGATGTGCGGCTGGTGGAAGTCTATGCTACGGTCTTCGATCACAAGGGGAAGTATCTGGACGGTCTCGAGTCGCGCAGCTTTGAGGTGCTCGACGAAGGTAAGCCACAACCCATCGTCACGTTCGAATCGAACCAGGCGGAGCTTTCGTGCGCGATTTTGTTGGACACCACCGGCAGTATGTTCCGCGCGCTGCCTGGGGTGAAGAACGCCGTGCTGCGGCTAGTCGACCAGTTCAGGGACAACGATTCCGTGGCAATTTACGGGTTCAGCGCGTCACTCGAAGTTCTCCAGGACTTCACCAGCGACAAGAAGGCGCTGCGCGCGGCGGTGCTGCGCACCAGGGCGGCTGGTCAGACGGCCCTTTTTGACGCCATCGCGCAGACCGCGCAGCAGATCGGCCAACGCAAAGGCAAGAAGGTGATGATCGTGTTCACCGACGGGGATGACAACGCCAGCGTGCTGAACGTGAACGCCGCCCTGTCGCGCGTGAAGAAACTCGGTATCCCCGTGTATAGCATCGCGCAGGGCGAAGCCGTCAGCAATGCGGCACTCAGCCGCGGTCTGAAGGAAATCTCGCAAATCACGGGCGGCGTGCCGTACACGGTGAAGAAGCCAAAGGAGGTGGAGCCGGTCTTCGCCGACATATCCGAGGACCTGCAGCACGGCTACCTGCTCACTTACAAGCCACCGGCGGTGCAGGGTTTTGGTTGGCGCAAGATTAGTTTAGTGCTCAACGGACCCAAGGATTACCGCGTGCGATCCCGAGAGGGTTACTTGCCTGAGTAAACGGGCAGGCTGCGGCGATGGGCACCTGCAACACGGGGACCCAAACGCTACCTTCTGACGATCGACCGTCAGGACGCGTGCGGGTAAGCGCTTGCGAAATTTTACCGGGACGGCCTGGGTTGCCGCATCAAATGCGTCATAATCCGGCTGGTCAAGCTTGGAAATTCGCGATAGCGAGCAATCTTGACCAAATTACCCAGCCAAGAGTGAGCAATTATGACCAGACTGGACCTGCTGCACTCGTTATCTTGATTAGAAGAGCAAACTGGGTGTGCAGTGTCAACGATAATCAATATTCTAGACAAGAGCCCGTCGCGAGAGAAGCGCCGTTTCCCGATCGAACAAGACCTCCGCTGCCGGTGCGGGGATGGTCGCCGGTTCTGGACCGTCGGTATAGGCAAGACCACGGAAATCAGCAGGGATGAGGTCTGCTTCACGACCCAGGTCCCGCTTAAGCTAGGCGCGCGTGTGAATCTGGATATAGACTGGCCCGCCGTGCTGGACAACACCCGCCTGTTAACATTGGAAATTCGCGGTTCGGTGGTGCGAAGCGCGCCGGATACAGCCGTAATCAAAATCGCACGATACATATTCCGGACCCGCGGCGCAAGCCTCGCTCGACCCGGCAGCCTGTCAGCAGGGGCTTGATGCAACAACCCCACTGGTCGGACGACGCGGTGGACTTGACCCATCTGGACCTCATCAGGGTGAGGATCTCCGCACTCACTGGCCGCCAAGTCCAGCGAGCTGTAACCGAAGCGTGGGAAATCGTGCAACTCGAGAAACTTGCAGCGCCGCCGACCGCGGCGGCCGCACGTAGCAGCGGAAAACTGATCTTTCTTTCCAACCCTCCTGCTCCGGAAGCACGTTCGTTGAAAAAGTCGATTCATGGCACTCACTAGTGCGTGGCAAGGCGGTTCTATCAAATGCGCATTCTGCTTTACAACCCAGACAACGGTGTAACCGCGAACTTCATGCCGCATCTCTGGATGTTTCTCCTCCAGGCGCTGACACCCCCGGGACACGAAGTACTGCTGATTGACGGCAACACGCAACCGATGAGCGACGCTGAGATCGTGCGTTTCGCCCTCGCCAAGGGTATCGGGCTGGTGGGAATTGGCGCGATGACCCGCATGATCGCGAAGGCCTACCGGGTAGCTGATGCCCTGCGCGCCGCCGGGGTGCCGGTCGTGATGGGCGGACCGCATGTCACCGAGCTGCCGGACGAGGCGCTGGGGCACGACGGGGGCCCCCGCCATGCCGATGCCGTAGCCCTGGGCGAAGCGGACGAAACCTGGCCGAAAATCGTCGCGGATGCGGCCCGCGGCGCATTGAAGGAAAGGTACGTGCCGGTGGATGCGTTCGGACAGGAGCGCAAACCGGACCTCCAGAATTATCCGAAGATCCCTTGGGACTCATTGGACATCGATCAGTTCAACCGCATTCCGGGGCTGGTGCGTCCGATCATGGAGCACTTCCGGTGCGCGTGGGAAACGTTTCACATCATTCCGATCGAGTCCGGACGCGGCTGCCCCTACGGATGCGAGTTCTGCACGGTCACCGGATTCTTCGGCGATTCGATCCGCTTCCGATCGAATCAGAGCATCGTGGACGAGTTGCTGCTGTTGAAAGCGCGCGCCCGCCGGACGAAGGGGCAGGTGGCCGTGTTCTTCGTCGACGACAACTTCGCCATCAACGGGAAGCGCACCAAGTCGCTTTTGCGCGACATCATCGCGGCCAACGCACAAGTATCCTGGGTGGGGCAGATCAGCGCCAACCTGTTGCGCGATGAAGAACTGGTAGACCTGATCGCGGATTCGGGAGGCAGGTGGATCTTCATTGGCATGGAGTCGCTGGACCCCGCGAATCTGGCGAGCGTCAACAAGAGCTTCAACAAGCCCGGCGAGTACGCCGCCGTGCTGGAGCGGTTGGCGCGGCGGAACGTTTATGCGATCACCTCGTTCATCTTCGGCCTGGACAACGACCGGCCAGGAGTCGCGGAGCGGACCCTGAGCCAGATTCGGGAATGGCCGCCGGTGCTGCCGGTCTTCGGACAGATTACGCCATTTCCGGCCACACCTCTTTATACACGTCTCCAGAAAGAGGGGCGGCTGACGAGACCGAAGCACTGGCTGGATTTCGCGCCGTTCCACATGGCGCACACGCCCTTGCACATGACCGCTTCCGAGGTGCAGGACGAAGTGCAGTACGCCTGGACGAACGCCTACAGCCCAGCGGCCACGCGCAGAGCCATCGATTCGATCGCCCACGAACCGGCCCCGTATAAGATCAGCCACTTCATCGCACGGATGTTTTTCCGCGGCATTTACTTTCCGCAGAAGGGCGCCTGGGCGTGGCTGAGAATCATTGCGGAAAACCGGGGAACGGTTTGGCATGTCATCAGAGAGTCATTCACCAACTGGTGCGGGAGCGCGGCAACGGGTGAAAATCAGAATTTTGATGGGGGGCTGGCGTCCGGCGCTGCTCGCGGAGATCCCCGCTTTATACAGGCACGAAGATAGATGACAACGATTAACAGCCCCCGACACACGGCTCCCTGAGCTGCCGCCCTCATTTTGCCGGCGCGATCCGCCCACCCTTTCGCGCCAGCGCGAGCAGCGGTCGACATGCGCGTTCGTAAGAGCAGGTTGTGTGAGAGGCCGGTACGCGCCATACTTTAACCATGAAACGGTGCCGTATACTGGCGCTGGCGATAGTGACGGCCGGCGCGCTGTGGGCGCAAAGCGGTACTAAACCGAAGGCGAGCGAGCAGGATTACCCCGCGCACGTGAAACTGCCGGAACTGGCGATCGGCGCGGAGTATCTCGTCCACAGCTTCGGCGGCGGCGGCGAGATGTACATTGCCAGGGACTACCTGGTGGTGGAGGTCGCGCTGTTTCCATCCAACCGGGAGAGCTTCGCGGTGACGGCCGCTCGATTCGCGCTGCGGTTCAACGGCCGGAAAGAGGCGATCGCGCCGCAGTCCCCCGAGTTCATGGCGGCCTCGCTGCGGAACCCGGACTGGGATAGCCATCCGGGCGCGGTGGCGTCCGCCGGCCCGGTGATTTTCGGAGCTCCCACGCCGAGGGAGCGTTTCCCGGGCGACCCACAGGCCCGCACCGGTCCGCCGCCGCCGAGGGCGCCCGACGACAATCCCACTGGTGCGGAGAAGGCGCCGCGCGTGGCCGCGGAGGATCTGGCGGTACAAAACGCCCTGCCCGAGGGGACGCATCACGGGCCGGTGAGCGGGTATCTGTATTTCCCCTACCAGGGCCGTATCAAGCGCATTCGTAAATTGGAATTGGAGTATAACGGCGCCGGCGGCACCGTGGGCGTGCCGCTGATCTAGGGCCGCACTGGTAGCAGATCCAATCGCTCTTGGGCTATAGTGATTGGAATTCGATGAACGCCAAAAAGCGGGCACTCCGGGAGCGCGACCGCAACCCCGTACCACCCTTGACGCTGGCGCTGGTGGCGATTCTGCTGCTCGGCGCCTTTTCGTTCCTCCCTACCGTGAGCGGCAATCCGCGGCTGGCGGCGACGTTTTGGGGCGCTACCGCGGTTCTGCTGGTCCTCTGGTTCCTGCTGCGCCGCCGCGTAGCCCGAGCCGGACGCACGCTGAGCTACGAGTTGGTGGTCCACAGGGTTCACTGGGTGCAGCCCCTGATGCAGGGCTGTGTCTACGTTTATTGGGGAATGTATTGGCCGCCGGTGTTCGACTTCGCCCCGATGATCGGCGCGCAGCTCGTTTTTGCTTATGCCCTCGATATGCTGGTCTGCTGGTGGCGCCGCGACAAGTGGATCCTGGGCTTCGGCCCGTTTCCAATCATATTGAGCACCAACCTGTTTTTATGGTTCCGGCAGGACTGGTTCTTCCTGCAGTTCCTCATGGTGGCCACGGGCGTACTGGGGAAGGAGTTCATTAAGTGGAAGCGCGACGGCCGGCTGACCCACATCTTCAACCCGTCGGCGCTGGCGCTTTTCGTTTTTTCGATCGGCCTGATCGTCACCGGCAGTACGGACATCTCCTGGGGACAGGAGATCGCGAAAACCATAGCCAGCCCCGATCATATCTACCTGCAGATTTTCCTGGTCGGCTTAGTGGTGCAGGCTCTGTTCTCGGTGACGCTGGTGACGCTCTCCACCGCGGCCACTCTGTTCGTGCTGGGCCTGGCGTACACGCATACCACGGGCGTATATAACTTCGTGGATGCCAATATCCCAGCGGCCACCTTTCTGGGGCTGCATCTGCTGGTGACCGACCCGGCAACATCGCCCAGGACCACGCTGGGGAAGATCGTATTCGGCAGTCTTTATGGCGCACTCGTGTTCGCCCTATACCCCGCGCTGGCATGGCTGGACATCCCGCGATTCTACGATAAACTGCTGTGCGTCCCGTTGCTGAACCTGAGTGTGCGGGGTCTGGATAGAGCCAGCCGTGCCCTGGCTGCCCGCTTCCGGCCGCCGGCCTGGATTTTAGGGCTGAACCCGCGACAGGCGAACGCTGTCCACATGGCGGTGTGGGTGTCGCTTTTTACAGTGATGATGTCTACGGGCTTCATGAAGAAGGAACTCGACCACCCCGGCAGTCACGGGGAGTTCTGGCACAAGGCCTGCAAGGAAGGCCGGCCGAACGGATGCCGCGAGTGGGTGCGCTCCCTGAAGATCAGTTGCGCGTATCAGGGTGCGGAAGCTTGTCTCTCGATCGGGAATTTGCAGCAGGTGGGACACCTGACACAACGGGATCCGCTCCTGGCAGGCAAGAATTTCGGACGCGCGTGCGATCTCGGCCTGGACGCCGGTTGCACGAAGCTGGCCGAGTTCGTCCAGCACGGCGGGCAAGACGTATTTTCACGAGCCTGCGACAGCGGTGATGGGGTGACCTGCTTCATCCTGGGATGGCAGGTGGAAAAAGGCCTGGGTATGGCTTCCGACCCGGCGCGCGCGGCGGCGCTATTCGAACGATCCTGCGCTGCGGGCTGGGCGCGCGGCTGCGGCACGCTGGGGGAATTCTATCGCCAGGGCGAAGGTGTGCCGGTGGACCTGGTGCGGGCCATGGTCAGCTATACGAAGGCCTGCAATGGAGGCGATGCTCCAAGCTGCGCCAATGCGGAGATGATGAATCGCGGCGGCGGGGCGGCCAGGTGAGACGAGTTAAGGCCGGCCTCCGCCGATAGCCCGCAAGAGTTCCTGGGCCTTGGCATACTGTGGGTCCGAGGGCGGTATTTTCACCAGGATGTCGCGCGACTGGTCGAACTTCTTCTGCTGCGCGTAGGCGTAGGCCAGAAAATATTTGGCGGGGATGGTGGGGTCGAGGCGCAAACTGAGATTCAAGGCGTTGGCGGCGGCGGCGCCGTCTTCCAGGATGAGATAGAACCAGCCGACGCTCATTTGTTGCACGGCGTCGTCGCGATTGAGCTGCGCACGCCGCTGGTATAGAAGCTTGGCCCGCTCGAGACGGGCGCCGTCTTCGCCGGGAAGGGTCTTGACTCCCATACCGATCAGGTTGGTGGCGGCGGCCAACGTCACTACGGCGGACGAGTCCCCCAGAGCGCGGATTAGCGCTGCGGCAGCCGCCTGGCGGGTGTCGGCGTTGGAAGTCAGGCGCAGGGCCGCGACGGAGCGCACAGCGGGGTGCGGATCGAACAGCGCCTGCTGGATCGCCGGGAAGACGGACGGCTCATTGGGAAATGTGGCGAGATAGCCGACGGCGTTGGCGCGGCTGAGCGGATCTTCCGTGAAATTGGAAGCGATGGCGGCCAGGGCGGGGACGGATGTGGCATCGCCTTTGCGCGCCGCGGCGAAGGCGTCCGCGCGGCGGATCAGATTCTTGCGGGAGCGATCGCCATACCACTGGTTCATCTGATTCACAGCCCAGGCGGGGCCGCGATCCTGGTGGCACTCGTTGCAGGCATTGGGAATGTCGTGACGCACGGTGTTGTCGGGAACGGGAATGGTGATGGAGTGATCGCGGATCCTGGCCTTGATGCTGACCACGGTACGGGGCATGTGGCACTCGACGCACTGGCTGCCGGTGCTGCGGACGGCGTGATGCGTGTGGGCCGAAACAGCCTTGCCGATGGCTCCATGGCAGCGGGTACATAAAATGGTGGCGTCCGGGCGGAGCTGGGCGTTCTTCTCGATGCCGGTATCGTGCGGCTGCACATGGCAGGTGACGCAAGTGGCGCCGCCCTTCAGGAAGCAGCGGCTCTGCCACAACCCCAGTGCGTCGTTGGAGAAGCGGCGGGTGCGGCCGTCGGGCCAGTAGGCGGGGTCCTTGTCGGTGGGTTGATCGTATTCCAGAATCGGCAGGAAGTAATTGTAGTAATCCTCGCCGGCGGCATAGCCGGGAATAAAGATATCGCGGAAGGAGTGGCACTGGGCGCAGACCATGGAGTCGCGGGCGGGGTCGAGGCGGGTTTGAATCACCATGTCGCCGCCAGCGGGCGCCGCGTTTGGATGGGGCTTCGAGAGGCGCGCCACATGTTCGCTGCCGGGGCCGTGACAGCGTTCGCAGTTGGTGCCGAAGTTGGTCCAGGAAGTCTTGTACTGAATGGTCTCCGTGTTGAAGTTCTTCTCTTCCTGGCTGACGTGGCAGGAAAAGCAGTTTTTGTTCCACAACTGCTCCTGTTCCTGGCCGCTCTCGTCGGGATCGCCGATATCGAAGTTGTGGAACCACTCTTTCCGGAGGACATCCCAACTAGGCGGCAACACGATGATGCGGCCATCCGGCAGGGTGGTCAGGTAATGCTGGATGCGGCGGTTGCCGAGCGTGTAATCGACACGGTGTTCGACAGGCTTGCCGGTCAGATACGATTCGGTAATGTAATAAACGCCGGCGCGCAGGCTCAATCCGTAGCCGAGACCGCGGAGGGTGACCCGGCCGCGCGCGAAATCGCCCTTGACTGCGGTAGCGATAGCGGGCTGGAGCATTTTGCTGTGGCGGGAGTCGGACCACTTGCGATAAGCCTCTGAGTGGCATTTTTGACAGGCGTCCGCGCCCACATACGTTGCCGCGGCAGGGGCTGAGGACACGCCGAACAGTATCAGCGCCAGCATCCGCATTTCGGCCAGTCTAGCACAAGCTGGTTCAGGTTCAAGGTGGGCTTTTGGAACGCCGGTGTGCGGCGACCTATATCAGGAGGAATGAGGCAGATACCGGAGATGAGCCGGGCTATGGAATTCCATCGCCACAGCTATGGGATTCCAGAGAAGAAATATTTAAGATTTCGAGAATTTTCTATTGCATTCCCCCCGCTGCGGTAGTAAACTTCCCCTGTTTAGGTGTATTCCAGTATTTCACGGAGTTGTACTGGACAGGTGTCAATTGGGGAGTATGCAATCGCTTTGGGGGGTGCTGGGCACATGGGTCTGGGTCCCATCCTTATATCTCCTGCGATCGCTATTCAACTGCAATTGTGGTGTAACGGTCCGGTCGTCATTGGCCGGCTGAAGTCATCTGAGTTGAAGGGGATAAGACATGCATCTACGTGCAACAGGGGTTACGTTAGCGCTTCTCGCGGTTCTGCTGATACCGGCCCTTCTGATGGGCCAGAACGACACTACCGGAGCCGGAACAATCACGGGCCGAGTCACCGACGCCACAGGCGCCATCGTGACCGATGCCACCATAAGCATCACGGATGTCGATACTAACATTTCCAGGACGGGCTCCTCGAATACGGCCGGCCTTTACGTATTTGAGGGCGTGAAGCCAGGAAACTACAACATTACGGCGTCCAAGCCCGGGTTCCGGAAATCGGTGGTTCCGAGCCAGCAGGTCCTAGCCGCCCAGTCGCTCACACTGAACTTCGCGCTGGAAGTCGGCGCGGTGACGGAAACGGTGCAGGTGCAGGCCGCCGCCGAAGCGGAGCTGCAGACGTTGAACTCCACGATGGGCAACACGCTCTCGGGTAACACTATTCTGAACCTTCCCACCATCAACCGCGACGTTTCGAGCCTGGTCTTCCTGCAGCCCACGGCAGCACCCACTTTCGGCGGCGCGGAAGGCAACATCACCAGCGGCAACATCGCCGGCAACCCCGCCGACCAGAACACCTACCTATTGGATGGCGGCAGTAATACCGACGATATGGACGGCGATCGCGGTACTTACGTAGGTAGCCGGTCCGGCGTGCTGCCCACTCCAGTGGAAAGCGTCGAAGAGTTCCGCGTGAACACCAACAATATGACCGCGGATTTCGCCAGCTCTGCCGGCGGGCAGGTGATGATCACTACCAAGCGGGGCACCAACCAGTTCCACGGCTCCGCCTACGATTTCTTTCAGTCGGATGTGCTCTCCTCCAACGACTGGAGCAACAACTTCAACGCCATCGCCAAGCCCAAGTCCCACTACAACCGCTTCGGCGGCTCAATCGGCGGGCCGATGCTGCCGGATTTCCTGGGCGGCAAGACTTACTTCTACATGAATTACGAGGGCGAGCGGTATCCGCGCACGGGTCCCATCTCGACCGCCGTGCCGAGTGATACGCTGCGGGCGGGCATCTTCCAGGTCCGCGATGGCAACGGCAACCCGGTACAGTACAACCTGAAGACCATGGCGATCTGCGGTCCCAACGGCAACCAGCAGTGCGACCCGCGCGGTCTGGGCATGGACCCCGTGATCAGCCAGATGTGGAGCCAGTATATCCCTGAGCCGAACAGCAACAAGTGCGGCGACAAACTCAATACGTTGTGCTATATCGGCAACCTGAGTTACCCGCTGAAAACCGATTTCGGTGTGGTCCGCATAGACCACGACTTCGGGCCCAAATGGCGATTCTTCGGCAGCTATCGCTATTTTAACGTCAACAACCCTGACACCAACCAGGTGGATTTCGGCGGGCTGGTCAAGGGCGATACTAAAGGTCAGTTCGCGTCCCAATCCAGTTTCCCGGTTGAGCCGCGCTACATCGTGGCCGGCGTGACCACCACCATCACGCCCTCTCTCAACAACGACTTCCACTTCAGCTATACGCGCAACTTTTGGCAATGGGACCGCCTGGGCGCTTCCGTGCCGCAGATAGCCGGCATTCCGGCATCCATCAATATGCCCAACGATGCAGGCTTCGGCGCCGGCTTGATCCCAATGAACGTGAATACTCAGGCGACGCGGCCGCGCCTGTGGAACGGGCATGATTTCTCCTACCGCGACAGCTTGAACTGGTTGAAAGGCACGCACCTTTTCCAGTTTGGCGGTGAATTTTTTCACCAGTGGTTCCACTTCGACCGCTACGACAACGTGGTCGGGGGCCTGACGCAATTGAAATATCTGGTCGGAAGCGGCCAGCAATTCACTCCGGACACGATTCCAGTGGAGTGTAGCGCCACCTTGACCAGCAATTGCCTGCCGACCGGATCCTTGGGCACTTACGAATCATGGTACGCCGTTCTGGCCGGTATGATGAATTCGGCCAACGTAGTGGCCACCAGGACGGGCCCACAGTTGAACCTGAATCCTCTGGGGACTCCGGTGCATTCGTATTCGAACGTGGATACTTACAGTCTGTACTTCAACGACGCCTGGCGCATCAGGCCGAATCTCACGCTGAATTATGGCCTCAACTGGAGCGTCCAGATGCCGCCATACGAGTTGAACGGCGCGCAGGACGTGATGGTGGATGCCAACAACAGCATCGTCACATCGCAAAGCTACCTGAACAGCAAATTGACGGCCGCCCTGAACGGGCAGGGTTACAATCCAACTGTGGGCTTCTCCCCGGTGGGCGTAGCCGGAGGCGGGTCGAAGTATCCGTACAGGCCATTCTGGGGGGGCTTTGCGCCGCGGGTCTCTCTTGCCTACAACCCCGATTTCGGCGATAACTGGCTGGCCAAGGTTTTCGGCCACAAGAACACAGTGATCCGAGCCGGTTACGGCCGGTTCTACACGAAGAACCTCGGCATCGACTTGGTGTCCACTCCGGTGCTTGGCGATGGGTTCCTGCAACCGGTTTCGTGCGTGAACCCGCTGAGCGACGGGTCGTGCACGCATTCCGGAGGATCGACTCCGGCCAACGCCTTCCGCATCGGCACCGACGGCAATGCCTCGCCGCTTCCGGTAATCACTCCGACTTTGCCGTCTCCGGTGCTGCCCGGCGTCAATTCCCCCGGCCTGTTGTACACCTTCTTCCTGGACCCTGGTTACAAACCTGCCAGCGTCGATTCGGTGGACTTCAGCATTCAGCGGGAGCTCAAGGGCAACATCATCCTGGAAGTGGGTTACGTGGGCCAATGGTCGCGGAACCTGTTCACCGGCATAGATCTGAACTCTGTGCCGTGGATGGAGAAGCAGAACGGGCAGACCTTCGCGCAAGCTTACGACAACCTGTACTTCGCGCTGTCCAAGGGCCAGACGCCCGCGCCACAGCCCTTCCTCGAAAGCTCGCTGGCAGGCAGCGGTTACTGCGCCGCAGGCGGTTACTCCAGTTGCACTGCCGGAGTGGCAGCCAACGAGGCCGGCAACATACTGAGCCAGTCCGTCACGAATTTGTGGCAGGACCTGGATAGCAGCATGGTTGGCGGACCGCAAATGCTGTCCTCCACGCAGGCGTCTGTCTGGTACGGCGACACCGCTAAAGGCGTTGCCAACTATCAGGCGTTGGTGGTTACGGCCCAGAAGCGCATGTCCAGCGGCCTGACACTCAACGCCAACTTCACGTACGGGCATGCCCTGGGCACCCTGGGCATCAACCAGGCCTATACGCTGGCGGCCCTCAACGATCCCTGGAATCCCAAGGTGGACTACGGCAACCAGTACTTCGACCGCAAGGCCACTTTCAACCTTCTAGGAACGTACAACCTCCCATTCGGCAAGGGGCAGCGCTGGGCTAACAGCAGCCCGGTGGCTGACCGCGTTCTGGGCGGCTGGTCCATTTCGCCAATCTTCTCATTCGGCACCGGTTTGCCGCTCGCTGTTTATACCGGATCCTTCCAGGAATACGGCGAGGGCTACACCACCAATAACGGCTGCCAGGCCATCCCGCTCAGCTCGATGAGTTACAACAACTCTGCCCAAACTGGAGTGGCGCCGGTTTCGAACCCGGCCGGAACTCTGGCCATCAACAATGATGTCAGCGTCGGTGGGAACAACCAAAACCTGTTCTCGGGATCGCAGTTGTCATCCACCTTTAACAACTTCCGGCCGGCCCTGGTAGGGATCGACGGAAGGTGCGGTGGAGCCGGCATTCTCCGCGGCCAGGCACGCTGGAATCTCGACGTGGGCCTCACCAAGGACACCAAGATCACCGAGCGCGTGGGCTTCCAGTTTTACGCCCAGGCGTTCAACATCCTGAATCACATGCAGTGGACCGATCCGTACCTGGCCATCAACGACCCCGGCGATTGGGGCGCTTTGTATGGGCAGTACGGCGCGCAGACGCTGGGTGGTTCGGGAGCATCGGCGAACTACACACGCATTATTCAGCTAGGATTGCGTCTCCGCTTCTAAGTAAAAGGGTTTCCCAGGGGCGAGATATATGTCTCGCCCCTGGGACGCTCAGTCCCACCTCCGTACAATTCCCTCCTCGTTCTCCACCAAAATCCAATAGCTTAGAGCGGAAATCCGCGTGCTTGGGCTCGGAGCGGGAGGTGATGTCCATTGTCCAAGCAGAGAGTACGCGAGGTTCCATCCGGTCCGCTGACGGCGGATTATGTGAGTCAGAAGGCCAAGGAAGGCTGGAAGCTGACAGCCGTCGAGTGGGAGCGGGAGGTGGACGAGCCGGCCGGCGCATTGAGTGACGATGTTCCCTACGGCCAGCGCGTCTCGGGCGACTGCAATCATCTGGAAGAGAATCCTTCCGAGAAACAGGCGCTGATCCTGATGATGGACCTGATCGTCCAGGATGCGCCGTTGTCGCTGGTGGCGGAAGAGCTCAACCGCAAGGGATATCGCACGCGGTCGGGCGCCAACTGGACACCGGGGTCGGTATTCGACTTGCTGCCGCGGTTGATCCAGGTGGGGCCACGGATTTTCTCGAGCAACGAATGGACCGCCCGCACGCGGCACTTGTTCCGCATGGCGTAAAAGCGAATCCGATCTATCTGGCGCCCGCGGCCGCCTCTGCTTTGCGTGCGGCGGTGAGGCGCGATTCCACCCACGAGTTTCCTTCGTGGCAGGCATACTCGAAAATCCGGTCGGTGGTGGCGGTCAATGGGTATTCGATGGTCCACGGTTTGGAGAATGTAGCCGGGTCGTCGATGGTGGCCCTATAAAGAAGCGTGTCCGCATCGGGGCGGGATAAGCGTTCGACGACGTGGAGATTTTCCGTGCCGCCGCGAAACGCGCCCTGGCTCTTGAAGTTGGTGGTGTCGATCACCAGCGTATCGCCCTCCCAGGAGCCGGTGGAGTCGCCGAGCCACTGGTGGACGGACTGCGAGGTATGCGTGGCGTTCATGCGAATGATGCGCGCGTCGTGGATCATCTCGCCGAGAATCATTACATAGCCGGGCGTCTGGACGATTTGATAATTGTTGTTGTACGCCTGCTGAACCATGGGTACCGTACTGTATGCGAGGCAGCGCTCTTTGGGCGACAGGTCTTTGACGCTGTCCGCTTGATCGCGATTCGCTCTGCGGGCCGCGGCACGCTGTTTTGCCTCCGGCGTGAGGGCTGGGATTTTTCCATCGGGCGGATCGACGATCATAGAGGTTCGCTTCAATCCGTCCACGCGTGCGAGCGCCGATCCCGTCTCCCACATCTCGCTGTCGCCCGCGCCGATGGCGTTGCCTTCCTGAACACGCGCCAGCGACTCCCCGGGCAGATCCCGCTCCGAGAAGGGATTGTGATCTCTCTTCTCATAGGCGAGCGCTTCCTCGTCGGAGAGAGTGGGCTTGCCGGCGAACTCTGCGGGGCGCTCCAGGGGGGTGAGTGTGTTGATGGTCCAGGTCCCCTGCAGGTCGGGATGTCCGTCCGGAGTGCGCGGCGTTTGCGCCTGAGCGGTGAAGGATGCTGAGAACAGCAAGGCCAGCGTCGCGATCCGGGTGCGAAGCCGATTGATCACAGCGCCGCTTTCACTACGTTCTGGAGGGCGTCCGCGGGGGTATAGCCATCGAAGCGCTTGAGGGTTTTGCCGGCGCGGTCGAAGACTACCGTTACGGGCAATTGGTCCAGATGGTAGAGCGCGGATGTCTGGTCAGAACCCAGGAGCACGCGGTACTTCATAGGATGCGTTTTCAGAAACGACTGGACCAGCGGCGCGCCGCCATCCACGTCCATGGACACTCCCAGCACAACCACGCCCTGGCCGGCGAGCTGCTGGTGCAGTTGGTTGAAGGTGGGGATTTCTTTCAGGCACGGGACACAATAAGTTGCCCAGAAATCGACGACCACTACTTTGCCCTGCAGCGCGGCGGTATCGAGCGGATTGCCATCCAGAGTGGCGGCCGGCAGATCGATCGACGCCGAAGACGCTGAAGAGCTCGATGCTTTAGCCGGACTGGCGCCGGCCGCGCCTTTTTGCAGGAATGCCAGGTATGCGCCGGCGTCCCGGGTGACGCCGGGAAAGGTGGCGATCACGTTCTCGTCGGGATCGAGGATCGCGTAATACGGGATGGCGATGGTCTTGAATCGGGTCTGCTCGAGCTGCTGATTCTGGAGCGACGCGTTGTCTTCGCCGTCTGTATACAGTTCCAGCAGCACGAAGTTCTTCAGGGCCGCGGCGATCTCCGGCCGCGTGAACATGTTGGCCTTCATCCAGTGGCAGTTGGTGCAGGCGTAGCCGGTGAAGTTGACGAATACCAGCTTGCCTTCGCGGAGCGCGCGGTCGCGCGCTTCGCGATACTGGTTCTTCATCCAGACGAGTCCGGTCTCGCCGCCTGCGCCGCCGCCTCCGGTGGCCGATCCGACCGGCACGTAGGCATCCAGCTCACCCAGCTTGCCGCCGGACATGCCGGGCACCAGGGTGATGGCGAAGATCAGGAAAGCCATGCCCACCAGCAGGCGGCCCAACCCCATGGGCTCGTCCTTGGCGATGCCCTCGAGCCGCAGGAAGCCGAGCAGGTACAGGCCGGCCATGGCGAACAGCACGATCCACACCGCCAGGAACCGCTCGCGGGTGATGACGTTCCATTGCAGCACCTGGTCGACGCTCGCGAGGAACTTCAGCGTGGCGGCCAGCACGATGAATCCCATGACGATTTTCACGCGGGCCATCCAGCCGCCGCTCTTGGGAAGGCGCTTCAGGTAGGACGGAAACAGCGCCAGGAAGAAGAACGGCAGGGCCAGGCCGGTGGCGAAGGTCAGCATACCCGCCAGCGGGCGGATGCCGCCGCTGCCGACCGAGGCTGCCAGCAGGGTCCCCATGAACGGCCCGACGCAGGCGAACGAGGAGAGCGCGAAGGTCAGGCCCATCAGGAGCGTGCCGGCGATGCCGCCCTGCTGCGATCCGCGGTCGAGGCGCGTGAGCAGCGACGAGGGAATGGTGATCTCGAAGGCTCCCAGCAGGCTCAAGCCGAAGGCCAGAAAGACCAGCGCGATGAAGCCGTTGACCCAGGGATTCGATCCGAGCTGCACGACGCCGAAGGGTCCCAGGAGGGCGGTGGTGATCAACCCCAGGCCCGAGAAGAGCACCACGATGCCCAGGCAGAACAGCGCCGCGTGGAAAACGCTCTCACGCCTGGTTCCCTGCCGGTTCAGGAAGAACGACATCGTAATGGGGATCATGGGGAAGACGCAGGGCGTGAAGATGGCCGCCAGTCCGAAGCCGAAGGCGACCAGCAGGAACGCAGCCAGGCTTTGGGTGTCGGGTGCGGGCGCGCCGGCGGGTCCGGAGACCTGGCGATTCGCCGTACTGGAAGCCGTCACGTCGATATAGCCGGACGGCATGCCGGGGGCTGCGGTATGCGCCGCCGGATCGATGGTGAGAGTGGCAGCGGCGGTCTGGTTGCGCGGCGGGATGCACACCGTGTCGTTGCAGGTTTGATAGCGCACGGTGACGGAGATTTCCGATGCGCCCGCCGGGGCATTGGCGGCGAGCTGCAGCTCGATCAGGAAACTGGCGGAGCCTTCGTAGGTCTCGGTTTCCAGTTGGAAGTTGGGGTCATAAGCCCGCTTGGGAGCAGCCTGGAACAGGCGGATCTTTTCCACCGCCGGGTTGGGCGCCAGTTTGATAGTGGTGGGGCGGGCGCCCGCGCTGGTCATAGAGTAGAGATGCCAGCCGGGATCGATGGCGCCTTGCAGATGAGCCACGACTTGGGCGCCGGGGGCCGCGGAGGCCGGTTCGAGCGAAAGGGACCACTTGACGTTAGGTTGCTGCGCGAGTGCCGGGAGCGCCAGCAGGCCGGCTAGAATGCAACGTGTTCGGCGGCCCATTGGCGCAACTCTTCTTCGATCCGCTGATTGACGTTGCCGCTGGAGAATTCGGCGGCCACCCGGATGGCGTTCTTGATGGCATTGGCATTCGAGCGGCCATGACAAATGATGCAGATGCCGCGCACGCCCAGCAGCGGCGCGCCGCCGTACTCGGAGTAATCTACGCGCTTCTTGAAGTCGGAGAACGCGGCGCGGGCCAGCACGTAACCGATCTGGCGGGTGATGGTGGCGCGCAGGGATTCCTGCAGCATCTGCTTGACCATCTCGACCAGCCCTTCGCTGACCTTGAGCGCCACGTTGCCGATGAATCCGTCGCAAACGATGACATCGGTCTTGCCGGTATAGATGTCGCTGCCCTCCACGTTGCCCACGAAATGCATGGGAAGGCTCTTGAGCAGGGGCGTGGCGGCGCGGGTGGTCTCGTTGCCCTTGTGCTCTTCCTCGCCGATGGAGAGCAGGCCGACCTGCGGGCGCGACTGGTGCAGCACCACGCGCGAATAGATCTCGCCCATTACGGCGAACTGCGCCAGCATGCGCGGGGAGCAATCCACGTTGGCGCCCACGTCGATGACTACCACCGGCTTGCCGATCAGGGTGGGGAAGATGCCGGCCAGCGCCGGGCGTTCGACGCCGGGGATGACGCCCTGCACCATCTTGGCGGTGGCCATCACGGCCCCGGTATTGCCCGCGGAGACGAAACCCTGGGCGATGCCATCGCGCACCAGGCGCGAGGCCACCCGCAGGGAACTGTCGCGCTTGGACCGCACCGCGCGCGCGGCGCTGTCGTCCATGGTCACGTGTTCGCTGGCGTGCACGATCTCCACGGGCAATCCCCGGTGATCGTCATGTTGCTGCAGTTCCCGCCGCAGGACTTCCTGCTTGCCCACCAGAATCACCCGGATTCCCAGGGCTCTGGCGGCTTTGACGGCGCCCTCTACCTCGGCCTTCGGGGCGTTGTCTCCGCCCATGGCATCCACCGCAACGGTGAGCATGTGGGGGGCTGGCTACTCCTGCTCGACTTCGACTACTTCGCGGCCTTTGTATTGTCCGCAGTGCGGGCACACGCGGTGGGGCAGCTTGGGCTCGTGACAGTTGGGACACTCGCTCATACCGGGCGTCTTCAGCGCATCGTGCGCGCGGCGAGTGGATGTGCGCCGTTGAGAGTGGCGTCGTTTTGGATTCGGCATTTCTTTACCTCAAGTTGTTTTCAGGTCTTTCAGACCTTGGAGAGCGCTCCAGCGATCGTCCGGATGTCTGGCGCAATCGCAGGGCGCTTCGTTGCGGTTCTGCCCGCACACCGGACAGATCCCCTTGCAACCCTCGCGGCAGATCCGCTGCATCGGCATGGCCAGCAGGATCTGCTCGTGTAAGATGTCTTCCAACTCCATTCCGCCGCCCTGGTAGAAGCCCAACTGCGCTTCACCTTCATCGATCTCGACTTCTTCATCGCGCGCGATGAACGACATCGGGCGGTAGAAGAGATCGATCCGGGTATTCACCGCAATTCGGGCGCGGCCCAGGCAGCGGTCACATTCCGCTTCCATCTCGACGTCCAGGCTGCCCTGGATACGAACTTCGCCCTCGGTGTTGGCCAGCAGTTCGGCTGTTCCCAGGGCGTGCAGAGGCCCCGCCTGGCGGATTTCATCCTCCGCAAAGTTCAATTCCCCGGGTGCGAAAGTTTCGTCGAAACGAATCTTTCGTAATTCCATCTCTTTGATGCTAAGGAACATGGGAATACCCGGGTGCGGGAAGGCACAAACTGACATTATAGCGCAGCGGCGAAAGGCATATCTGGCAGTAGATAAACGAAGATAAACGCGGATAAAACTAAGGGAGGTATGGGCGCACTCCCCAATGGTACGCGCCGGCGCCCAGGATGCCTCCCAGGAGCGGCCCTACTATCGGCACCCAGAAGACCATGCTGCCGTCGGTCAGGCCGTTATTCTTGAATCCGGCGGCCACGGTGAAGAGGCGCGGTCCGAAGTCGCGCGCCGGGTTGATGGCGTATCCATGCATGCCGCCGAACGACATACCAATCGCAACTACTACGGCGCCCACCAAGACCGGCGTCAGATTGGCGCCTGGCGGCTGGTTGCGTTCGTCGGTCAGGGCCATCACCATGAACAGGAGGATGGCGGTGCCGACGGTCTGATCGAGCAGTCCGGCGCTGGGCGTATCCGGAAAGGCCGGGAAGGTGGTGAACACGCCCGCCGTATGATCGAGGCCGGGATCGGCCGCACGGAAGGCGGGCAGATAGTTCCAGAAGACCAGGGCGGAGGCCAGGAACGCGCCCGCCACCTGGGCCACAATATAGGGCGCGACCTTGCGCCACGAAAAGCCGCGGAAGATCGCCAGCGCCACGGTGACCGCCGGGTTCATATGCGCGCCCGAGATGCGGCCCGCCACATAGCAGCCCATGGTCACGGCCAGGCCCCATCCGAAGGTGATATTGGTGAAGCCTCCGTGCACGATTTCGCCCGGCGTGCCCTTGCCGAACAGCACCACCATGGCGACCACGCCATTGCCGAGCAGGATCAGGATCAGCGTGCCCAGGAACTCGGCGATCACTTCCGCAAACAGAGAGGTTTTCTGCACGAGAGGGGAATTCTATCACTTATCCGGCGTGGCTGCTCGGCTCCGTCGCAAGTCCAGCGAGCGCCACGAATCCACGCCTCCGGCGAGCGGGCGTACACGGGTGATCCCCCGCTTCTGCAACAGCAGCGCCGCACGGGCGCTGGAGGCTTCGTTTGGTCAACTACAGAAGAGGATGATGTCGCGATCGCGGGGAATGTCGACATGCCGCTCCTCCAGTTCTTCCAGCGGCACGCGCAAAGCACCGGGCATGGCGTCCTCAGCGCTCTCGAGGGCACTGCGCACATCCAATACCACGATGGATTCGCCGGACTCGATCTTGTTCCAGAGTTCCTCGGCGGTGATGCGGGAGACGGCCAGCTTCTTCAGGAATCGGCGGCGCTGCGAGTGTTTCCAGACGATCCAGGCGGCGAGCAGGCCGACCGCCAGCACGGCGACCCAGGACCCCATGCGCGCGATGTAATCGCCCACCAGGTCGAGTTGATTGCTGAACACGTAACCCAAGGCCATGTACGAGATAATCCAGATCAGCGCACCGAGGGTGTCGAAGATGAAGAAGCGGACGAAGCTGACGCCCGAAATCGCTGACATGGGGGCGGAGACGGCGTTCAACCCGGGCACGAACTTGGCCACCAGCAGCGACCGGACGCCGTAGCGCAGAAACGCGGTTTCAGTCTGGCGGACGCAGGAATCGGGCTCCAGGGCCACGCGGCAGATCAGCCGCAGCACTTTGGCGCCGCGCCGGCGTCCCAGCATAAACCAGACATTGTCGGCGATCAGGGTGGCGGCCAGGCCGGTGAGGACGATCAGATGCGCGCTCAGCCGGCCGTCTTTGGCGAGCGCGCCGCAGGCCAGCAGCAGGGGCGCGGAGGGCAGCGGCAGAGCGCCTTGTTCCGCCAGTATCCAGAAAAACAGCAGGGCGTAACCGTGGCGCACCACGAAGTCGAGCGTGTGAATCACGGAATGGACGCTCCGCCTCCCATATGGCTATCCTAACGCTCTTTGCCAAAACCGCCGAAATCATGTTCGGAGGTCATCGGTGCAACGCAATGTCGTGGTTTTGCTTTTGTGGGTGAGCGCGTTCCTGCCGGGCGTATCCGCGGCGGAGAAGCCTTCCCGCTGGCGCGCGGTGTGGCGCGCGAGCCAGGCGCTGCTGGCAGGGGGCGAGGCGGCCGATGCGGCCAGTTCCTGGGGGAAGAACGAGGCCAACCCGCTGGTGCGGTCCGGCCAGCGGTTCAGCTACGGCTCGCTGGCGATCAAGCTGGGAACCCTCACAGGCTGCCTGGTGGCGCAGCACTACATCGTGCGTCATCACCCCGAGAACATGCCGGCGATGGCATCCGCCAATCTGGCCACGGCGGCCATGTTTGGCGCGGTGGCCGCTCGGAACATGCACGTGCCGGTAGCCCGTTGAGCGCGCGCGGCTATTCGATCGGCAGCAGTTGAATGCCGTTCTGCTCCGGGCTGGGTTTTTCCTTTTGTACCGGCGGCGCGGGCGGCTCGGGCTGGTAGGGTTCAAGCTTCGGCGGGCGCGCGTCCGGTTCGAGCAGCCAGGCGGTGCGATCCGGATAGTAATGCCGCAGGACTTCGTCCTCCGTTGGACCGAGGTCGAGCGCCCAGACTACCGCCGCCCGGTCGATGTCCGCGGCGTTTCGCACCCATTCTCCGAAAGTGTGCTGCGGCCAATAGCGCACGAACACCAATTGCTTGCCGGGGGCTTGCGCCAGCCGGTCGCGAACGGCGATGCGGCCCTGGGGGTCGCCGTGATTCACGAAGTCCCAGGTTTCGTATTGCAGGACGGTGGTGGCGGCATTTCGGTCGGCGAACAGGTGAAAGCCATACCAGAAGATGAAGTGCACGGCGCAGAGCAGCACGATCAGCTGAGCCGCTTCGGTCCGGATGCGGCTGAGTTGCGCGAGCCCCACCACACTGATGAGGACGAACAGGCATGTGGCCGCGGCGATGTAGTGCGGATAGAAGTAGGGATAGAAGTTGGTGCCGAGGGCCAGCAGCAGCAGCGTTAGGGCAACCCACGCGAATCGCCACTCCCGCAGCGCGGGGAGGAAGAAAAGCACCGCGAGATAGAGCGGCGCCAGAAAGAAAAAGCGATAGAAGCGCACGCGGCCGCCGAGCCGCTGCAGATAGGCGGCGGGGCTATCGGTATCCGGTCCGTGGACCGCGGCCTGCGCCTCGTAATCGAGCCGTTGGTTGGCGGTGAGCTCCCGGTGCGGCGCAGGGTTTGGGTGGATGGTGAACGCGGCGGGCACGCCATATTGATAGCGGCTGAGCATATAGGGCAGCGTGGTCCAACTGCCGGTGACCTGTTTGTTCTGCAGCAGAGCCAGTCCGGCGGCGGGCAGCAGCATCAGCACCGCTGCCACCGTCAGCCGCGCCAGCTTACGCCAGTCTCGTGGTCCGGCCAACGGCGGCGGAAAGAACAAGATCACCGCCGCCAGCAGCAGGAGAAATTCAAACGGCCGCGCGAGTAGCTGGATGCCGAGGCCCAAGCCCAGCAGGAGAGCGTCGCGAACTCGGGCACTCGCGCGCAGGCGCGGCAGGGATCCGAATACCAGGCAGCCGGCCACAGCCGAAACCGCGCCGCCCCAGTAGGTGTTCATCCAGTAGCGCAGCGGGCCGAACTGGATCACGCACAGCAGTCCGCCGACGAGTGCCCAGCCGGGAGTGGTCCAGGCGCGCAGCATCCAGTAGCACAGCGCGCACAGCACGGCTACCGAAAGCAGCACGCCGGCCCAGGGATGGCCGAGGATCGCGCTGCCCAGGGCCAGGGCCAAGCCTTGGCCGATGGGGAAGATGGAGCTGTAGCTGGGCTCCTGCAGCACGAAGATGGTTTCAAAGAACCGGTGCATGGGATGCGCCGGATTCGCGAGGCGCAGGTGCCGTAGCGTGTCGGCTACCAGCAGATGCGCGAAATCATCCGAGCCGGCGGGAGAGGGCGCCGGACTCTGCGACACCATCGCCACCCGCAGCGCCACCGGAAGAATAGCCAGCAGCAACATCGACCATCCGGTGTGGGCGGCCAGCTTCTGCGCACACTTGCTTGCGCCGGCGTACGCCAGGAGCAGGAGCACGACAAGCACCGCCAATTCCAGTTCGATGAAATCGGCGGCGCCGAAGCCCATGGGGTTGTGCAGAGGAACGAAGGATTGGAAGAGCTCGGACATCCAATCCTTCATTCTAACGATGGCGTCAGATCGGCTTGCCGTCGGCGTCCAGGATCTTCAGCTCTCCGAGATTCAGCTCGCGCAGGCCGGCTTCGATCTTGGCGCGGTCGCCCACGATCAACCAGGTCAGGTTGTCGGGCCGAACGATCCGCTTGGCAAGGGCTTCCATGTCGGCGACTTTCAGATCGCGCACCCGGCCGGCGTATTTTTCGTAGTAATCGTCGGGCAGGCCGTACTCCACCAAGGTCTCGATGGAGTTAGCCACTTCCGCCATTGTCTCGCGGGAACCCGGCAGGCTCAGCGTCTCGTTGGCCTGCACCTTCGCCAGTTCCTCAGCCGTGGGTGGCTTCTCGCCCAGAATGCCGCGCAGTTCCTTATTGATCTCCGCCAGGGATTCCTTGGTCTTATCGGTCTGCACCGGGGCGACTACCAGGAACGGGCGCTGGCCGCGCGCGTTGATCAGCCGGCTGGACGCGCCGTACGACCAGTGCTTGTCTTCGCGCAGGTTCATGTTGATGCGTGCGCCGAAGTTGCCACCGAGGATGTTGTTCATGGTCTCGATGCCGACCTCGTCCGGATTGTTCCGCGGCGGCGCGATCTCACCCGCGAGAATCACTGACTGAGCGGCCCCTGGCTTGTCCATGAGATACACCACGGGCTTGGGCTGATTTTCCACGTGGCCGATGTTCTTCGCCGGCACGTCGCCGCGCTTCCATCCATCGAAGAGTTTTTCGAGCTTGGGCGTCAGTTCGCCGAGCGTGGTATCTCCCACCACGATAAGGGTCGCATGGTTGGGCTTAAACCAGGTGTCGTGGAATTTCACCAGATCCTCGCGGGTGAGCTTTGAGACGCTGGCCTCGTTCCCAGACCCGGTGAGCGGTTCGCCGTAGGCGTGGCTCGCGCCGTACAGCAGGCCGGGAAGCACACGCATCCCCATGGCTTGCGGGGTCACCTTCTCGCGTTGAATGGCGGCGATCTGCTGCTTTTGCTGGCGGCGGAAATCGGTTTCAGGGAACGACGGGTGTAGGATCACGTCGGCGTATAAGTCGAGCGACGGGTCCAGATTGGCCTTCAGCGCCGAGAGCGAGACGGTGGAGGTGTCCAGGCCGGAGCCGGCCTGCAGTTGCGCACCCAGCGAGGCGGCCTCTTCACTGATCTGGAGCGCGGTCCGTTTCGGCGTTCCGCCGTCGAGCAACGATGTTGCCAGGGCAGCGGTACCCGGGGAAGCGAACTGATCGGAGGCATAGCCGGCATCGATCTGCAGGCGGAAATCCACCACCGGAATCTCATGCCGCTGCGCCAGGATCACGTGCAGGCCGTTGGACAGCGTGGCCCGCTCGAGGGTAGGCAGTTTGAGCTCCGGCGGCGTACCGGTCGCCGGCAACTTGGAGCGGTCGGCGCTTTCGGTGGCGGTCTTGTAGCTGGGGTAGGGATGAACTTCAAGAATGTAGACGCCGTCGGAGAGCCAGCGGCGCGCGGCGGACTTCAGGTCCTGCACGCCGGCCGATTCGATGCGCTGGAGCTGCGTCTTGTAAGCGCCGGGATCTCCCAGAAACGCCTGGCCGCGGGCCAGCACGTCTGACTTGCCGCCGAAGCCGCCGATGCGGTCGGCGCCGCGAATGAATCCCGCCACATATTGCGTTTTGACGCGCTCCAGTTCCTTGGGATCGGGGCCGCCATCGAGGAAGCGGGCGAGCTCCTCATCCAATTCCTTCTCGACCTTTGAAAGATTCTGGCCGGGGCGGGCAGTGGCGGTGATATTGAACTGGCCGCCGATCTCGTTCGGCTGCATGGAGGCCTGCACGCTGGTGGCGATCTGATCGTCGTAGACCAGGCGCTTGTAGAGGCGCGAGACTCTGCCCTGCGCCAGGCAGTTGGCGGCCAGCATCAGATAATCCGCGTCGGCCGTGCCGTATTGCGGCACGTTCCAGATCTTGTAGATGCGGGCTTGCGGCACGCGGTCCTGTACGGTGCCGCGATGCGCGCCGGTCATCTTGGCGACCCAGGCTTCCTGCTTGCCGATGGGAGGGCCGGCGGGAATGTCGCCGAAATACTTCCGAACCTTTTCCCGGGCGGTATTGGCGTCGATATCGCCCGCCAGCACCAGCACGGCGTTGGACGGGCCGTAATAAGTCCGGAACCATTCCTTCACGTCGTTCATGGAGGCGGCGTTGAGATCCTCCATGGAGCCGATTACGGTCCAGGAATAAGGATGTCCGGCGGGATAAGTATTCTCCGTGATGAGCTGAAAAGCCACGCCGTAGGGCTGATTTTCGCCCTGGCGCTTCTCGTTCTGCACCACGCCGCGCTGCAGCGTGAGGGTCTTCTCATCGAACGATCCCAGCAGATGGCCCATGCGATCGGACTCCAGCCACAACGTGTAATCGAGCGCGGAGGTGGGCACGTCTTCGAAGTAGTTGGTGCGGTCGTTGTTGGTGGTGCCGTTCAGATCGGTAGCGCCCACGCGTTCCATGGCCTCGATATAGCGATCGTGATTATTCTCACTGCCGCCGAACATCAGGTGCTCGAACAGGTGCGCGAAGCCGGTCTTGCCGGGCTTCTCATTCTTCGAGCCGACGTGGTACCAGATGTTGACGGCCACGATGGGGGCCTTGTGGTCCTCGTGGACGATGACCGTCAGGCCATTATCGAGGGTGAATTTCTGGTAGGGAATGTCGATGTTGGAGGCTTGCGCGAACGCGGCGGCGCACAATCCGAGGGAGAAAAGAAGGGTTCGGAGAATCATATTGCTTTCTATGATACTCCGGCGACGGCGCCCGTTATGCGGCCCGCGGCTATGCCTTCTTGAACGCCAGCACGGCGTTCAGCCCACCGAACGCGAACGAGTTAGAGAGGGCGTACTCTACCTGCGCGGGCCGGGTGCGATTGGGAATCACATCCAGATCGCACTCCGGATCGGCCATTCGGTAATTGGCCGTAGGCGGCAGCATGCCGTCGCGCAGCGCCAGGATAGCGGCTACCGCTTCGAGTGCCGCCGCCGCGCCCAGGGCGTGACCGTGCATCGACTTGGTGGAGCTGATCGCCAGCTTGTTGGCGTGGGCTCCGAAAACGCTGCGGATGGCGGCAGTCTCGGTGGGATCGTTGGCCGCCGTGGCGGTGCCGTGCGCATTGATGTAGCCGATCTGTTCGGGCTCGAGCGCTGCGTCGCGCAAAGCCCCGCGCATGGCTCGCGCCGCGCCGTCCATGGAGGGCTGGGTGATATGGCAGGCATCGGCGGACATGCCGAAGCCCACCAGTTCGGCGTGAATGCGCGCGCCGCGGGCCTGCGCCACGTCCCAAGGCTCCAGCACCAGCATACCGGCGCCTTCTCCGAGGATCATGCCGTGCCGGTCGCGCGAGAATGGCCGGCAGGTGTCCGGCGAGACCACCCGCATGGCTTCCCAGGCTTTCAGGATGCCGAAGCTGAAGGGCGCTTCGCTGCCGCCCGTCAACGCCAGATCCACGATGCCCGAACGGATCATCCAGAATGCCTGGCCGATGGCATGTCCCGCCGAAGAGCAGGCCGTCGAAATGGTGAAGCTCGGTCCGGTAATGCCGAACTCCATCGAAATGTGGCTGGCGCCGGCGTTGCCCATGGTTTTTGGGATGGTCAGCGGATGAACGCGATTGTGGCTGAGCTTGTAAACCTCGATGAACCCCAGGTCTTCGGTCGACTGGCCACCCACACATGAACCGGTGATGATGGCAGTCGACTCGCGCAGCTCGGGAGTAAACTGAATACCGGCGTCGTCAACGGCTTCGCGGGCGGCGATCACCGCGAACTGGGCGAAGCGGTCCATAAAGTCGGCGCGGCGGTCCTCGAAGTAGGGCGTATGGGAGTAGCCGCTTACTTCGGAGCCATTCTGGAACCGCAGCCCCGAGCAATCAACGGATTCGAGCGGTCCGATGGCGGGGCGACCATCCAACAACGATTGCCAGAACTCGCAGGCTGTGCGGCCGGGGCCCGCGATCACGCCCACGCCGGTGATGGCGACGCGGCGCATACTACGGGGTGGCCGGAGTCTGCGCAGCCGGAGTCCCCGCGGACTTGGCGGCCAGCAGCCGTTCTACTCCTTCCACCATCTGGCGCACGTTGCGGACCGTCTTTACTTCTTCATCCGGGATACTGATATCGAACTCATTTTCGAGAGCGAACAGGATCTCGACCGCATCCATCGAATCGATGCCCAGCTCCTCAAAACTGCTGTCGGTGGTCACTGTATCTTCGGGGATGCGCTTAGAGGTCGCTATCACCTTGCGGACTCTCTCAATCAATTCATCGGACATAATAAGCGGCTAACCGTCTCGAATTTATAGCCTTGATCCCGCAAGCGAGGGATCAGGAGCCCCACGGCCGCAACCGATTCCCGGATATCGGGATGGGTCTCGACCTCGCGCCCATCATGCAGGCAGAGGATGGCGCCGTTGGTCACGCGCGGCAACATCCGGCCTACTATGGTATCAGCCTTCAGCTTCCAATCATAACCGATTGCGGTCCACATGACGCCGCGCAGTCCCAGGCGGCGCTGGGCCTGGCGGAAGCCGAACCAGCGCACCCCGAAGGGCGCCCGCAGCCACGCGGGCGCTGAGCCCGTAACGGCTGCGATGGTTTCCTGGGCGCGGGCGAATTCGCGATAGATGAATTCCGGCGAATGGAAGCAGAACAGGGGATGGGTGTGGCTGTGATTGCCGATTTCATGGCCGGCGGCGTGCACCTGGCGGGCAATATCCGGGAGGCGCTCCACGTTTGCGCCGATTTGGAAGAACGTGGCTGGCGTTTCATGCCTGGCAAGCAGTTCCAGTAAGCGGAGGGTGGAGTCGCTGGGGCCGTCGTCGAAGGTGAGGGCGATGGCTTTACGATCCGCGGGACCGCGATGCACGGAAGGACCGAAGACGGATGAGGCGCGTCCGCGGACCGCCCAGCCGGCGAAGGCAACGCCGCAGGCTGTTCCGAGAATAGGCGCCGCAATAGAGGCGGACATCAGTGCACCAGGGCATTGATCTCGCGCAGTTTGGCTGCATCGAACTTCAATTTGCGGTCATACGTCATCAGGCCGTTGATCTCCTGTTCCACGTCCGTCAATTGCGTATAGCAGAGTCCGGCAAATCCCGGAATGCGGGCAATCGCCGCGTACAGTCCATGCAGGCGCTCGAGCGCGGCATCCGTGGTTTTCTCCACGCCTGAATAGCCCCAGGCTTCCTGCGGCACTTCGTGACCCTGGGGGATGAAGGCGATGCCGCCGAATTCGGTGAGCGCCACCGGCGAGCCGTTGTAGCGGTATCCGGGAATCAGCGACGCCTTGTAGTTGTCCGGGACACCGGCGCCGGCCTTCCCCAGGTCTTTGTACCGTTCGTACAGCAGATCGCCAGTGCGGGTGTAGTCGTGGATGGCGAACAGGTCCGTCATATCGGTGTGCTCCCAGCCTTCGTTGTCGATCACCAGGCGGGTGGCATCCAGTGAATGGGTGAGCGCGTAGAGCGATTTCAGATGGTTCTGCTGGCGCGCATCGCGCAGGTTGGGCACGCCCCAGCTTTCATTAATGGGCACCCAGATCACGATGGACGGATGATTGTAATCGCGCTCCACGGCCTCAGTCCACTCATGCGTGAAGCGGGCCACATAGGCGTCGTCAAACTCGTAGGCATTGGCCATTTCGCTGGACACCAGGAAGCCCATGCGGTCGGCCCAATAGAGGAACCGGGGATCTTCCAGCTTCTGGTGCTTGCGCGCGCCGTTGAAACCCATTTCCTTGGTCATGCGGATGTCATACTGTATGGCCTCGTCGGTGGGCGGTGTCAGGATGCTCTCGGGCCAATAGCCCTGATCGAGCACCATCTTCAAGAATGTGGGGTTGCCGTTCAGCAGCACGCGGCCATCCTCGGCTGTGACGCCGCGGATGCCAAAATAGCTGTGCACGCTGTCGAGCACGGCGCCGCGGTGGCGCAATTCGAGGACCAGGTCGTAGAGATTAGGGGAACCGGGCGACCAGAGCCGCGGCTCGTTGATGGCGATCAGTGTGGTGGTGCGCGGGCCGCTGGTATGGGCGGTGGCGGAGGCTACGGCCTGGCCCGCGAAAGTGGCGGAAGCGGTGATCTCCAGATCGGGCTGCGGACGCGCGATTGAGAATTCCAGTCGCACCGCCCCGTCAAGAGAGGGTGTAGTCTTGACGCCGCGGAGGTAACTGGCGCCCACGGGTTCCATCCAGACAGACTGCCAGATGCCGCTGGTGCGTGTATAAAAGATGCTCTTCGACTTGGGTTCCCAGAACTGTTTCCCGCGCGGGATGTAGCGATCCGTGGGCGGGAAATGCGCCCTGACGGTTACGGCATTGGCGCCCGGCTTGAGCAAGGGCGTGACGTCCAGGGTGAAGGGCGTATTGCCGCCTTCGTGGCTGCCGGCCAGCTTCCCGTTCAGCCAGACCATGGACCAGTAGTTCACCGCGCCGAAATGCAATAGCACGCGCTGGCCCTTCCAGCCATCGGGCAGCGTGACGGAGCGCCGATACCAGATCCAGGGGTGAAACGAAGTATCACCGATACCGCTGAGTTTGCTCTCGAAACAATATGGGACGCTGATCGTGCGGCTGAACTTCGTGCCGCCGGCGGCCCAATCAGCATCCAGGCCGGCATTGGCGTCGTCGAATTCGAATTCCCAAGCGCCGTTCAGACTAAGCCAGCGGTCGCGCTGGAATTGCGGCTGGGGGTATTCCGGGCGGGGAATGCTCGCGGCGTCGAGACCGCAGCAGAGAATGCACCAAACCGCTGTCTTTTTCCACATGTCATCCCATTGTAATCGGCTGGTCGTGTGATTTGATCCATTCGTACTAGCAACCTTCTCGAATTTGTAACTTGAATACTATTTGCCGCGCGCGAAGTCGAGGTGATGATAAGAGCATGGCGGACACAGACAAGAGGCTCGACCTTTCGGTGGAGCGGCGCTCAACGAAGCGATTTCCAATTGAGCGGGAAGTATTCTACAAGATTCTGGATCATAGGGCCGCGGCTCCCCCGAGCGGCGCCGGGAAGACGCTGGATATCAGCAGCGGTGGTGTACTGTTCGAGACGGATCAGCGCTTGCACTCAGGGAAACGCGTGGAGTTGTCAGTGAACTGGCCCGCGCTGCTGGAGGGCGGCTGTCCGCTTAAATTCGTGGCGTTTGGGCGAGTGGTGCGCGTGGAGAATACGGTGGCTGCCATGCACATCGAACAATACGAGTTTCGGACGCGGCGCACCAAAGAGATGCCAACCGTCCCGGATAAGGCCGCCTTCAGCGCTTTAAGCAGTTTATAGGATGCGGCGTCCCGCCGCGGTGGTGTCGTAGCCGCCGAGGCCTTCCAGTTCGCGGCGAAAGCCGGCGCGGTTCAGCGTGTCGAGCAGGGTCTGCACTGGCGGGT
>Ga0070731_10001110_pt1 | contig 29409 bp, 34 predicted proteins | sample Coa_R1_2_FD_66448 | JGI IMG/M metagenome (GOLD analysis project Ga0070731, IMG submission 66448) | Surface soil microbial communities from Centralia Pennsylvania, which are recovering from an underground coalmine fire - Coalmine... | ecosystem: Environmental > Terrestrial > Soil > Unclassified ... | reverse complement strand
GAGATCGACTCGCGCGTCTGCGGCATGACGCTGTCGTCGGCGGCGACGACCAGCACTGCGATGTCGGTCACCTTCGCGCCCCGGGCGCGCATGGCCGTGAAGGCCTCGTGGCCGGGCGTGTCGAGGAAGGTGATCCTGCGGTCGCCGGCCTCGACCTGGTACGCGCCGATGTGCTGGGTGATACCGCCCGCCTCCGTCTCGACGACGGAGGTCCGCCGGATGGCGTCGAGCAGCGTGGTCTTGCCGTGGTCGACGTGTCCCATGATCGTCACCACCGGCGGCCGCGGAGCGAGCGCCTCCTCGGGATCCTCGAAGACCTCCGGCTCGCCGTCGTCGTCGTCGGCGTGCTTGATCGTGACCTCGCGCTCGAGCTCGGCCGCGATCAGAAGCACCTCGTCGTCGGTGAGCGACTGTGTCGCGGTCTTCATCTGGCCGAGGTTCATCAAGAGCTTGATGATCTGGGGCATCGCGACGCCGAGCGCCTGCGAGAAGTCGCGCAGGGTGACGCCCGACTCGACGGTGACCGGGCCGGTGGGCTGGACGACCTCGCGGGGCTGGCGCGGTGCGCGCTCGGCCGGGCGGTCGCCGGGGCGCTGGCGCTGCCCGGTGCCCGGGCGGCCGCCGCCGCCTTCGATCACCACGCGGCGGCGCCCCTTGGGGCCGCCCCCGCGGGGCCTGATCGGTCTATTCGGCTTTCCGTTCGGCATCAGGCGTCAAGTGTAGAGGCGCCGGAGCCCCGGATCGACGTGGACGGTCTGCCGCAGCGTGCGGTTGAAGGCCCGCCGCGCCGCCGCCCGCTCGAAGCAGGGAAGCCGCCGGCAGGTGTACGCGCCGCGGCCCGTGCCCGCTCCGGGCACCAGTGCGCCGGCCTCAGCGTGGAACCGCTGGAGCTCGTCCTGGGGCGCCTTGCGGCCGCAGCCGGCGCAGGTGCGGATCGCTACAGCGCCCCCTCGGGCTCGATCGGGACGCCCGCGTTCGGGTCGTCCTCGACATGCCGGTGGTGGATATGGGCGGCGCCGGTCTCGAGCGTCTCGTCCTCGCCGGCCACCGGCGCGTCTCCCGGCCCGGCCGGGAATTCCTCCCCCGGTCCGAGCGGCTCGAACTCGTCGGCATCCTCGGTCACCGCTTCCGGCTCGGCCGTATCCGACAGCGCCTCGAGCTCCGGCTCCGACTCCTGCACGATCGGGTTCGCCTCGTCGTCCGGCTCCTGCGCGGCCAGCGCCTGGTGCGCCGGCACGCCGCAGTAGCGCGAGCCCGGCAGCGAGGCGTTCGGGCACCGCTTGCCGTTCGAGAGGATCGCCGCGCAGCGGCCGGAGAAGTCCTCGCCCTCCTCGCCGTCGCCCCCGAAGGCCGCCTCGGCCTCCTGCTGCGCGAACTCGGTGTCGGAGACGATGTCGATCTTCCAGCCGGTGAGACGCGCGGCGAGGCGGGCATTCATGCCTTCCTTGCCGATCGCGAGCGCGAGCTGGTCGTCGGGGACGACGACGGTGGCGTCCTTGCTCTCGTCGTCGAGATAGACCTCGCGAACGCGCGCCGGCGACAGTGCCTTGGCGACGAACCGCGCCGGCTCGGGGTTCCAGGGGATGATGTCGATCTTCTCGCCGCGCAGCTCGGACACGACCATGCGCACGCGGGAACCACGGGGGCCGACGCAGGCGCCGACCGGGTCGACGCCCTGCGCGTGCGACTCGACGGCGATCTTCGAGCGGTAGCCCGGCTCGCGCGCGACGCCGCGGATCTCGACCAGGCCGTCGGCGATCTCGGGCACCTCGAGCTCGAACAGCGTCTTGATCAGCTCGGGATCGCGCCGCGAGAGGATGACCTGCGGCCCCTTCGTGCCGGTGCGCACCTCGCGGATGACCGCCTTGATGCGTGAGCCCTGCTCGTAGCGCTCGCCGTCGACCTGCTCCGGCCCGGGCAGCAGCGCCTCGACCTTTCCGAGGTCGACGAGGATGTTCCGGCGGTCGCCCGTCTGCTGGACGATGCCCGTGACGACCTCGCCGACGCGGTCGATGTACTCGTCGTACATCATCTCGCGCTCCGCCTCGCGGATGCGCTGCAGGATCACTTGCTTCGCGGTCTGGGCGGCGATGCGGCCGAAGTTGTCCGGCGTCACGTCCTCGCGTGTGACCAGCTGGTCGGGAACCTGCGACAGATCGAGGTCGAGGTCGTCGTCGGAGAGCAGCGTGTGGTTCTTCTCGCCTGTCTCCTCCTCGATGCGCTCGAGCTCGTCGAGCGCCCGCTCGCGCGCCTCGTCGAGCAAGCGGGACTCGATGTCCGCCGGGATGTCGATGGAGTACACGCGGAAGTCGCCGCGGTCGTCGAGCTCGACGGTCGCGTGGCGGCTCGCGCCCGGGGTCTTCTTGTAGGCGGCGAGCAGCGCATCCTCGAGCGCCGCGACGAGGGTGCCGCTCTCGATGCCCTTCTCGCGCTCGATCTCGCGGACTGCGTCAACGATCTCCTGGCTCATCCCTTCCCTACCCTTCGTCGATCACGTTGGCCCGGACGATCTCGTCGTACGGGATCTCGGTCGGCTCAGCACCGGCGCGCAGCCTGACTGCCTTCTCGCCCGCTGCGACCACCTCGCCGCGGGCACGGCCGGTTTCGGTCTTGATGCGCACGACGCGTCCCAGCGCGCGCTCGAAATGTGCGCGCGTGCGCAGCGGGCGCTCGCGCCCGGGCGACGAGACCTCGACCGAATACTCGTCGAGGTAACGGCGCAGGACGTTCGTCACGCGTTCGCAGAGGGCGTGGTCGACCCCGGTCGGGTGGTCGACGAAGACACAGAAGCGGTCCTTGCCGGTCAACTCGAGCGCGAGCACGTCGACGCCCGGGAGGGCGCCTTCGACCAGCCTCGTGATCTCGCGCTGCAACTGCTTTTCCCTCTCCTGCTGGACCGTTGCCACAGACCTGCTACCCCTTGCGATTTGACGCCTTAGACGAAAAATGGGCGCCGCGCGCCCACTTCGACAAAGCTCGAAATGTGGTGCAGGAACGGTATCAGACTCCGCTTAGAGGACGATCGTGACCGGGCCGTCGTTCACGAGCTCGACCTCCATCCGCGCCCCGAACACGCCCGTCTCGACCGGGACGCCGAGGTCGCGCAGCTCGGCGCAGAATCGCTCGAAGAGCGGCTCGGCGACGTCCGGGCGTGCGGCCTCCGTGAAGCTCGGCCGGTTCCCCTTCGTCGTGTCCGCGAGCAGGGTGAACTGGCTGACGACGAGCGCTGCACCACGGGTGTCCAGAAGAGAGCGGTCGAACTTGCCCTGGTCGTTCTGGAAGATCCGCAGGCGGGCGATCTTCCCCGCCAGCGTCGCGGCCGTCGCGTCGTCGTCGCCCGCGGCAACGCCGAGCAGCACGCACAGGCCGGCGCCGATCGCACCGCCTGGAGTGCAGCGCGCGCTGGACACGCGCTGGACGACGGCTCTCAACCGCCTACCTCGCGAACCTGATTCGCGCAGCGAACCAGGTTCGTTGAGCTTCGGTCATCAAGCGCCGAGGTCTTTGATGCGCGCCGCGTACTGCGCGGACCCGGGCTGCATGGAGCTCGCGAGCTTGTAGTGCCCGTTCGCCTCGGCGGCCTTGCCCTGCTGCTCGAGCGCTCTCCCGAGCGCGTAGTGCGCGTAGTCGTCGGTCGGCGAGATCTCCTCGACGATCGTCCGGAACTCGCGCTCGGCCTCCTCCCAGCGCCGCAACCGGAAGTAGGCGATGCCGAGTGCCTCTCGAATCGACGCCTTCGCCGGTTCGAGTCGCTTGGCCTTCTCGAGAGGGACCGTGGCCTGCGCCGTGAGGCCTTTGCGGAGTCGCGCCTGGCCCTCCCGGAAGAGCGTGTACGCCTCGCTCACGCTTGACCCTCGAGCAGCTCCTGGACCGCATCCAGAATCGCGGACGCGACGACCGACTTCGGCCCCTTCGGGACGACCCGCTCACTCGTCCGAGTGACGAGCACGACCTCGTTGTCGTCGGAGTCGAATCCGATGTCGACCCGACCGACGTCGTTGAAGACGACGAGGTCGACGTTCTTCGTCTCGAGCATCGCGCGCTTGCGGGCGAGCCCTTCCTCGCCGTGCTCGGCGCCGAACGCGACCAGCACCTGCCCGTCCCGCTTCTCCCGCCCGAGCTCGCGGGCGATGTCCGCAGTCGGCTCGAGCTCGACGGTCCAGCGGTCGTCGTCCTTGGGACGCTTGCCCGTGAGCATCGCCGCGGGGCGGTAGTCGGCGACGGCGGCCGCGAGCAGGGCGACGTCGACATCGGCGAGCGCGAGAGCGGCGTCGCGCATCGTCTCCGCGGAGGGCGTCGGGATCGTCTCGACCCCGTAAGGCGGTTCGACGTGCAGGTTCGCCGCGAGCAGGACGACGTCCGCGCCGCGTCGCCGCGCCTCCTCGGCCAGCGCCACCCCCATGCGCCCGGAAGACCTGTTGCCGAGGAAGCGGACACTGTCCAGCGGCTCGCGCGTCCCGCCCGCGGTCACCAGCACCCGTCTGCCCGTCAGCGGTCCCGGCGACAGCAGCTGCTCGCACCGCGCCGCGATCTGGGCCGGCTCAACCATCCGTCCCACGCCCCACTCTCCCTCCGCCATCTCGCCCTCGTCGGGGCCGATCAGCTCGACTCCTCTGCCGCGCAGCGCCTCGGCGTTCGCGCGGGTCGCCGGCGCCGCCCACATCCGCGGATTCATCGCAGGCGCGACCAGCACCGGCCCGCGGTGTGCGAGCGCCGCCTCGGTGAGGACGTTGTCGGCGAGCCCGTACGCGAGCTTGGCGAGCGTGTTCGCCGTGCAGGGCGCGACGACGAGAAGGTCGGCCCGCGTCAGATGCGGATAGACGTCCTCCTGAGGCGGGCGTCGGGCGAGCGCCGTGAACGTCTCCACGCGGACGAACCGCCCCGCGCCCGGCGTGACGAGCGGCACGACCTCGTGGCCGGCCTTCACGAGCAGGCGCGTCAGCTCACACGCCTTGTAGGCGGCGATCCCTCCTGTGACACCGAGCAGGATCCGGGCCATAGGCCCATTGTGCCCGCAGAACGGACGTCCGAACTACCGCGTGTAGTCGTAGACGATCTTGCCCTCGGCGATCTCTTCGAGGGACATCGTCAGGTAGTTCTTCGAACGCGACTGGATCAGTGGGGGCGCGAACTCGTCGAAGGTGCCCTCGCCGAGCTGGTGGTGGTAGTTGTTGATCTGCCGGGCGCGCTTCGCCGCGACGATCACCAGCGCGTACCGCGAGTCGACCTGCTCGAGCAGCTCATCGATGCGGGGATTGATCATCGGCGGGCCATGGTAGCGGCTGCGCCGTTCGAGGCACCGCGGAGCTCGGCGCGGACGATCTCGACGCATTCGCTCGCGGCCCGCTCGCGGTCGTCGTTCTCCACGACGTAGTCGAAGCGACCGGCCAGCTTCCGCTGCTCCCGGGCGAGAATTATCCGCTCCTCGATCTCGCCCGCGCTCTCGGTGGCCCTCTCCCGCAGCCTGCGCTCGAGCTCGTCGAGCGGAGCGTCGACGAAGATCGTCACGGCGCCCGGCACCTTCTCCTTGACCGCGAGAGAGCCGTTCAGCTCGAGCTCGAGCAGGGGAACTCCGCCCTCCGCTCGGATCCGGTCGAGCTCCGAACGGAGGGTGCCCGACCGCTGCCCCCACGGGAACTCGTAGTACTCGAGGAAGTCGCCTTCCGCGAGCCGCCTGGAGAATTCCTCGTCGCCCAGAAACCAGTAGTGGAGGCCGTCGACCTCCGCGCGGCGCCGCGGACGGGTCGTGGCCGAGACGGCCAGGCGGAGCTCGGGAACGCGCGCAAGCAACGCTTCGACCATCGTCCCTTTGCCGGCACCCGAAGGCCCCGTGACGACGAAGACCGCGCTCGGCTTAGCGGTTGAAGAGTGCAATCAGCTCGTGTCGTTGGCGGTCGGAGAGGCCGCCGACCGTCTTCGACTGGCTGATGCGGCACTGGTTGAGCAGGCGCGCGGCCTTCACACGGCCGAACTTCGGCACTGCCATGAGCATGTCGAACACCTTTGCCGTCGACACGAACTCTGGCGGCTCGCGCAGGATCTGCTCGATCGACGTCGCCCCCGACTTCAAGTCCTTCTTCAGCTGCGCACGCTTGACGCGAATGTCGTTGGCACGCTTGAGAGCTTCCATGCGCTGATCGAGTGAACGGACCGGAGCTTGCACCTGACTCTGGGGGGGCACCATGAGCGCAGCATCCTACCAACCTGTACGGCGCGTGCAACTGCCATCGATTTTCGTCAGTTGTCGATCTGGACAACGCGGTCGTGCGCCCATGCGAACGCCGAGTCGACCGTCTCCAAACGCAGCTGCATCAGCTCGTCGTGCAGCTCTCGACGCACGCGCGCGGGTGCGTCCGGGTCGCCGAACAGCACCGTGCCGAGTGCGACATGCGTCGCGCCGCACGCGACGAACTCGAGCACGTCACGCCCGGTCCAGACACCGCCCATACCGACGATCGGCAACTCGGTCGCGCGCCGAGCGGCATGTACGGCGGCGAGCGCGACCGGTTTCAACGCCGGTCCCGAGTAGCCGCCCGCACCGCGCGCGAGCACCGGCCGCAACCCGCCGTCGACCGCGAGCCCGCGAAGCGTATTGACGAGGCTGATCCCGTCTGCGCCCGCCGCCTCGGCTGCCCGGACCGTCTCACCGACATCCCAGGCATGGGGAGAAAGCTTGGCCCAGAGCGGGTTTGCGGTCACCGAGCGGCACGCGGCGACCACCTCGGTGACGCCTTCCGGAGCCTCGTCGACATTCGGGCAGGAGAGGTTGAGCTCGATCGTCACGTCCTCGAGGAGCGCGCAGGTCTCGGCGTAGTCGCGGACGCTGAAACCGCCCACGGACACCCAGAGTGGGATGCCCAGCTGACGTAGGCGCGGCAGCACGTCCGCAACGAATGCGTCGCGACCCGGGTTCGCGAGGCCGATCGCGTTCAGCATCCCGAAGTCCGTCTCGGCGATCCGAACCGGCGCGTTTCCGTCGCGCCGCGCGGGTGTGACCGTCTTCGTCACGAACGCGTCGAACGTGCGCGCGACGTCGGGCGCGGTCAGCGCGTCGAGACAGCCGCTCGCGTTCAGGAGAAGCAAAGGACAGGTCCCTCCACACACAGACGCTTGAGCACGCCGTCGATCTCCACGACACACCCGTAGCACGCGCCGTAGCCGCACGCCATCGGTGCTTCCCATGCGAGCTGCGCCGCCGGCTGCAGCGCGCGAACCGCCTCCAGCATCGGCTCCGGCCCGCACGCGAGCACGTCGCGGTCCGGCGGAAGCACGTCGGTCACGAGCACCGGATCGATCACGACCTCCGCGTTCGGAATCAACGCGGCCGCCTCCGCATGCAGCTCGCTGCGGAACCCGAGCACCGCCGGCGGATGCTCGAGCGCCTCCGAGAGGTACGGGAGCGGCGCAATGCCGATGCCGCCGCCGACGAGCAGCGGCCGCGGCACGTCGAGCCGGAAGCCGTTGCCGAGCGGACCGAACACGTGGATGGAATCTCCGCAGTCGAGCGCAGCCAGCGCGCGCGTGCCCGGCCCGATCGGGTCGAGCAGGAACCCGAGCTCGCCGCGAGGGGCGATGCAAAGCGACATCGGCCGCGGCAGCACCCTGCCCGGCGCCTCGAGCATGAAGAACTGGCCGGGGATGCCCGGGTCGAGCCCCCCGCGCGTCAGACGGACGAGCGTGTACGGGCCAACGGCCTCGACCGCGGCGACGCTACGAGACTCGCGCCTGGGCTTCGACATCGAGCCGTTCCTGAAGCGACAGCGCCTCCTCCGCACGGGCGTTCGCGATCGCGTGGACGGCCGCCGTGGCCGCCGCGATCGTCGTGATGCACGGCACGCGGGCCGTGAGCGCCGCCTCGCGGATCAGATAGCCGTCCGAGCGTGGCTCCGGGCCCCCGTCGGGCGTGTTGACGACGAGGTTGCAGCGCCCGCGCCGGATCAGGTCGACGACCGTCGCGCCGCCGTTGCCGTCGGTCACCTTGCGAACCTCGTCGACGTCGAGGCCGGCGGCGCGCAGAGTCCGCCGCGTCCCGTCCGTCGCGACGAGATGGAAGCCGAGCCCCGCGAGAGCGGCCGCGACCGGAACGGCCGCCGGCTTGTCGGCATCCCGCACCGAGAGAAAGACGGTGCCCTCGTGCGGCAGCGCGCGTCCAGCGGCGCGCTCCGCCTTGGCGAACGCGGACGGGAGGTCGGTCGCGCTCGCCATCACCTCGCCCGTCGCTCGCATCTCGGGCCCGAGCACCGGGTCGGCGCCGGGGAAGCGCGCGAACGGCAGGACCGCCGCCTTCACGCTCACCTGGCGCGGCGGCCGCTCCGCCGGCAGCCCGAGCTCGGCGAGCTGCGCGCCGGCCGCAAGCCGGCACGCGACGGCGACGAGGTTCACACCGGTCGCCTTGGAGGCGAAAGGAACCGTCCGTGACGCGCGGGGGTTCACCTCGAGGACGTACACCTGTTCTTCGACGACCGCAAGCTGAACGTTCAGCAGGCCGACCACGCCGAGTGCGGGACCGAGGCGCCGCACGATCTCGTCGATCTCGGCCGCGGTCTCAGCGCCCAGCGACTGCGGAGGCAGGACGCAGGCGGAGTCGCCCGAGTGGACGCCCGCCTCCTCGACGTGCTGCATGACCGCGCCGACGTACGTCCGCGTCCCGTCGCAGAGCGCGTCCACGTCGATCTCGATCGCGTTCTCGAGAAAGCGGTCGACCAGGGTGGGCCCCTGCACGCCCTCGAACGCGCGGACGACGTCCTCCTCCGCATGGCAGACACGCATCGCGCGGCCGCCGAGGACGTACGAAGGGCGGACGAGCACGGGGTACCCGATGCGCGCCGCGGTCGCCGTCGCCTCGGCGGCGGTCGCCGCGATCCCCCAATCGGGGCAGCGGATGCCGAGCTCCGACAGCAACATCCCGAACCGCTCCCGGTCCTCGGCGAGATCCACGGCGTCGAAGGGCGTACCGAGAATGCGGTGGCCCGCAGCCTCGATCGCGCGGGCGAGCTTGAGCGGCGTCTGCCCGCCGAACTGGATCACAACGCCCTCCGGCCGTTCCCGTTCCAGCACCGCGAGCACGGACGATGCGTCGAGCGGCTCGAAGTAGAGGCGGTCGGACGTGTCGTAGTCGGTCGAGACGGTCTCGGGGTTGCAGTTCACCATCACCGCCTCGTAGCCGAGCTCGCGGAACGTCTGCACCGCGTGCACGCAGCAGTAGTCGAACTCGATCCCCTGCCCGATCCGGTTCGGCCCCGAGCCGAGGATCACGACCCGTCCCGCGTCGCCGACGGGAGGCTGCTCGTCGCGCTCGCCCCAGGTCGCGTAGAAGTAGTTCGAGCGCGCCTCGACCTCGCCGGCACATGAATCGATGCGCCGGTACACCGGCGGCTCGTCCGCCTGGCGCGCCTGCTCCGCGGCGAGCTGCTCCAGCTCGCGGTCGAACCAGGGATGCAGGTTCTCGGGCTCCCACTCGAACGTCCCCTCGAGCCCACGCGTCGCCTTCGCGAACGCCTCGATGAACGTGCGGCCGATTCCCATCACCTCGCCCACCGACTTCATCTGCGTGCCGAGCGTGCGCTCCGCGTTCGGGAACTTCTCGAAGGCGAAGCGTGGGATCTTCACGACGACGTAGTCGAGCGTCGGCTCGAAGCTCGCCGGCGTCGTCCCCGTGAGGTCGTTCGGGACCTCGTCGAGCGTGTAGCCGACCGCGAGCTTCGCGGCGACCTTCGCGATCGGATAGCCGGTCGCCTTCGACGCCAGCGCGCTGGAGCGCGACACGCGCGGGTTCATCTCGATCACGCGAAGCTCGCCGCTGCGACGGTCGCGCGCGAACTGGATGTTCGAGCCGCCGGTGTCGACGCCGACAGCACGAATGACGGCAATCGCGCTGTCCCGCAGTTCCTGGTACGCCTCGTCGCTGAGCGTCATCTGCGGTGCGACCGTGATCGAGTCACCCGTGTGCACGCCCATCGGATCCAGGTTCTCGATCGAGCAGACGATCACGACGTTGTCCGCACGGTCGCGGACGACCTCGAGCTCGAACTCGTCCCACCCGCGCACAGACTCCTCCACCAACACTTGACCGATCGGGCTCTCGCCGAGGCCGCGCTCGCACTGCCGGCGCAGCTGCTCGGGCGTGTCGACGAAGCCGCCGCCGTGCCCACCGAGCGTGAACGCGGGACGGACGACCGCCGGCAGCGCCACGCCCTCCAGCTGCTCGAGCGACGTGACGATGCGCGAGGTCGGCACCGTCAGGCCGCAGCTCTCGACCGCGCGCTTGAACAGCTCGCGGTCCTCGGCTCTCGCGATCGCGTCGACGTCGGCGCCGATCAGCTCACAGCCGAGCTCATTCAGGACGCCCTCCTGATGGAGTGCACGCGCGAGGTTCAGCGCCGTCTGCCCGCCCATCGTCGGCAGCAGCGCGTCCGGACGCTCCCGCCTCAACACCGCCGCGACACTCTCGAGGTCGAGCGGCTCGACGTACGTCCGGTCGGCGAAACCCGCGTCCGTCATGATCGTCGCCGGGTTCGAGTTCACGACGATCGTGCGGAACCCGTCCTCGCGCAACACCTTCAACGCCTGGCAGCCCGCGTAGTCGAACTCCGCCGCCTGACCGATCACGATCGGGCCCGAGCCGATCAGGCAGATCGACCGGAGGTCGGAGCGCCTAGGCAACGGCCCTCAGCTCCTCGAGCCACGAGCCCACGACCGTCGCGCCGTCGTGCGGCCCCGGGCTCGCCTCCGGATGGAACTGCGACGAGCGGGCGCGCAGCTCGGGAAACACAAGCCCTTCGACGGTGCCGTCGTACAGCGACACGTGCGTCGTCTCGGTGCCGTCGTCCGGCGCAACCGCGAAGCCGTGGTTCTGTGAGGTGACGAGCACGCGGCCGCTCCGTTGCTCGAGCACGGGATGGTTCGCGCCGCGATGGCCGAACGGCAGCTTGAACGTCTCGTGCCCCGTGGCGAGCGCGAGCAGCTGATGCCCGAGACAGATGCCGAGGACGCTCGTGCGGCCGAGCAGCTCGCGCACGGTCGCGATCTCGTCCCCGAGCGGAGCCGGATCCCCGGGCCCGTTTCCCAACAGCACGCCGTCGTAGCCGGCGAGCGAATCCGCATCGACGTCGTGCGGGAACACATCCACCGCGGCACCGTGGCGGGCGAGCAGGCGCAGGATGGAGCGCTTGCAGCCGTAATCGACCACGGCGACGCGCACGTCGCCCGTGTCGGAGAACGTGTAACGGTTGCGCGGCGAGACGCCGGCGACCAGCGCCCGTCCCTCCATCGATGGTTGAGCACGGACGGTCGCGAGCGCAGCGTCGACTGCCGTCCCGTCGGCAACGACCGCCGCCCGCATCGCGCCGCACTCGCGCAGGTGCAGCACGAGCGAGCGTGTGTCGACGCCCGTCAACGCGACGATGCCGTGCTCGCGGAGCCACTCTGTCCACGCGGGCCCTCTCGCCTCTCGCATGACGATCCCCGTCGCATGCACACGGTCCGACTGGGACCGCTCGTCCGCGACTCCGTAGTTACCGATCATCGGCGCCGTGAAGCAGACGATCTGACCGGCATAGCTCGGGTCGGTGACCGTCTCCTGGTAGCCGCTCATCGCGGTGGTGAACACGGCTTCACCGAAGGCGACGCCGGACGCTGCGACCGCTTCGCCCGGGAAGACCGACCCGTCCTCGAGCAGCAGGTAGGTCATGCCTCGTGCACCACACGGCCTGCCGCGACAGTGAGCCGGACCTTCCCGTGCAGCCGCTTGCCGAGCAGCCACGAATTCGGCGAGCGCGACTTGAACGTCGTCGACTTCACGCGCCAGCGTGCCTCGAGGTCGAGCAACGCGAGGTTGGCGGGCGCCCCGACGGCGATCCGGGGCCGCTCGAGGCCGAAGATCCGCGCAGGGCCCGCAGAGAGTCGCTCGAGCAACGTCTCGAGCCTGAGCACGCCGGGGATCACGAGCTGCGAATACAGGGCTGCGAACGAGGTCTCGAGCCCGGTCACGCCGAACGGCGCCGCCTCGAACGGTACGTCCTTCTCCTCGGGAGCGTGCGGAGCGTGGTCCGTCGCGATCGCGATGATCGTGCCGTCGCGCAGCGCGTCGATCAACGCGGCGCGATCGTCGTCGGCGCGCAGAGGCGGATTCATCTTCACGTTCGGATCGAGGCTGCGCACTGCCTCGTCGGTGAGGCAGAGGTGGTGCGGCGTCACCTCTCCACTCGCACTCACACCGCGCGCGTGCGCGCGCTCGAGGTGCTCGACCGAGTCGCGTGCCGACAGATGCATCAGGTGCACGTGCTGTCCCGTGTCGGCGGCGAGGTCGAGATCGCGCGCGACCATCAGGCTCTCGCCGAGCGAGGGCCAGCCCGCGAGGCCGAGCTCGGCTGCGACGGCCCCGGCGTGCGCGTGGCCGCCGCGCGTGAGTGTCGGCTCCTCGCAGTGGACTGCGAGTGTGCGGCCCGTGACCGCGTTGTACTGCAGCGCGCGCCGCATGACGCCGGCCGCGACGACCGGCCGTCCGTCGTCCGTGAAGCCCGCGGCGCCGGCGTCGGCGAGCGCGCCCATCTCCGTCAGCTCGGCTCCTGCCTGGTCCTTCGTGATCGCGGCGAGGAAGCCGACCGGTACGACCGCCTCCGTGGCGGCGCGGGCGCGGAGTGCCTCGAGCACCTCCGCGGTGTCGACGACGGGATCGGTGTTCGGCATCGCGAGGATCGCGCAGTACCCGCCCGCTGCGGCGGCCGCGGTGCCGCTGGCGATCGTCTCCTCGTCCTCGCGCCCGGGCGTGCGCAGATGGACGTGCGGATCCACGAATGCAGGGGCGAGCACGAGGCCTGCCGCATCGACGATCCGGTGTCCGTTGGCATCGACCTGCGGCGCGAGCTGCGTGATCGTGCCTGCGTCGACGCGTACGTCGAGCAGCTCGTCGATGCGCTCGACGGGATCGACCACACGCGCGCCGCGAATGACAAGGTCGTCCCGGCCCGTCTGCCCGCTGAGCATCACGCCACCTCCACGGCGGCCTCGACGGGAACCGGACCCGCCGTCAGCAGGTCGTACAGCACCGCCATGCGCACGACGAGACCGGAGCGAACCTGATCGACGACGAGCGACGCGTCAGAGTCGGCGACGCGCGCGTCGATCTCGACCCCGCGGTTCATCGGTCCGGGATGCATCACACGTTGTCCAGGCCGTAGGCGCTCCGGCGTGATCCCCCAGCGCGCGGCGTACTCGCGCAGCGACGGCACGAAGTTTGCGCCTTCGAGCATCCGCTCACGCTGCATGCGGAGCACGTAGACGACGTCCGCGTCGGCGATCGCGTCGATCTCCCAGGTCGACGGACCGAGCTCGGGGACGAGGAGCGTCGGCGGCCCGACGAGGATCGCCTCGGCGCCGACGAGTCGCAGGGCCTGGACGAGCGAGCGGGCGACGCGGCTGTGAAGAACGTCCCCGACGATCGCCACGCGCAGACCGTCGAGTCGCCCGAACGCCTCACGCATGGTGTAGAGGTCGAGCAGTGCCTGCGTCGGATGCTGGTGCTTGCCGTCGCCGGCGTTCACGACGTGCGCGTCGGTGGCGCGCGCGACGAACCGCGCGGCGCCGGCTTCCGGGTGACGGATCACGATCACGTCGGGGTCGTAGGCGGCGAGCGTCTGCGCCGTGTCGCGCAACGATTCGCCCTTGTCGACCGACGATCCGGCCGCCTTCACGGTCAGCGTGTCGGCCGAGAGACGCTTCGCCGCCACCTCGAACGACGAGCTCGTCCGCGTCGACGACTCATAGAAGACGTTCACCACCAGGCGACCGCGCAGCGTCGGCAGCTTCTTCGTCTCCCGCGCCTGCGACACGGCGAATGAGCGCGCGGTCGCGAGCAGGCGCTCGACATCGTCGCGATCGAGGTCGGCAATCGAGAGCAGATGCCGGCGCTCTCGCGGGGGCGGCACGGGACCCTCGCCGACCACACGCAGGTCAGTCATCGCCGTCCTCCTCCCCGTGCGCCGGGATCAGCAGCACGCGGTCGAGCTCGTCGACCTCCAGCAATTCGACCTGCACCCGCTCGCCTCGCCCCGTCGGCAGGTTCTTGCCGACGTAGTCCGGCCGGATCGGCAGCTCGCGGTGGCCGCGGTCGGCGAGCACGGCGAGCTGGACACGCGCCGGACGGCCGTACTCGAGCAGCGCGTCGATCGCGGCCCGGATGGTGCGCCCCGTGTAGAGGACGTCGTCGACGAGGATCACCGTTCGGCCTTCGAGCTCGAAGTCGAGCCGCGTGTCGCGGACGACGGGCTGCGCGCGCCGCGGCGCCCGGAGCGCCCGCACGTGGACGTCGTCGCGGTGAAATGTGATGTCGAGCTGACCGAGCGGCAGTTCGACGCCGGAACGTTCCTCGACGAGCCGCCGGAGCCGTTGCGCCAGCGGTACGCCGCGGGTGTGGATCCCAACGAGCGCGACGTCCTCGAGCTCGTCGTTCCGCTCGATGATCTCGTGCGCGACGCGGCTCAGTGTCCGGGAGATCGCCTCGGCGTCGAGCAGGAGCTTCGGCGCCGGGCTGACGGCATGATGCGACATTCGACTCCTTTCCGGCCTCGCTGGACCGGGTTAAAGGGGCGGGGCGACGCGCAGCCTACAGGAGCAGGCTGACGACGAAACTCGCGTCCCTGGTTCGTCGCCCCGCGTCGTACGTCTCAAGGCTCGGCGATCAGGTCGTCCGGCTCGGTGAGCGCCTCGAGCGCCTCCCGGGCCGCGTCGATCTCGCCCGCCGGCACCCAGACGGTCAGCGGATCGTCGGCCCCGGCCTGCAGCTCGGTGTCGATGCCCGCCGCCTGCAGGATCGCCTGCATCTCCTCCGCCTCCGCGACGTCTCCCGCGACAGCGACCTGAACGAGCTCGGTCATCCCGCGCTGACTGTAGCGCCGCTCTCGGGTGCGGCGCCCCCCTTCACGAGCTGCGGCTCGCCGCGCTCCGGGAACGGCACCTCGATCGTGTCGAGGTCGCGCGGGACGACCGTGGCTGCGAACACCGCGCGCGCCTCACGGGCGAGGTCGGAGGCGAAGTACCGCGGCGAGAGATGTGTCAGCGCGAGCAGGCGAACACCGGCGTCGCGGGCGAGCTCGGCCGCCTGCAGCGCGGTCGAGTGCAGCGTCTCCGCCGCGCGGTCGCGCTCCTCGTCGGAGAACGTCGCCTCGTGAACGAGGACGTCGGCCCCCTCGGCGAGGACACGTACCGTCTCGACGGGCGCCGTGTCGCCGGGGAGGACGATGCGACGACCCGCACGCGGCTCGCCGAGCACCTCGTCCGGCGTCACGACCCGACCGTCGTCGAGCGTCACGGATTCGCCGCGCTGGAGCTCCCCGCGCTCGGGCCCCGCGGGCACACCGAGCGCGTCGGCCGCAGCCACGTCGAAGAACCCCGGCCGCGGATCCTCGACGAGCGCGTAGCCCACCGCGCTCACGCCGTGGTGCACGGGGAACACGAGGATCCGGTAGCCCTCGCGCTCGAGCGCCTGACCGGGGCGCACCTCGACCAGCTCGAGCGGATACGTGAGCTTCCCGAACACGCGCCGCAGCTCCCCGAACAGCTCCCGCAGACCGGGAGGGCCGTAGACGGTCAGCGGCGTCTCGCGCTGCCGCAGCGAGAAGGTCTTCAGCATCCCCGGTAGCCCGAGGTAGTGGTCGGCGTGGAAGTGCGAGATGAAGATGTCGTGGAGCTCGGGCAGGCCGACCGTCGATCGCATCAGCTGCCGCTGGGTGCCTTCCGCGCAGTCGAACAGCAGCCGTTCGCCCCCACGCCGGACGAGCAGCGCGGCCGGCGACCGGCTCGCCGTCGGCGCGCTGCCGGACGTGCCCAGGAAGACGATGTCGAGGTCCACGCGCCGCCGATTCTCGCAGCACCCCGGCGACCTGCTCTCCCGGCTACGGGAGCACGAGCCGCTGCCCCGCGCGGATGTCCGCGCCGGGCAGGTGGTTCGCGCGCTCGATCCGCCAGACGGCGTCCCGGACGTCCCCGCCGTAGCGGCGCTCGGCGATCGACCAGAGCGTGTCGTACGGCCGCACGGTGATCACCTGCCGGTTCCCGTGAGCATCGGACGAGCGGGCGGCGACGCTCCAGACCAGGACGGCCAGCCCGACGAGTATCGCGATCCGCACGAACATCTGTTCGCCATGCTAGCGAACACCTGTTCGCTCGTCAAGCGCCGACCGGATCCGGGCTGCCGACGAGGGCGTCGACCAGCTTGGCGGCGCCGAAACGGACGGGATCGTCCGCCGGCAGGCCCGTCTCGGCCTCGGCCTCGGCGACGGCGCGCCGCGCCTCCTCCTCGTCGAGTTCGCGCGTATTGAGCGCGACCGCGAGCACGGGCGCCGGGCGCGCGAGCAGGCTCATGCGCTCGTGGAGCGCGACGAGCTCGCCGAGCGGTGGAATCGGGAAGCGGCTGTCGCCGTCGACGACCGTCTCCCCCGCCATGTGGCAGAGCACGTATGCGTGCGGCGCCGACCCGTGGATCAGGCCGAGCGTCACCCCCGAGTAGGCCGGATGCAGCAGCGACCCCTGGCCCTCGACCAGGAGGAGCTCGCCGCCGCGGCTGACGCCCTCGAGGACGAGCTGCTCCGCGGCGCCGGCGATGAAGTCCGCGACGACCGCGTCCACCGAGATCCCCCACCCTGCAATCGCGATCCCGGTCTGCCCGGTCGGGACGAACTCGCTGCGGATCCCACGCCGCCGCGCCTCGCGGTCGAGCTCGAGGGCGACCGTCATCTTCCCGATCGCACAGTCGGAGCCGACCGTGAGGATGGTGCGGGCCGGGTGCGTCAGGTTCGCCCCGGTCGGGACGTTCAGCCCCGGCGGCGGCTTGCGGAGGTCGCGCAGCTCGACCCCGTGCTCGCGCGCGAGCTGCGCCAGATCCGGATCGTCGGAGATGAACTCGTGCAGGCCGTTCTCCAGGTCGAGGCCTGCGCGGATGCAGTCCTCGAGGATGTCGCGCCAGGCGGGCGGGAAGCGCCCGCCCTGCGTCGCCACTCCCACGAGCGCCGCCGTCGGCTCGAGCGCCAGTGCATCCGTCACGGTCGCGACGATGGGGAACCCGTCCTGCTCCTCGCCGACACGCTCGGAGTCGAGGAGCGCGACGACGCTCTCGGGCCGGTACCGGATGACGCCGCGCGCCGTCTTGCCGAAATGGGGGTCGCCGGACCTCCCCTCGGCGAGGATCAGCAGCCTACGCGGGCGCGACACCGAGCCCCGGCTGGTCCGCGGGCATCTGCACGCCGTCCGAGAAGGTGAGCCCCGGCCAGGGGTCCTGTGCAAGCAGCAGGTTGCCGTCGAGGTCGACGTGGTCCATGAGGCTCGCGATGTGCGCGCCGGCTGAGATCCCGAGCCCCGACTCGATCATGCAGCCCAGCATGACGCCGAGGTCGAGCGCGCGGGCCGCGTGCACCATGCGGACCGCCTCACGGACCCCGCCCGACTTCGCGAGCTTGACGTTGATCCCGTGGGCCCGCTCGGCGCACGACGCCACGTCCGCGAGCGTGTGGCAGTCCTCGTCCACGTAGATCGGCACGGGCGAGCGGCGCTTCAGCTCGGGGCCGTCCGGATCGCCGGCGACGAGCGGCTGCTCGCAGTACTGCACGTCCAGCCGCGGCAGGTAGTCCACCGCCTCGTCGAAGCTCCACGCTTCGTTGACGTCGCATTGCAACGGCAGATCGGTGACCGAGCGCACCGCCGCAACCCGGTCGGCGTCGAGGCCGTCCCGGCCGCCGAGCTTGAGCTTGAGCCGCTTGAACCCCCGTGCGGCGGCGCCTTCCGCCCGCCGCGCCATGGCGTCCGGATCCCCGAGCCAGATCGTCCACGACGTCGGCGGGCCGGCGCGTCGCAGCCCGAGCAGCCGGTGAACCGGCAGCCCCGTGAGCTTGCCCTGCAGGTCGTGCAGCGCCGCGTCGACTGCGGACCGCGCCGCCTGCTCGCCCGGCGGCAGCCCCTGCTCGATCTCGTCGAGGGCGAAGGGGTCCTCCCCGAGCTCGACCTGCTCGAGCCACGCGAGAGCCGAGTCCGCCGACTCCTCGTACCGCTCGATCGGCGCAGCCTCGCCGAATCCCGACACGTCGCCGTGGCTGATCTCCACCTGCACGACCTCGGCCTCGTCCTCCGCGCTGCGCGAGATGACGAACGTCTCCGCGAGGTGCAACGTCACGCGACGGGCGTGGATCCGCACGGCGGCTAGACTAACTGGCCCCCTCGCGCCCGTAGCTCAGGGGATAGAGCGCGTGCCTCCGGAGCACGAGGTCGCAGGTTCGATTCCTGCCGGGCGCATCGAGAGCCGCCAATTCGAGGGGAAACGGCTCTGTTGTGCGGTCAGCCGTGTCGGAGTGGTCCGCCACGAGCATCGCGTGCACACACATCCAGCTCGCGCCCCAACCGCGTTCACCGTCGTGACCGGAGTCAGGCCATGAGCGGAACGGTCGTCCGCGTCCGCACAGTCGGCGTGACGGAGATCGTCAGGTTCCGCTGGTGGTGGGCTGGTGGTCGGGTTGGAGGATGAAGGTTTCGATCGAGAGGTCGGGATTGACGTGGACTTGGGAGAGGAAGCCGATCACTTTGCGGCCGACGGCCTGTTCGACGGCGGCGGAGAATTGGTCGCGCATGGTGTCTTGGAAGGCGTTTCGTTGGTTGCGGACGGCATCGAAGCGGCCGGCCTCGATCAGGGTGCGTTCGACGGGGGTGTAGACGTCTTCGAGGAAGCAGATGACGTAGTCGGAGCCCATGACGGTGCGGGTGGGGCCGCGGCCGTAGTTGCTGCGGTGTAGGGCGGCGATCGCGTTCGAAACGGCGGCGGCGGTATGGCCGCGGCCTCGATCCGCGGGCGGGCTGTCGTCCATGGTGGACTCGATTCCTTCGCTCCTCGGCGCGTGGCGGCCAGAAGGAAGAAGGAGCGAAAGCAAGCCACCTGGAGGCCGTTCCTGCCCTGGCACGATAGCCGCGATCCGCAGCGCCTGCGGGCAAGATGGTTTTGCGGCCGCAGCCGTGTGCGGACTAAAATTCACGTCGAGGCGCGCGTGTGCCTTGGGGTGGCACGGGCGCTGACGCTACGTTCGCGGGAGCGGTTGGGGTCCTTGGTGGCCCGGGCCCGATCCCTCGGTCAACTGGAACGACGATCGAGGAGGTCTTCTCGTGTCTGTCGATGCCGAGCAGATCGCCAGCACCGGCCGGCCGCCGCTGCCGGCGCAGACGGTCAGACCGAAGTTGCTCTTCTTCTACACACCCACCTCGGGTGCCTCACGCCGAGCCGAGGGCTTCCTCGCCCAAGTCCTGCAACGGCGAGGAAACCACAACACCTTCCTGCTCAGCCGGATCGACGCCAGCAAACGTCCCGATCTGACCGAACGGCTCCGGATCGACACGGTCCCGACCTTGCTGGTCGTCACCGAGCGACGCGTCCAGGCGCGACTCGCCCGGCCGCGCGGCTGCACCGAAATCACCGCGTTCCTCTCGCCCTGGCTCAGATGAACGGTCGATGCGGACGCTGATCATCGAAGCCGCCAGCCCCGACTCGGCCCGCGATTTCCAACAGGCACTCACCGCCTTCCAAACCGAACTGCTGCAGTCCGAAGACGGCGTCTATCAGGTCAAGGTCACGCTCGGCGGCGAGGACCGCGAAATCATCACCCTGCTGAACACGATCGAAGCCCACATCTCACAACGCCGCGACGGACCCGCCCGCCTCGACCTCGACGGAAACTCCTACACCATGCACCCACAGCGGGCGAGCAGCCCGCCCGAGCCGCGTCGCTTGCCACCACGTTAGTCCACCGAGCACGCCACCTGGGATGAGGCCCCAGCCCAACCGAGTCTCCAGCTACCGAAAAAGAGTGATTAGCGGGCGGGTTCGATTCCTGCCGGGCGCATCCTCTCGTGGACACGCACGCAGCCCGCCGGTCGGCATCCCCCACCCGAGGGATATTGGGACGCCCGAAATGTCGTCATCCTCCGAGTAGACCCGCGTCCGCACGAACGAGGCGGAACTCGACCACGAAAGGAACCCTCGGATGACCGCATTCATCGGAGGCCCGACCCTCAACGAGCATCTCGGCGGTGTCTGGGTCGACTGCGTCTCGGCGGGCCAGATCCACCTCTTCGAAGTCGACGAGGATTTCGCCGAGGACTTCGAAGGGCCGCCTCACACGCTCATCTGCCGCCACTGCCTCGTGCACCTGCACGTGGACTTCGAGGTCAGACACGCTCGAGCGCTGCGCGGCCCGGTGGCGGCCCGGGCCTAGCAGGCGGCCGCCGAGCAGACAGGACGTTCGCGGAGGTTTAACCGCCGGAGGTGCGGCAAGACTGCAGCTACCTGGCGACTCCTCCTCCGGGGAATGCGGCTCGTCGGGAGCACGACCCCTTACCGCGAAGTCAGACGGGCCCGTCTCGGGCTTCGCGGTATCGGCTGAGCCGCCTGCACGACTCAGTTAGGTCCCGCGGCCCATGCGAGCCGGCTCGGTCGGGCCGATGAGAGTTCCGATGTCCCGCATCGCCTGGATCCCGGCTGCCGGCGCGGTCGCCGTCGTGCTCTCCGCCTCGGCGCACGCATCACGTACGCCCTCGTCCGGGGAGCGGCTCGTCCTGCGCAAGACGATCGCGACCTACATCCGGGCCAAGACACCGGAGGTGACCCGCTTCCAGGTCAAGTCCGCACGGATCTCCACCGCGGATGCCACGTGGGCGGCAGTCAAGATCGAAGGCTGGCGGCACAGCAGGGACATCGGCCCGGCGACCGTCGTCCTCCACGACTCCGTTCTGCCGACGCCCGCCGGCGGCGGCAACGGTCACGGCGGCGGCAACAAGAACGGCAAGGGCAACCAGAAGCACGACCAGCAAGGTGGTGCAGGCACACCGGCCTGGCACGTCGTCGCCTTCGGCTCGGTCAGCCTCGGCTGCGGGCTGCCGACGGCGGTGCAGACCGACCTGCACCTCGCCTGCCCGTAGCGCCTACCGGTCTTCGGCGAGGTCGTCGGGCACGGCCACGAGCTCGTGGTCGGCGTGCGCGTCGACGACGGCCACGACCCGCTCGACGGCCTGGCGGTCGCCGATCAGGAGGATCTGGCCGAACCCGGCCAGCCGCAACTCCGCGCTGAAGAAGTGCCGCGCATTCGCGAGTGTGCGGATCGTGTCCATCACGGACTCACGGTAGGGAGAGCGTCCAGAAGGAGCGTCCCCCGGCCGGGGCATGGCCCCGTTTACGACCGGGCGGGCTCGGGGCGGCGCAGCGCCTCGAGCGACTCGCGCACCGTGTCCGTCAGGAGCGCGTACATGGTCGGCTCGATCACGGTGAGCGCCTCGCGCAACAGCGTCTCCGCTTCGGCGGCTCTCCCCTGGGCCGCCCGCACCGAGCCGAGCGCATGGAGCGTCGAGGCGAACGACCAGGCGTCTTCCCGGCCGACGGTCGCACGGGCGTGCTCGGCGACCCTCTCCGCCTCCTTGAGCTTGCCGTTCCGGACGAGCGCCTCGGCCAGCTGCCGCTCCGCCTCGACGAGGTAGCCGCGCTCCTGCGTCGCGCCGAGCCGGCGGACGGCCTCGCGCAGCATCTCCTCGGCGCGCGTGTCGTTCCCACGGTCGAGCTCCAGCCCGCCGAGCCGGGACAGCGTCCAGCCGGCCCGCCCGGCCGCGCCGATCTCGTCGAAGGCGGCGAGCGCCTCTCGGAGCAGCGTCTCGGACCGGTCGAACTGGCTCGCCGCGGACGCACACGAGCCGGCCACCGCCTTCGCCCAGCCGATCGCCTCGCGGCTGCCGCTCGCCTCCGCGAGCTCGAGCGCCCGACCGGTCAGGTCGGCCGACTCGGCGAAGTTCCCTTCGACATTCGCGATCGCACCGAGGTGGGCCAGCGCGATGCTCTCGAGATCGCGCCGGCCGGTCGTCTGCGCGATCGGGATCACTGCGTTGCGATGCTTCCGCGCCGCCTCGCCGTCGCCGACCCACCACGCGATCTCGGCGAGCACCGAGTGCGCGTCGTAGATCCCCTGGAGCTCGTCGTCGGGCAGCGTCTCGAGCGCCTCGTCGGCGAGCTCGCGCGCCTGCGGCACGTCGCTGTCGTACTTCAGCGCGAGATCGGCGAGGAGCACGAGGCTGCGTCCTTCGATATCGCGCGCGCCCTCGGCCCGTGCCGCCTCAAGCACCGCATGAGCCTCGTCCCGCACCGACGGCACATCCGAGAGCGACCACGCGGCCTGTGCCGCGAGGTACCGCCGCCCGAGTGTCGGCTCGAGCTCGGCCGACCGCACGAGCAGCCTTCTCGCCACGGCGAACGACGCACGGCGGAGCGACCGCCGACCGGCTCCCTCGAGCGCCGACGCCGCCTCGTGCGCGAGATCGGCCGGGACGGCCCCGTCGAGCTCCGCGACGAGCCTCGCCGCCGAGTCGAGATGGTGCGCCCGCACCTCGGCGAGCTCGTCGGGGGCACGCTCGGCCACCCACTCCGCAAAGCGACGATGGTCGACCGCGCGCTCGGCTTTGCTCATCGACGCGTACGCGACCTCTCGGATCAGGCCGTGCGTGAACTGGAAGGCGCGCTCGCCGGAGATCGAGCTTCTCGCTTCGGGCGCGACGAACTCTCGCTCGAGCAGCGTGTCGAGCGCCTCGGCGACGTCGACGTCCGGCGACAGGGCGTCGAGCGCTCCGCGCCAGAACATGCGCCCGACCAGCGCGGCACGCTGCAACAGGCGCTTCTCGGGAGCGTCGAGCGAGTCGATCCGCGCAGCGATCAGCGCCTGCACCGTGTCCGGCACGCGACCGAGGACGCCGCTTTCGCCGGCGGTGAGCATGCGCGCGGTCTCCTCGAGGAAGAGCGGGTTCCCCTCCGCCTTCTCCAGCGCAAGCGCACGCTGCGCCGGCGGTGTGTCGGCGTGCGCGAGCAGCGCGTCCACGAGCTCACGGCTGTCATCGGCGCTCAGCGGACCGAGCTCGAGCGCGAGCGCCCGCGGGTTGCCGCCCGCCCAGTTCGGCCGGCACGTCAGGAGGTCCGGCCGCGCCACGCAGACGATCAGCACCGGAGAGCTCCGGAGCGCGTTCGCGAGATGCTCGATCAGATCGAGGAGCGGCTCCTCCGCCCACTGGACATCCTCGAAGACGAGCACCAGCGGTTGTGCGTCGGCGAGCTCCTCGGCCCAGCGCGTAGCCGCCCAGGTGACCTCGCCTGTCGTGCGCTCGTCCTCCGCAGCCCCGAGCACGCCGAGGACGACCGCGAGCAGATCGGCGACGGCCTCGCTCTCGCACGAGACGCGCAGCTTCTCGAACGCGTCAACGGCGGGATCGTCGTCGCTGATCCCGGCGGAAGCTTTCACCATCGCCGCGAGCGGCCAGTAGACGACGCCCTCGCCGTACGGGAGCGCGCGACCCGTCAACGCCGTCACCCGTTCGGCGCTCTGGACGAACTCGGAGACGAGGCGCGTCTTGCCGATGCCGGGCTCGCCGAACATGGTGACCAGCGTCGCGCGCTTGTCGCGAACCGCGCGCGCGAGCGCGTTCTCGAGCAGTTCGCGCTCTTCCTCACGCCCGACGAAGAGGGCGGTCGCGGCACCGGTCGCCGCGCCCACCGCCCGCACTGCGCGCCACGTCCAAAGAGCGTCGTCGCGGCCCCGCAGCTCGAGCATGCCGGCGTCCTCGACCTCGATGTCCCCGGCGGCGAGCCGTCGTGCTACCGGCCCGAGCCTGATCTCGCCACCGGCCGCGGCCTGCTGCAGCCTCGCGGCGATGTTGACCGCCTCACCGGTCGCGAACGTCGACTCCGTGTCGTCGACCACGACCTCGCCCGCCTCGATGCCGATCCTCGCCTCGAGCCCGAGCTCGTGGACCTGGTCGAGGATCGCGAACGCCGCGCGAACTGCGCGGGCGGCATCGTCCTCATGGGTGCGCGGCACGCCGAACGCGGCCATGACCGCGTCGCCCGCGAACTTCTCCACCGTGCCGCCGTGCTGCTCGATGCTCTCCCGGGCACGCTCGAAATACGCGCTGACACGCCGCCGCGCGACCTCGGGATCGACCGCCGACACGAGCGACGTCGAGTCGACGAGGTCCGCGAACAAGACCGTTGCGAGCTTGCGCTCCATCGCTGAATTGTACGGAGCAGCCGGTCGCCGCCGGGCCGCGCTAAAGGTTCCGGCGGTTTACGCCGACGACGAATCCTGCGGCCGTCGTTCTTCGGATCCGCCGCCGGCGCACCTCACGCCTACGGGGTGCGCCGGCGTACTCCTCCCCGTCGGTCAGTCGATCCCGCCGACCCGGACCGCGACGAGCTCGTTGTCCGCCATCGACGGCGTGATGGTCTGCTGATCGCCGCCCATGCACTCGAGGTCGATCGTCCCGCCGCTGGGCAGCGAGTCGGTCCCGACGAGTGAGTACGGCGCCTCCCCGTCGCTCGGCGCGGTCCACCCGGTGACCGGCGGGTTGTCGCCGATCGAGCAGATCAGCTCGGCGGGCGAGCCGTCGCCCACGTCGAACGTCCCGGTCGCGTAAACGACATAGTCCCCGGCCGGAACGGTGACGCTCACCACACTCTGCGGGAAGACACTCGGGCCGTAGGGCAGCGTCCCGACGAACGACGTGCTGCCCGTGTACGCGTGACTCGGACCTGCAGGCCCTGCCGGGCCCTGGATTCCCTGCACACCTTGCGGACCGGTCTGGTTCCAGGTCAGCGGTGTCTCGCCGGCGGAGCAGCTAGCCGAGGAGTCGATCACCCTCAGCGAGCCCTTGATCGTCTGGTAGCAGCCGTGGATCACGCCGTCCGGACCCGGAATCGCGGCATACGCCACGCCCGCGAGGCCCAACGAGCCGACCACCAGGACCGCGACGAGACCCTTGGACACGCCCGTCACGACAAGCCCGCCTTGACGGACGCCTCGATCGAGCTGAGGGCTTTCGTGACCGTGCGCTTCGACGCTCTCCGGTCGACGAGCCCGGCGTAGACGCCGTACGACCCGCCGGCGAGGAACCAGCGTTCCGCGGCTCCCGCCGTCGACCTCGTGGATACGCCGTTCACCCCGAGCTGGCGCAGGAAGATCGTCTTGTTCTGCCTGAGGTACGCCATGACTGCGCTGGGGTTGCTCGCGCGGACGACGATCAGCAGCAACTCGTGCGTGCCGCGCACGCGGGTGTTCTTGTAGACGCCGCTGTAGGCGGTCAACGCTCCCAGCGCCCCGACCGTGCCGGAGTGCGACGGATACTCCTTGCACGACGCGCCGGTGAGCGACGCCGACTTGAGCGCCGCTTTCCCGAGCAGCCCGCACGCGTTCCCGTCGAACGACGCGCGAGCTCCGGACGCAGGAACCGCAAGCGCCGCCGCCGCGGCCGTCGCTGCCGCGACTGTTACGAGTCTTCTCATTGGTCTTCCCCCTTCGTCTGCCCGGCCGGCGTGGGCACGGGCCAGTTCGAGTGCGTGGTCGCGAGGATGCGCTCGTACGGGATCGCGGCCGACGCAACGGCGCGCTGCACGGCGTCGGCCGGCCCTTCGAATAGACAGAGGACGACCTCGTCCTCGCGCACGAGGATCGAGCCGAGGTAGCGAATCCCCTCGCCTTCGGCGGCCGCGTACGCCCGCTCCTCCAGCGCGGCCAGATCCGCGTCGCGGACACCGGGCCAGAAGCATTCGGCAAGGAAGCTCGTGGGCGTCTCGACCACGCCTCGACGCTACGAGCGCCGGGCCGGCCGGGAAAGGCGGGAAAGCCCTACGAAATCGCCGCGTCGAGCGCGCGCGCCAGCTGGGCTCGCGAGGTGATCCCGAGCTTGCGGTACGCACGCGCGAGATTCGCCTCGACCGTCTTCACGCTCACGAACGCCTGCTCGGCAATCGCCTTGTTGCTCAGCCCTTCTGCGGCGAGCCGCGCGATCTCCTGCTCGGTCGGCGTCAGCGTCCCGGGCGCGCGCCGGGTCGACACGCGGCGCAGCTCGTCGCGCGTACGCTCGGCCCAGAGCTCGGCGCCGAGCTGATCGAAGGAGGCGAGCGCGGCCTCGAGCGAGTCGCGCGCGAGTCGTTTCTGCTTCAGCCGCCGCCTCACGCGACCGACCGCGAGCAGCGTGCGCGCCCGCTCGAACGGGACGGGACAGCGATCGTGCGCCTCCAGGGCTCGTCCCAGTGCGTCGGCAGCACGGTCGAGATCGCCGCGCGCGGCCTCGACCAGGCCTCGGCAGCGAGCGCTGACCGCGACGCTCCAGGGAATGGCCGAGCGGCCCGCCTGGCCCTCGAACGCAGCCGTGTGCCTGTCGGCGCGCTCGATGTCGCCGACCGCAACCGCCGCCTCGATCGCCTCGCCGTCGATCCGCCAGACGGCGGGCTCGCGGATGCCCACGTTCGTCACGATCTCCCCTGCCCGGCGAAGGTGACCGTCGGCGTCGGCGAACGAGCCCGACGCGAGCTCGACCATGCCCAGGGAGCGCAGGTACAGCATGTCGACGATCGGCTCGCTTCGCTCGGCGGCGTCGGCCGTCGCCCGCACCGCGTCGCCGCGGCCGACGTGAGCGTCGAGATACGCCTGCCAGACGCGACCGGCATGCGGCCGCCCCAGCTGTTCTTCAACGCGCGTGAGCTGCTCCGCGGTTCGCGCCGCGACGTTCCACCGGCCCGACCAGAGCTCGACGAGCAAGCAGTTGATGAGGATGTTCGGCAGCGAGGACTCGTCGCCCTCGTTCTCCGCCGCCTGCTCGACGGCCTCGAGCTGACGACGCGCGCCGTCGAGGTCGTCGACGTAACGCAGCCACTGACCGAGCTTGTACGCGGCGCGCTCGTCGACCTTCGACGGCGGCCCCTGCTGCTCCAGCTCGACCAGCTGCCACGCAGCGTCGGCGTCGAGCCCGCGCCCGAGAAACAGATCGGCACGGATCCTGGCGCCGAGTGCTAGAGCCCGCAGCCGGGCATCCGAGAGGCCCTCACGCTCGAGCAGGTCGAGGGCAACGCGCGCCGACCGCGCTGCCTCTGCCACGTCGACCGTCCCGGCCAGCATTGCGATCTCCGCGTGACACCGCGCCTGCAGCAGCGGGTCCTGCGCGTCCGCCAGGGCCTGCTGCGCCAGCCGCGCCGCGGCAGACTCTCCACTCCGTCCGAGCTCGACGCCGGCGCGTGCGAGCACCGTGCGAGCCCTCAGGTCGCCGGGAAGAAGCCGGGACCGTAGTTCGTCGAGGATGTCCCGGGCGCGGTCGAGGTCTCCCGCGAGCTCGAGCCGTTCCGCGAGCCTCAGCCTCCGCTCGTCGGCGGCGGCGCTCGTCGGCGGCGTGAGGCCGAGCGCAAGCTCGGTCAGCTCCGCGGCCGCGTCGGGCGCGCCGCGCCCGTGCGCGAGCAGCGCGGCCTCTTCGACGGCCGCGGCGACGCGCTCATCCGGACCCTCCTGTGCGAACGCGAGGTGGCGCGCCTGCTCCTCGCGGTCGCCGACCGCGCGCGCGAGCTCTCGGTGGGTCGCCCGCCGCCGAGCAATCGACGCGGCCGCGTAGACGGCCGACGCATACAGCGGGTGTGCGAAAACGACGCGACCGTCAGCGGTCACCTCGACGAGCCCTGCCTCTTCCGCAGGAGCGAGCGCGTCCGCGTCGACGAGTCGCACGTCCGGTCGCGCTGCGGCCGCGGCCCGCAACAGGGCGTCGCGGCTGGCGACGGGAAGCGAGCGGACGCGATCGCGGACCACGGTTCGGACGTCGTCCGGGACCGGCAGCAGCCCGGGTGCGTCCTGCTCGAGCAGCCGGGCGAGCTCCAAGGCCCAGAACGGGCTGCCGGCTGAGGCCTTCGCTATTCGGACGACGGTCGGCCGCGAGAACGACTGCCGGAGTCGCTCCGCGAAGATCACGTGGAGCGAGGCCACCGACAGCGGGCCGAGCCGGCGGACCGAGACGCGGTCTGCAGGCAGTGCGTCGAGCACTCCCGACCGCTCGCCGGTGCGCAGCGAGGCCACGATCCGGATCGGCAGGTCCGCCACGCGGCGCAACGCGAACTCCAGCACCGCCGCCGAGGCGGGATCGAGCCACTGCAGGTCGTCGACGGCGAGGACCACCTGGCCTCGCAGCACGAGTGCCTGAAGCAACGAGCGGAGCGCGGTCCCCACTACACGCCGCTCGGCCGGCCGCGAGGCGGCCCGGCGGAGCAGCGCGATGTCGAGCGCCTGCCGCTGCGGCGTCGGCAGGCCGTCGACCAGCTCGGCCGGGACCGCCGAGACGAGATCGGCCAGCGCGGCGTACGAGAGCCGCCGCTCCGACTCGGCGGGTCTCGCAACCAGCACGAACGCCCCGCGCTCACGCGCCAGGCGCACGCCTTCTTCCCAGACGGTCGTCTTGCCGATGCCGGGCTCGCCGGCGACGACGAACGCGGCGAGCACGGAATCGCCCGCGCCCGAGAACACCGCCAGGGCGGCGATCTCGGGGTCACGCCCGACGACCGTCGGCATGCCGACAGCCTATGCGGGGGTGGCTCAGGGCTTGGTCTTGATGATCTTCCCGGCCGGCGACAGCACGTACCAGAGACCGCCGTTCAGGTTCAGTGCCTGACCCGTCGCCTGGCCGGGCCTCGTGTCGCTGACGTACGTGTAGAGCGGCCAGTGGTTGTACGTCACGACGCGCCCGCCCGCCGGGTTGGGGTCGCTGCCGAGGAGGGCCTTCTTCGCCTTCCCCTTGGCGATCAGCTTCGCACTCTTGGCCACCTTCGCCGGCGGCCAGATCGCCGCACATGCCTTGACGCAGGTGACCCGCTTCTGCTTGTCGGGCACGAACATGTAGAGCGTCAATCCCTTCGAGTTGACGAGCACCGTGCCGAGCTTGGGCAGCGTCTTCGTCGAGATGACGACCGATGACGTCGCCGCGTCGCGACCCGCCGACGCGACCGTCGTGACGACCAGTGTTGCCGCGCCCGCAATGAGCGCTGCGATCCAGAGCATTTTCTTCATCGAGAGGACCTCCGTACCTGCCCGAGGTTGTGCCTCGACGATACCCACTGGTCAGCCGCTGCAGTCTGCACAGGCGCCGCGCAGCACCACGTCGTGGGCCGCCACGCGGTAGCCGGTTCGGTTCTCGATCCGGTGCAGGGCCTGCTCGAGCCGGTCGTCGGCGAACGCCTCGACCTTCCCGCACTCGTCGCAGACGAGATGGTGATGGTGGTCGCCGTCGGCTCGAACCGGTTCGTACCGCGCCGTGCCCGAGCCGAGGTCGAGCTTCTGCAGAAAGCCCTCGCCGCTCAGCTGGTCGAGCGCGCGATAGATGCTCGCCAGGCCGACCGGCCGTTCGGCGCCGCGCAGCTCGTCGAAGATCTCCTGGGCGGTCAAACAGCAGCGTTGCCGGGCCAGCAGCTCGACGACTGCGCGCCGCGCGCCGCCGGCTCGGCCCCGCCGCTGCAGTGTCGCCAGCGTCTGCTCCGCCCACTCGTTGCCCGGAAGCTTCGCCATCCAAGTGATCGTACCTCACTGAGATTGAGAATGACTCTCGTTT
>Ga0070731_10001109_pt1 | contig 29417 bp, 19 predicted proteins | sample Coa_R1_2_FD_66448 | JGI IMG/M metagenome (GOLD analysis project Ga0070731, IMG submission 66448) | Surface soil microbial communities from Centralia Pennsylvania, which are recovering from an underground coalmine fire - Coalmine... | ecosystem: Environmental > Terrestrial > Soil > Unclassified ... | reverse complement strand
GCCAGCAGCGGCCGCACGTCATCCGGCAAATCGCTCCATTTCCGATTCTCAAATTCCAGCAAATGCTGATAAAATCCGACCGGCCGCCGCACGGTCTGCGCCGCGTTGTTGATCAAAATATCCAGCCGCTCATACCGCGCATTCAAATACCGCGTGAATATCTCCACGCTCGGCGAATGCCGCAAATCCAGTCCATGCACATGCAGCCGCTCGCGCCACTCCGCGAAATCCGGCTCGCGCGCGTAACGCGCCGCCGAATCGTGCGGAAAGCGCGTCGTCGCAATCACCCGCGCGCCCGCGCGCAGCATCTTCAACGCCGCATGGTAACCAATCTTCAAGCGCGATCCCGTAATCAGCGCCACCCATCCATCCAGCCGCGCGGTCTGGTAGCGCTTGGCGTAATTGAATTCCGCGCATTCCGGGCACATCAAGTCGTAGAAAAAATGTAGCCGCGTGTACTCTTGTTTGCACACGTAACAATTCTTCGGCTTCTTCAATTCGCGGTACGCGTGTTCAGGCCGCGCCGTCGCTTCAAGCTGCGGCGCGACAAACACCGCCGCATCGCGCGCCACGCGAATCCCCGTCTTCGCATTCGCCGCGCGATCCGCCGACCGCTTCTGATGCTTGTGAACTTTCTTAAACGTCCGGCGCAGCCTCCGCTCTTCATCCCGCTCCGGCCGCGACACGCGCCCCGCCGCGGTCAACAATTTCTTGCGCTCCTCTTTCGACAACTGCGCCAGCAGTCCGCGATCCTCGACGAGCGCGTCCAATATCTCGGCGCAGCGCCGCAGTTCCTCTGCGCTCACGTTTGGCGAAGCGAGGCTTTCAAGTAAATTCGATACTGCGTTCCGAGTCACTAATTTTCCTCAACGTTTAACCTGTAACGTTTAACGTGTAACGCGTTCCGTTCAATGAAAATCCCGCGACCGCCGCTCTAACGCCGGCATCAGCTCCGCCAAATCGAAAATCTTCTGCGCCACCACGTGAATCACTTCGCCTTGCCGCTGCAAACGCCCCTCCACAATCATCCCCGCCGCCGTGCGCGCAGCCTTTCGATAACGTTGAAACACGTTCGGCCACAAAATCAAATTCGCGTTCGCCGTCTCGTCTTCGATCGTCACGAAGACCACGCCCACGGCCGTGTCCGGCCGCTGCCGCACCAACACGATGCCGGCGACGCGCACGAACGCGCCGTCTTTCGTCTCGCGCAATTGAGCGCACGCCAGGATTTTTCGCGCGTTCAATTCGCCGCGCACGAACGACACCGGATGCGCTTTCAGCGACAACCCCGTGTGCGCATAATCCGCCGCGACCTGCTCGCGCAACTGCATCGCCGGCAATTGCGCCACCGGCTCATCCGCATCCAGCCCATCGAAAAGCGGCAACTCCTCGTGCCGCGCCAGCACCTGCCACAATACGTCGCGCCGTTCGAGATTTAACGACCCAAACGCATCGCCGCTCGCCAACAGCGTCAGCGCCGAACGCGTCAACCCCGACCGCCGCGCCAAATCCTCGAACGAAACGAAGAGCGTTGTACCGCCGGCGTCCCGCCGGCCAGTCTCTCCTTTTTCGCGTGCGCGCAACAACGGCTCGACATGCTTCTCGCGACAAATCCCGCGCACTTCGCGAAAACCCAATCGCATCGCGGCGCCATTTTCGGATTTTGCATCTTGAGCGCGCGGCTCTGCGACCCCTCCGGGGTCGAGGAAATTCCTGGCATCCATACCGGGGGTATCGGGCGGGTACGCCCTCAACCCCCGGCTAATCTCTTGAACCCCTTCGGGGTAAAAAACTGAACAGGGAGCAGAGCACTGCTCTCGGGCAACCGTGCCGTTCCCCTCTCCCTCCGGGAGAGGGCCGACGGGCGTACCCGCCCGCGGCGGGGTGAGGGGGCTGTTTCCGTTTTTTTCATTTTTCATTTTGAATTTTGAATTTTGAATTAACGCGCAATCCCACCCGCTGTAATTCACATCCACCGGCAGCACCGTCACGCCATGAGCCTGCGCGTCGCGGACGATCTGCGCCGGCGCGTAAAATCCCATCGGCTGGCTGTTGAGCAGCCCCGCGGCGAACGCGGCGGGGTAATGGTACTTCAACCACGCCGACGCATACACCAGCAGCGCGAACGACGCCGCGTGGCTCTCCGGAAATCCGTACTCGCCGAAGCCGCGAATCTGCTCGAAGACCGATTCGGCGAACGCACGTTCGTAACCGTTCTTCAACATCCCCGCGATGAATTTCTCATAATGCCTTTCAATCACGCCCGCGCGCCGCCACGCCGCCATGCTCCGCCGCAATTGATCGGCTTCGCCCGGCGTGAACCCCGCGGCGACGACGGCGAGGCGCATCACCTGCTCCTGAAACAGCGGCACGCCCAGCGTTTTGCCCAGTACTTCGCGCAGCGCCTCGCTCGGAAACGTCACCGCCTCTTCGCCGGTCCGTCTGCGCAAATACGGATGCACCATCCCGCCTTGGATCGGCCCCGGCCGCACAATCGAGACTTCGATCACCAGATCGTAAAAGCAGCGCGGCTTCAGCCGCGGCAGCATCGCCATTTGCGCGCGGCTCTCGATTTGGAACACGCCAATCGTATCCGCGTGGCAGCACATTTCGTACACGTCCTGATCTTCCGGGGGAACCGTGGCCAGCGTCAATTCGCGGCCGTAGTGTGTTTTCACCAGATCGAAACATTTGCGCAAACACGTCAGCATCCCCAGCGCGAGGCAATCGACTTTCAGAATGCCGAGCGTGTCGATGTCGTCCTTGTCCCACTCGATCACCGTGCGGTCAGGCATCGCCGCGTTTTCGATCGGCACCAGTTCGCACAGCGGCCCTTGCGTGATCACGAACCCGCCGACGTGCTGCGAAAGGTGCCGTGGAAATCCGAGAATTTCGCGCGAGAGATGCAGGAACTGCCGCATCGTCCGCTCGTTGACGTCCAGCCCCGCTTCGCCGATGCGCTGCGTCAAAAATTTCGGGTCGTCGAAACGGTCCATCATCTCCGCGAGTTTCTCGACGAGATCGAGCGACAAGCCCAGCGCCTTGCCCACGTCGCGCGCCGCCGATTTCGGCCGGTACGAAATCACTTCAGCCACGATGCCCGCCCGCTCTCGTCCGTATTTCTCATAGACATATTGCAACACTTCTTCGCGCCGCTCGTGCTCGAAATCGACATCAATGTCCGGCGGCTCGTTGCGCTCCTTGCTGATGAAGCGCTCAAAAAGCACGTTCGAGCGCGCCGGATCGACCGACGTGATGCCCAGGCAATAACACACCGCCGAATTCGCCGCCGACCCGCGCCCCTGGCACAAAATCCCGCGCCCGCGCGCGAAAAACACAAGATCGTGGACGGTGAGAAAATACGCTTCGTAACGCAGCTCCGCGATCAGTTTTAATTCGTGTTCAAGCTGCGCGCGCACTTTCTCCGGCACGCCGCACGGCCAGCGTTCGTGCGCGCCGGCCCACGTGAGCGCGCGCAGATGCGCCGTCTGCGTCACGCCGCGCGGCGTCAACTCCTCCGGATATTCGTAACGCAATTCGTCGAGCGAAAACGTGCACGCGTCGGCGATCTCCACGGAGCGAGCAAGCCATTGGTCCGGAGCGGCGGCACTCTTGCCGCCGAGTGGGCGGCTGAGGTTCTCAGCGGCAAAAGTGCCGCCGCTCCTTCCCGCCGCCTCTCTGCATTCCGCACTCCCAACTCCCGACTCCCCACTCAAAATCTCCGCCATCTCCTCCGCCGACTTTAAGCGCCGCTCGCCGTTCGGAAAAAGCTTTCGCCCCGCCGTCTGCACGGAACAGCCGTGGCGGATGCAGACGAGCGCGTCCTGTAAAAAGCGCCGCTGAGCGCAGTGGTAATGAACGTCGTTGCACGCGACGATCGGCACGCCGCTGAGCTTTGAAAGTTCGATCACGCGCGCACGCTTAAGCGCGTCCGATTGATCGCGGTGCAACTCCAAACCCAGCGAGAGGCGCGGCCCAAAAACGCCGCGCACGCGGAAAAGCGTTTGTAGTCCCGTCGCCGAAGGAGCGGCGGCACTCTTGCCGCCGAGAGCACTGGTGCAGCACACGGCGGCAGGAGTGCCGCCGCTCCTTACAAACGACGGCAGATAAACCGCCATCAACCCTTCCGCATGTTCGAGCAAATCTTCCAGATAAAGCTGGCACTCCCCCTTCTCCGCCCGCCGCCGCCCGACCGTCAACAATCTCGCCAATCGCCCATAGCCGCCGCGGTTCATCGCGTAAACCAGCACCGGCGCCGCATCCTCGAAATGCAGTTCCGCCCCGATCAGCAGCTTCACCCCGCGCGCCTTCGCCGCCTCGTGCGCGCGTACCACGCCGGCCAGACTGTTGCGGTCCGTGATCGCCAGCGCGTGCAGCTTCAACTCTGCCGCCCGCTCAACCAACTCATCGGCGAACGACGCGCCCTCCAAAAAGGAGAAGTTCGTTTTGCAATGCAACTCTGAGTAGCTCATAATCTTTGGCATTATTATCACTTTGCGCGGCCTTATTTTGACGTCATGTTAGCTCGTTTTTAAGCAGTGTTCGACGTTACCGTAAAAAATTGCTTGGCACCTTGGGTTAAGCGCGCATTTCCTGTAATAATGCTCGCTCACTGATGTGTCGCGCGACCCTAACATACAGGCGCGCTGGCATTCTCGGACCTTGAGCAAGCAGATCGCTTAACTGGGCGCGCCTTTCCTCTCGCATAGGGATTCGTTTCGCTAATCCGGTTAATTGAAGCGAATACCTTAACAGTGAAACGAATCACTCTTCTACACGAACGAATAAACCTTCCACACGAACAGATAAACCTTCTACACGAACAGATAAACCTTCCATACGAACAGATAAGCATTTTAGTCGAAAGGAGAACTCTGAAATATTATCAGCTCTATCCGCGACAAAAACTGCGCACTCTGCAACCTTATCGCCTCACTTATTCAAACACTCCGTGCAAAAACCATCCCTCATCCCCTATCCTCCGAAATACCCAATACCGCCCGCCTGTTTCCGTCTCGATGATGTAATAATCCCGCCGCTGATCCTTCTGCGTCCACCACGCCGTTTCAATTCGCTCCGGCCCTGTAAACGCCGCAATCCGCATCTCCCGCCCATTCCATAAAAACCTCCGCGGCCAATCCACCGTTATCGCAACCGTCTCCTTAAATAGCCGCAGCGGCCGTTCCGCGATTTCAGCCGCATCCAATTTTGCATTTTGCATTTTGCATTTTGAATTAATCTGTTCCCACAACACCTCGCACTCCGGCAACGTATGCTCCTCCAACCGCGCTTTCATCACCGCGCCTTGCCCCAAGCGCGAAGCCAGCCGGTCCCAGAGCAACCCCAACCGCCCCGGCTCGTCGGTTGCGCGTTCAAACAACGCCAACTGCCGCTCGCTCAACCGCTCGCTCGACAACACCTGCACCGCCACCGCGCAAACGCCCTCTTCGACTTCCAGCACGCGATCGTCGATTTCCATCGCAAACGTGTTGCGCACTTTAGGAGCGGCGGCACTCCTGCCGCCGAGAATGCTGGCAGAGCGTTCGGCGGCAAGAGTGCCGCCGCTCCTAAGTTCCGCTTCCAATCTTGTCCGCAAAAGCTGCCACAAATGGGCGCCGCTCGCGCTGCTGCGATGCAGCAAACATTCCACGCGCGCGGGCGACGCGACTTCGTGGAAAAGCCAGCATTCCACCACGCGCGCCCCGCGCCCTGCGGCGTCCAATTCGTCGGCGAGTTTTTCCATCATGCGCTCGATGATCGGGAAGAGCATCTCCGTGTTCCGCACCGGATATTCAAACGACCCGCCCACGCGGAATTCCGGCGCGGGCCGCAGCAGCGTCAACGTCTCCGGCGCGGTGCCCAGCGCCTGATCCAAGCGCAAAAGCGGCAGCGGCCCCAAGCGGCTCGGCAGCGCCGCGCGAGGCTGGCGCATTAATTCGCCGACGCGCTGCAAGCCCAGCGCATGCAGACAAGCGAGCGTGTCGTGATCGAGGCGCAACGCGGCCAACGGCAGTTCGTTCAAAAAATCAAGCGCGGATATTTCTGACTCCTGACCCCTGACCCCTGACTCCTGATCCCTGACTCCTGACCCAAATCGCGCCCGCGCCCACGCCGCGCCGAGCGTCTCCGCATACGCCGCGCGCGCAAACAAACCCAGCTTGCGCACTCCTTCCAGCGCGAGGCGCAGCAAATTTTCTTCGCCGCGAAACACCTGCTCGCAGCCGGTCGTGTCGAGAAAAATCGCTTCCGCGTGCGGCGCGTGCGGACCCGCCGGTTCCACGCCCACCAGCGGCGAAAACTGAATCGCCCACGCGCACACCTCTTCCAGCCGCGTTTGATACGCCGCGTAATCCGCTTCGACAAGCAGCAGCCCCGGCGCCAGCGCCCGCGCATCCGCCACGCTCATCCCGCCGCGCACGCCCAGCTTCCCCGCCTCCGCCGAACACACCGCCACAACCGACCCGTGCGCGTTGCGCTCGAACAGCGCCGCCGCTTTCACGCGCGTCTCCGCCTGCTCGCGCCACACACACTGCAAGCCCCACTGCGGAAAAAATAAACACAAATACCGCCGCGCATTCTCGCCGCCCGTTGGCAAAGAGCGCCACGTGTCCCCCTCTCCCCTTGGGGGAGAGGGGCTAGGGGTGAGGGGTCGCACAACCACTGACGTCCCGCTTCTCATTTTCACGCCACCTCGCATCTCTCCGTGTCTCTGTGTCCCCGCGTCCCGTGTCTCCTCCGCATCCTCCCATCGCATGAAGCACCGTCGCCCTTCCGCGCGAAACCAGCACCCGCGCCCCCGCCCAACACGGCTTGCGCAGCGCCTCCCGCGGTCGAATCACAAATCCCAACCCCCCGCCGCGTTCCGCCGCCAACTGCAAGCGGCGGAAGAGCATGTTGTCCATGCTCGCCGTCATCCAAAAACACGCGCCCACATCCACGGAGCGCAGCACCTGCCCGCAGGCCCACGCGGCATCTTTCGCTTCGGGCCGCAGCACGACGAGGTGTTCCAACGACAAAACCGCGTTCGGCGCCTCCGCGTCTCCGCGGAAATTTCCTCGCGGAAAAAAAGTTCCGTCGCCGTCCACGACCACCCATGCCGGACGCCGAGCCAGGCTGCCTCGCGCCATGCGCAGCGCGAGCGTGAAAGCGCCGCACCCTTCTTCGTCCTGAATCAACTCCACAAACGTCCCCAACGACAGCCCGCCGCCCGGCAAAAGCGCATCCAACTCCGGCACCGTGCTGGGCACGTATGTCCGCGGTTTGGCGAAAGGCACCTGCTCAAGCGCCTGGATTTTGGAGCGGAGATGTTCGATTGTTAAGTTCATAATTAGCAATCAAATACCTAAATACTTTTTTCAATAATCAACCCGCACGCTGAATAAAGCAAGTTATTTTAAATAAATATTAGGTTATTGCATTGGTCCTATTCGCCCTATGAGTCCCATAGGCCCTATAGTGGCCTATTAGAACCATTCTTTCAAGGCCTTGCATTTGCGATTTCCCATCTCAGACGAAGCTAACAGGAGTACCGTCCCATGCGTTCATTCATCGTTCTTCTCTGCATCCTGACCCTCTTCTCCGCCCGAACTGAAGATCAGATCAAAACCCATCTCCCCTTCGACGCCGCCAAGATCGCGCCGCCCGATCCATCCAAAGGCACGCCGCTGCTGCGTTTCTTCAACGAGTACCTGTACGTGGCCGACGATTCCGAACTCGATGCTGAAGCGCTCGGCAACGTCGAATCGTTCCTGCTCAGCCGCCTTTTCGCACGCCTGCGCGCGCAGGAAAAAATCGACGTGACGCCCGCCGAAATCGCTCATTTCCTCGACGCCACCTTCCACGTGGACCTTGCCCAAAACAAGGAACTCAATGACGAGGAAAAGGCAGTGCTGCGCAAAATTGCCGAAACGTCCATCACTGCTTGGAAAGTGGACGGAACGCTGTTCAAACGCTACGGCGGAACCGTGGTCCAGACTAAGACGGCGCCGTTCTACCCGCTCGAAGCCTACTCGGATTTGTTCAGCGATTTGACGCAGACGAAAGCGCTGGAAGTCTTCAACACAGAACTGCGCGAAAAACTCGCGCCCGCGCTGCTCACCGAAAATCAGCACGTCATCGCGCCCGACAAGATCGATTTCAAAACGCCGTGGTGGGATAAGTTGGCCGCTGAGAAAAAGGAAGCCGACGAAAAGGAGCAGCGCCGCGCAGCGTTCAATCCCGATAAAATCACGCCGCCCGATCCGGCCAAAGGCAAGCCCGTCGCGCGCGTGTTAAACGACTACCTCTACGCGCAGGATTTGAATGGCAAAACTCCGGCGAAAAATGCAAAAGCGAATCAGAAACTCAGCGAATTCATCATCCCCCCGCTGGCCAGCCGCTTGATCAAACAGGAAAATATCGAGCCAGATGGCGACGAAGTGAGCAAGTGCGTGCGTTTTTTCAGCGACGACGACAAAACTGCCTCGCTGGCGCCTCATGCGCTGCACCGCTCCAAACCCGTTTATCCGCATGTCACCAAACTGTTGACGGAACTGCCTGAAAACGTGTTGCTGCGCCTGCGTTTCGAAGACGTCCCCGACGCCATCGAAAAAATCGCCGCCGAAGGCATGCCGCAATTCGAAAATAAAATGCATTCGACGCTCTGCCAGAACCTGGTCTCCGAATGGAAACTCGGCCGCTTCCTCTACAAGCGCTACGGCGGAACGGTGATCTTCCAGCAATCCAACCCCAGCGAACCCGTCGGCGCCTACCGCAAATTCCTGGAACAAATGGAGCGCGAGAAAGCCTTCGAAATCTACGACAAAGCCGACCGCGCCGCGTTCTACAAATACTACGTCCGCGATGACCACCCCATGAAACTCGCCGCCGAAGAGATCGACTTCGACACGCCTTGGTGGGAAAAACCAAACGTAAAGTTAGGAAAGTAACACGGGCTTTCAGCCCGCGTCAGTTTTCCGTTGCCCCATAAGTCCTATAGGGCCTATTAAGCCCTATAGGCCGCGTAACTCGCTGTCTGAAACTCTGAAACTATTTTTTTAAAAACTCATCCAAAAACTGAAACGTCCCCACACCATTAATCGTGTGCGGCCCATTGAAGAATTCAATCCGCGCGCGCCCCGGCATTTTCAGATTCACATCGTAAAACCGCTGCACGCGCGCGAACTCCCACGCCACCGCCTCGTCCGGCGCGACGCCGTCCAGATGCCCGCGCTCGACCATGAACGGGCGCGGCGCAATCAGCATCGCCATCTCCGCATAGTTGAACGTCGATCCCAAATCCCATTCAAAAATCTCGTACTCGTTCTTCAGCGCGTACGTGAACTTCCGCCCCAATCCCGTCGTCGAAGCGTTCTTCCACACCCATTCGTTGAAATCCGCCGAACAAATCGAGAGCGCATAATCCGTCACAATCGCCGGAACGCGCATCGCTGTCTTTCCGCCGTAACTCAATCCATAAAATCCAATCCGCGAGCCGTCCACTTGCGGCAGCGTCTTCAGCCAATTCACAATCTGCTGATGCTGCGGCACGACGATCGAAAACAGCGTCTTGCCGAGCGGATTGGCTTTGCGCTGCAAGCTGCGAAATCGGTCTTTGAAAATATACGGATTCTGCGGCGCAAAGGTGATGTACCCGCGCTCCGCCAATCTCGTCGCAAAATCGTGATACGATTTATTGTCGCCTTCGACGGTGCTTTGCGGCCGCCCTTCAAGGCCATGCTGGCACACGACGACGGCGCGCTTTTCTCCCTCCTTTATATCTTTGGGCAACACGAGCAATCCGTACGCGAAGACGTCGTCAAAGACATCCAGCACCACTTCATACCGCGTCCACTTCTCCGACTCCGCCACCTTGCGCGAGCGCGGGTTGGCCGCTTTAAGCGGATAATCGAACCGCCCAATCACCTCGTCATAAAATTTCTTCCGAAACTCCGCGCTCGCTTTCTCATACTCCGCCGGGCCCTTCGCCGCCGCATCAACAAGCGGCTTCGTGTAAACCTCGCGCACCAACAAAGCCTGCTCCAACAGCGCTTGATTATGGCGGTCGATTTCGTTGAGTTGTTCCGCGTGGCGCGCGGCAGCGTCAAAAGATTTGCGCAGTTCCTGCGGATTGTTTTCGTGATGTGCTCGAAGCTCCCTAGCGATAACGCGGCCGCTCAAAAGGGAATCAACGAACATCTGCGACTCGAATTCCGAACTGACGCCAAATGAAGCATTGCTGAATTCCGGTTTGCTGCCGTTAGCCATCCGGCGGTATTCGCTTCCAGCATCCTGGCCTTCCGTGCTTGGAACACGCGCAGGTGCGCCGAGTTTTCCGTTCCATTGGCGTTCCGGGATTTTTGTGTTTTGAATTAAGACCGGACGCGGCTGAATCATTGCAGCAATTTCGGCGTCACCGAATTCATTCAACAGACCGAAGACATTTCGATCAATCGGCTCCTCCCATATGTGCTCCCGTGACCCGAAATAGCCGCTTATTTCCACGGCATTAATCCGCATATCCAGCGCCCCCGCATACAGCGCCAGCATCCCCCCATCGCCATACCCAATGACCCCAATCTTCCGCTTCGAAGCCGCGAACCAATCCACAATCGCCAGCACCTTCTGCAACTCGTACCCAATCAAATGATGCCCCAGTTCAAACGCCGACCGATACAAAAACTCGCGATTCGTCAGCCCATCCAGATAGTTCTCCCTATTAATAAGCAGCGGCACGACCACGCGGCATCCCGCCTCCGCCAGAAGCCGCGCATATTGCGCCTCGGCCGGAATCCCTTCCGCCAAGCCCACTAGCTGCTCCGGCGTCTGATCGCAATGCGGGATCGCAATCACGTCCGCCACCGGTTCACGACCCGTCGGCATCAGCAGCAAACCAGTACCATGAATGGAAGTGATCTTCCGCTCCGGCTGCGGATCGTAGAGCACCGGCCAGCGAATCGCGTAAATCTCATAGCCCTCGCACTTGCCAACGAGCGCCGCCTGCTCGGTCGTCGCCACCAATTCCGGCGCATCAAACGGCACGCGCGTTTCGCGCAACCCCAGCATCTTCGCCAAACGCGCGCGGTTGGGTTCAATCGACTTGTTGTAAGCCTCCGGAGACGAAAAATCGCGCTTCCAATATGCCGCGCGCCGCTCGACGGATTTCTCGATCTCTTTCAATAGAAAGCGGTCTATCCCATCGACCATCTGCGAGGCGATGTCACCCTCCATCGTGAGCGGCTGCGTGTTCGGCAGCGCGACAGCTTCCGCGGCATTTGTAAAAAATGCTTCAATCAACAGCGCAAAGATGGCGATGAGTCGCACGGCACCCTCCAATTTGAAACTCGGCGATGGCAATGCCGAGGATATACCATCATTCAACCATAATCTCAAAATCTTTGCCGTTCTTTGCGCCTCCGCGCCTTTGCGTGAAATGACGTCACAGCGGCACCCGTCAAGTTTCGTCCTCATTCTGCCGATAATCCCTCTGTCACTGCTTTCGCTCCCGGGGGGGACAGCCGCGTGCTGTACTATCTGCACTTGCTCGCAGACAAATGGTCCGCGCTCGACGTTTTCAAATCCGTCGGCTTCCGTGCTGCGTTCGCGCTCGTCACCTCTTTCCTTGTCTGCATCGCCGTCGGGCCGTTCATCATTTCATTTTTGCGCCGCAAAAAAGTCGGCGAAAACACCGCCAAAAAAGATTCGCCGTTCCTCGTTGAAAAACACGCCGTCAAAAGCGGCACGCCCACCATGGGCGGCGCCATTCTCATGATCGCGGCGCTCAGCGCGGTCGTGCTCTGGTGCCGCATGGACGTGCTCTTCGTTCCGCTTTGCATTTTCACCATGCTCGCGCTCGCCCTCGTCGGATTCTACGACGATTACGTGAAGCTCACCGACAAACGCAAAGACGGCCTCACCAAAGCTGAGAAAATATTTTACCAGGCGCTGGTCGGCGGCGGCGTGGGCACGGCCCTTTATCTTTACGGCGATGAACGCATCGCCACCTCGCTGGTCATTCCCTTCACCGATCCGTCGCACGCGCTGGCGCTGGGCATCTTTTTTCCGCTCTGGGCCGCGTTGGTGACCGCGGGCAGTTCCAACGCTGTGAATCTCACCGATGGCCTCGACGGCCTCGCCACGCTCTGCTACATCTCCGCTGTTGTCGCGTTTGGTTTGATCGCCTATTTTGCCGGCCACGCCACCATCGCGACACACCTGAGCATGCCGCGCGTCCCTGGCGCGCAAGAACTGGCCATCGTCTGCGCGGCACTGGCCGGCGCGTGCATGGGCTTCCTCTGGTTCAACGCCCACCCCGCCGAAATCTTCATGGGCGACACCGGCTCGCTGCCGCTCGGCGGCCTGATCGGCCTCGTCGCGATTTGCATTAAACAGGAATTACTGCTCGTTCTCGTTGGCGGAGTCTTCGTCGTCGAAGCCTTGTCCGTGATGATCCAAGTCTTCTCCTTCAAAGTCTTCAAAAAGCGCGTCTTCCTGATCTCGCCGCTGCATCACCATTTCGAAAAAGTCGGCTGGTCCGAAACCAAAATCGTGACGCGGTTTTTTATTGTGTCGGTGCTGCTGGCAGTGTTCACGGTGGCGGCGTTGAGGATTCGGTAGCAGTCTGAAAGCCGTTGAACGTTAAATGTTACACGTTACACGTTCACTTGACTCGCGGCTTGAAAGAACGTGTAACGTTTAACGAGTAACGTTTAACGCTGGTGGATTCATGGATAGCGCGCGTCGCACAATTCTCATCGTCACCGGCGCCCTGCTCGCCGTCGGCATGGTCATGGTCTATTCCGCCAGCTTTGTCATGGCCGAAAAGTCGCGAGGCACGCCGACATTCTTTCTCGAACGCCACGCCATCTACCTCGTCGCCGGCTGCGTCGCGCTCACCGTCGGCAGCATGTACGATTACCATCGCCTCGCGCGCCACTGGAAGTGGTTCATCTTAGCGGCGCTGCTTTTGTTGGGCACAGTGCTCGTGCCCGGTTTGAGCGCGCGTCTCAACGGCGCGCGGCGCTGGTTCATGTTCGGCTCGCTGACTGTGCAACCGTCTGAAATTGCAAAGCCATTGATGATCGCCGGACTCGCAGGCTGGATTGTTTCGACGCGCGACAAAATCGGCACCTTCACACGCGGATTTTTGCCCGCGGTGTTGATCGCGGGAAGCGCGGTCGCGCTGACGGCCGTCGAACCCGACCTCGGCTCAGCGGGATTAATGGCGCTGGTCTTCTGCGCGATGCTCTTCGTTGGCGGAATCCGCATGCGCTACGCGCTTCCGGCATTTTTGATTGTGCTGCCATTGGCAGCGCTGCTCGCCTACACAAAACTCGGCTACATCCGCTCGCGCGTCGAAGATTTCATGAACGGCGCGCAGGACGAACGCGGCGCCGGTTACCAGATCACGCAAGCCCTCACCGCGCTCGGCAGCGGCGGCATCGACGGCGCGGGCATCGGGCAGGGCCACTGCAAACTGCTTTATCTTCCCGAAGCGCACAACGATTTTATCTTCGCGCAGATCGGCGAAGAGCTCGGCCTGATCGGCTCATTAATGGTGCTGGTCCTGTTCATGCTCTTCGTCATTCAAGGCTGGCGCGTCGCCCGCCGCGCGCCAGACATGCTCGGCACGCTCATCGCGCTCGGCGTGACGCTCTGCGTCGGATTCCAAGCCGCGATCAACATCGCCGTCGTCACGCATTCGATGCCGACAAAAGGCATCGCGCTCCCCTTCATCAGCTACGGCGGCTCATCGCTGATCTTCGTCCTCGGCTCCGTCGGCCTGCTGCTGAATGTCGCCGCCCATCCGCCCTGCGATACGTCCGCCCCAGCCGGAGCCACGCCGCGCAAAAGCGGATCGTTGAAACTGGCCTGACAACGAACAGTGAACGATGAATGGACTCACGTCCATATTTTTCAATTCAACATGCCGCATTCCACATTCCAAATTCCACATTCCGCATTCCGCATTCATCATTTTCCATTTTTCCCTCTGAATTCCCCGCGCCCTCTATGCCGATATAGAAATGTTGTCGGCTTGCGCGGTTGAGCGGTTTTGCGGGGGGGCGGGTTCGATGAAACTGGTCATTGCGGGCGGCGGCACCGGCGGGCATCTCTTCCCCGGCCTTGCGCTGGCCGAAGAACTTTTGTCGCGTGGCGCGGAGCATTCTGTCTTCTTCCTCGGCGCGCGTGGCGGACTCGAAGAGCGCGTGCTGCCGCTGCACGGTTATCGCTACGAATTGCTGCCGTCGATCAAAGGTGGATTTTTCACGCTGGCCGGCGCGCGCAAATTGTGGCTGGGCTGCAAAGGCTACCTGCACGCGCGGCGCGCGATTCTCGGCTTCAACGCCGACGCCGTCGTGGGCCTTGGCGGATACGCCTCCGCGCTGCCGGTGCTCGCGGCGTGGGGCGTCGAGATTCCGCGCATGATCCTGGAACAGAATGTAATTCCCAGCAAAACCAATCGTTATCTCGCCTCGTTTTCGAATGAAATCGGCGCGCAATTTCCTGAATCGTCCAGCCGCTTTTCGAAACCGCACCGCGTCAAACACAGCGGCAATCCCCTGCGCAAAAAAGTGCGCGAAGCCGCGGCGCTGATTGCCGAACGCAATACACAACTGCGCGACACGCCCGCCGAACCGACGCTGCTGGTCGTCGGCGGCTCGCAGGGCGCTAAAGCGCTCAACGACATCGCCATCAAAGCCTGGCCGCGCCTCAAAGCCGCCGTTCCCGGCGTGCGCATGATTCTGGTCGCCGGCCGCGAAGACGAGCAGCGCTGCATCGAAGCTTTCGCCGCGAACAACATCCGCGGCTGCGTCGTCGGCTTTGTCGAAGCGATGGAGGATTTGTACATTCAATCCGACGTGGTGCTCGCGCGCGCCGGCGCGACGACGCTCGCGGAAATCTCCGCCTTCGCGCTGCCGTCGATTCTGATTCCGTATCCGCACGCCGCCGACGATCATCAGACTGAAAACGCGAAAATTTACGCCGAACGCGGCGCCGGCTGGATGATGCAGCAGAGCGACGTCGAAATCGAACGCCTCGCGCAGCGCGTGGCCGACGCCGTCCTTCAGCCCGAACGCCGCCGTAAAATGTCCTCTGCCGCGCTGGCGCTCGCAGTGCCGAACGCCGCGCAGGAAATCGTCAATCGCCTGATTGCACTAAGCATGGGCATCGCGCCGTCGGACACGCAAGGTCCGCTGCAACAGGCGCACACGCACCACACCGTCCGCATGGCGGAAGTGGCGTGAACGGCAGGGGACAGGAGTCAGGGGTCAGGAATCAGCAGTCAGCGGTCAGGAGTCAGTAAGAAAATGTCCGATGCGGTTCAAAGCATTTGCTCCATCGTGCGCCTTCGCCGTCAGTTTAAGGCCGTTCGCGTGCCACTGGCTATACCCAGCCAGTGCCGCCTCGGAATTATGTGTTCGAATTTCCAACGAATCGTCGCCGGCAGTTTGTTCGCCGTTCGTGTGCCACTGGCCTTGCCAGTGTGGTTCCAGTTAAACGTTGCGCAAAACTGAAAATTTTGCATTCAGAAAGAGCGCCAGAAAAAAGGCACCCTATGGATTCACTTCTTCGAACCCCTCCGGCGGTGCTCAGGCCGGACACTGAAAAATACCGCGGCCCCGTGCTCGCGCCCGGCCCGGTCGTTCCGCTTTTTTTGAATCGCCCCGATTCCGGCATCGACACGCGCCGCAAAGGCCACGTCGATTTCGCCGGCCGGCGCATTCATTTCATGGGCGCCGGCGGGATTGGTGTCAGCGCGCTGATGGAACTGGCCGCCGCGCGAGGCGCGATCGTGAGCGGCTGCGATTGCTGCGAAGGCGGACAAGTCCCGCATCTGCGCGCGCGCAACATGCAGATCGACGCTGCGCATTCGCCCAATCACATTTGCGACTGCGATGAGCTCGTCCATACTGCCGCCGTGAATGCCGATCACGCCGAAGTCGCACGCGCGCGCAACGAAAATAAAATCGTCCGCTCTCGCATGGCCATGCTCGGCCAGCTCGCGCGCGGCACGCGCGCTGTTTGCGTCACCGGCGCGCACGGCAAGACTTCGACGACGTGGATGATCGCGCGCATTCTAATCGCGGCCAACCGCGACCCCTCAGTCCTCGTCGGCGGCGTCGTGCCGGGCTTGAACGGAAACGTCCGAATCGGCCAGGGCGACGAATTCGTGATCGAAACCGACGAGTCGGATAACAAGCTCCATGAAATCGTGCCGAGCATCCCCGTGCTCACGAACATCGACAACGATCATCTTGAAAATTACGGCAGCCTCGAAAAATTGCAGAACGCCATCGCGCGCTTCATGAGTTCGACGGATTCGAGCGACCCGCTCGCCGCGCTGATCGGCTGCGGTGACGACGCGCGCGTGCGGCACATTCTTTCAGTCGCGAGTGTTTTTTGCAGGCGTCCCGTGCTGAGCTACGGTTTCGACGCGCACAATTCGCTCGTCGGTTTGAATCTGCGCAGCGAAAATGGCGGTCTGTCGTGGCGCTTCGACGCGCTCGGCCCGTTCGGCGTGTGGCAGGACATGCTCCTGCCGATGCCCGGCCGGCATAACGTGCTCAACGCGCTTGCCGCGATCGGCACGGCGTGGCAGTTGGGAGTGGCGGAGTCCGTGATTCGCGGCGCGCTTGCCGGCATCGAACGCGTGGGCCGGCGTTTTGAAATCAAATTGAACGGCCCCGTGCGGGTCATCGACGATTACGGGCATCATCCGACTGAAATCGCGCTGACGCTCAAAGCCGCGCGCGCCTCAACACGCAAGCGTCTCGGCGTTCTATTTCAGCCGCACCGCTACACGCGCACCGCTGCGCTGATGGGCCAGTTCGCGGCGTGTTTCGCCGAAGCCGACGCGGTTTTTCTGCTTCCGATTTATGCGGCCGGCGAGACAGCGATCGATGGCGTGACGCACGAGTCGTTGGCGGAAGCGCTGCGCGAAGCGGGCCATTCGCATGTGACGACATTCGGCAAGCGCGACGACGCGGTTGCCGCGCTGGTGAAGTGGTCGCGCCGGGGCGACACGATTGTGACGCAGGGCGCGGGCGATGTGACGAGGGCGAGCCATGAACTGGTATCGAGGCTTTGAGTCGTGCGTGCGCGAAAACGTGCCGCTCGCGCCGCTGACAACGTACCGCGTCGGCGGGCCGGCCGAGTTTTTCGCGACGCCGCCAGACGCCGAATCGCTCGGCGCCCTGCTGCGCCGCGCGCATGAACACGGCATCGCCGTGCGCTTGCTCGGTCACGGCACCAATCTGCTCGTCTCCGATGAAGGCGTGCGCGGACTTGTCATTCAATTTCCGAAAAAGAATTTCGCCCAGCTCGATTGCGACGGCCTGCGCGTTCACGTCGGCGCGGGGCACAGCTTGCCGGCGCTGGTGAAATGGAGCGTCAGCCGCGGTTTCGCCGGCCTCGAATGTTTGCAGGGCGTCCCCGGCACTGTCGGCGCGGCGCTGCGCATGAACGCGGGCGGAAAATACGGCGAGATCGGTTCGCGCGTGCGCCGCGTCAACGGCTTCGAAAAAGACGGCACGCCGTTCAGTTTCGATGTCGGCGAATGCGGCTTCGTGTATCGCGATTCTGCGCTGGGCAGCCGCATCGTGATGGATTGCGATTTACAATTGGAACGCGGCGATCCAAAAACCGGCGAGCGCAAACTGCGCGAAATCCTCAGCGAAAAATGCAAATCGCAGCCTGTCAATGCGCGCTCCGCGGGCTGCGTCTTCAAAAATCCAACGAAAGAAAACATCGTGCTCCGCGACGACGACAACGGCAACGAAAAAATTCCACCGGCCGGAATGCTGATCGACCAATTGGAATTGAAGGGCGTGCGTTTTGGGAACGCATCCATTTCGATGAAGCACGCCAATTTTCTCATCGCCGAACATGGAGCGCGCGCTGGCGATCTCGCGGAATTAATTCGGCTGATCCGCCGCCGCGCCCTGCGTGAACGCGGCATTCGTTTGGATTTGGAAGTCGAAACCTGGGGCTTTGCCGATAACGAATTGAGCGCGATATAGAGGAGTGCCTATGCCCAAATCAAACCACGACGTCCTTGCCGGCCTCTCGATCGGCGTGCTCTATGGGGGCCCGTCGTCTGAGCGCGAGGTCTCGATTCAATCCGGCGAGAACGCCGCGAAAGCGCTCAGCGCCGCGGGCCGGGAAGTTCACCGCGTGCTGCTCGACGGCACTTTTTCCGTGCGCGACGCCCGCTCGCTGGGCATCGACGTGGCGCTGCTCGCGCTGCACGGCGAATTTGGCGAAGACGGACGCATTCAAAACATTCTCGAAGAAGCCGACATTCCCTACACAGGCAGCGGCGTGGACGCCTCCTCGCGCGCGTTCGACAAAGTGCTGGCGAAACAATCCTTCGAGCGGCATAGCGTGCGCACGCCCGCGTGGATGTCGATTGACGTGCCGCAAAAGAGTGTGGACCCCACGTCGGAGAAACTCGGCGACTTAAATCCGCCCGTGGTGATCAAGCCCGCGACGGGCGGATCAAGCCTGGGCGTGAGCATTGTGCGGCGGCAGGATCAAGTTGCATCCGCGATCAAGAAAGCTTCGGAGTTCGGCGATTGTATTTTAATTGAGCGCTGCATTTCCGGGCGCGAAGTCACCGTTGCGGTTCTCGGCGAAGACGCGCTGCCCGTCGCGGAATTAAAATTGCCCGGCGAATTTTACGATTACAACGCCAAATACGTGGACGAGCGCACGCGCATTATCTGTCCCGCCGAGATGGACGAGCAGACCGCGTCGCGCGTGCGCGCGCTGGGACTCGCCGCGCACCGCGCGCTGGGCTGCCGCGACGTCTCGCGCACCGACATCATGCTCGACGAAAATAATGTGCCGTGGGTGCTGGAAGTGAACACGCTGCCGGGGATGACGTCGCACAGTCTGCTGCCGCGCGCGGCGGCGGCGGTGGGGATTAATTTCACGGATTTGTGCGAAGGACTTTTGCGTTTGACGCTCGAACGCGCGATGCGCCGCGCCGTAGAATTGGAACCGGCGTAATTCGTTTTCACGCAAAGGCGCAAGGGCGCAGAGGAACAACAAAAGGCAGTCGAAGTTGTGAAATGCGATCGGAAAGTTGGGGGAACAATGGCTCGCACCGAAGATTCAGACAACAAGAAAAGAGCGCGCGTCGCCGGCGCCCAAAGCGCTCAGGGCTTTTGGCGCAGCTTGGGCGAGATGTTTGGCATGGTCGTTCGGCCGCTGGTACCGCTGACCGTGCTGGTCGTCGTCTATGCGGGGATTTCGTTTTTGCTGTGGCGGCCATTGAACGGCGAGTCCGGCGATTTTGAATCGGCGGCACAGGCGAAATTGAGCGAAAAATCGTTGATCACGGCATTCGTGGCGAATCCGCGCCCCGCGTGGATGCCCAAAGACGACTACAGGCAGCTTGCGTTTGAAGGCGCGGGCGTCGGAAAAAACAATTCGGTGATGACGCCGGGTTTGAGCCGCAAACTCGCCGCGACATACGAGCGCAATTCGTGGGTCGAGCGCGTGCGCGAAGTCCGCCTGCGTTATCCCGCGCGCATGGAACTGGAACTCGATTTCCGCAAGCCTTGCGCGAAGCTCGAGCGCTTCGCTGTGCTCGACCGCGCGGGATTTGTGCTGAATTTGTCCGCGGAAAATCCGATTCTGCGCGAGCTGCCCACCATTACGGGCGTGACGGTGAAAGCGACGCCGGTCGGACGCGCCCTCTCCGAAAAAGCAGCGCTCAGCGCACTCGATCTGCTCTCCGTCGTGCGCGACACGCTGGCGAAATCGCCCGGAAACCTGCGCGTCGTCAGCGCGGAACAAAGTGAAGGCATGTGGAAGCTCACCACGCAATGCGGCAGCGAGCGCGGCCCGCTGATTCTGTGGGGCACGTTCAGCGACGATCCGCCCATCGACGAACCGCGCACGCAGGAAAAGCTCGAATCGCTGCGGCTGCGCCTGCGCGAATGGCCATCGCCCGCGCTGCTCGAATACGTGAAACTTTACGTCGCCAACGCGCCGGTGAAATTGCGCGCCACCAACGGCTCCGAAATTTCAACACCCACGCGCCCGCATTGAAGACGCCCGCGCCCGCATTGCAGACACTCGCGCGCGGTCGCATTAAAGTAGGGCGGGCTGCCAGCCCGCCATCGCGCATGAAAAATTCAGTCCAGACGGGCTGGCACCCCGTCCTACAATTTGATGTGAAAGCGATGGACAAAATCACGCCGCACGAAAACACCGCAGCCTCTGACGACCGCGCCGCGAAGCGCCGGGCCGCGCACACGCCCAGCCTTCTGGTCGCGCTTGACGTCGGCAGCGCGCGCGTGGCCTGCGCGATTGCCGACGTGGGCGGCATGCGGCCGTCGCTGATCGCGATTGAAACCGCGGCGAGCTACGGGATTCGCGCCGGCGAAATCATCGATCTTGCGCGCGCAACCGAAACGATTCGCATCGCGATTACTTCGGCGGCGGACAAGGCCGATGCGGATGTGCGCTCGGTCGCAGTCGGTCTTTCCGGGGATGCGAAATTGACTTCGTCGAAAACGGCGGTCGAGCTCGACAAAGAACGCCGCTGCGTTACGGAGGCGGACATCAAGCGCCTGCGGGAAGGCATTCCGTCCGACGCGCCCGCCGGGCGTCGCACGATTCACCGCTTCGATGGCCCATTCAGTGTCGGCGATCTGCACAGCATCGACAATCCTGACGGACTCAGCGGCGACCGCCTCGAAATGCAGGCGACGTTTTTGTCCGCGCCATCGGACCGCATGGACAATCTGTTGAATGCCGTGCGCGCCGCCGGTGTGGAAATCGAAATGTTGGCGCTGGAACCGATGGCCGCGTCGATGGGCGCGCTCTCCAGCGACGAACGCGACATCGGCGCGCTCGCGCTCGATTTCGGCGCCGGCGCATTTCGCGGCGCGCTGTGGGAAGGCGGGCGCTTGCGGCAGATTCATCAAGCGGCGAACGAGCCGTCGCAGACCAAATCCGGGCGCTCGATTCCGTGCGCGCCGCACTCCGGCGGCGGGATGGAATCGGTGACGCTGGCCGTGGCGCGGCGTTTTCGCATCGCTCCCGCGACTGCTGAACGATTGCTGCGCAGCCACGGCGCACTCGGCGACGAAGCGCTCGCGGGCTTGCCCGAATTTGTGGAAGTGACGGCTGTCGATGGCTTGGGCCTCGTGCGCGTCGAAACGCGCGAATTGTCGCTGACGCTCGACGAATTGCTCGCGCCGCTGGCGCGCTCCCTGCGCGAAGGCCTCGCCGGATTCTCCTCCGCGCACGCCGGCGGAATCGTCCTCACCGGCGGCGGCGCGAAGATGCGCGGAATGGCGGCGTGGATTTCAAAACGCTTTGGCGGCGCGCCCGTGCGCTTGGGCGTGCCGCGCTGGGATTTGGAGAACGGCGCGGCGTTGCCACGCGAATTAAGCGATTGCGCGGCCTGTTCGCTTGCCGGGTTGGTGGCGCTGGGCGCGGAGCGGCGCGCGCGAAAAAAACGGCGGCTGGGCGCGGCATTTTTCTCTGGTATCGGTGAACGGATTCGACGGTTGACGGCGTCGTTGTAAGGAGTGGGGTTCAAGGGTTCAAGAGTTCTCGCTCGCTTCGCTCGCGAGAATGTGCAGGCGGGACGCCTGCGCCACGAGTTTCAGTGGACGCCTACGCTACTGGTTTGAGGTTTGGATGAATTCACTTTTCACCGATGAATTTTCGCGCGTGCTGGCGATGGGCGTGGGCTCCCTCGGCTGCCTCGCCGCGAAACTCGGCGTGGAGAATCGCGAGGAGTGCACCGGCGTCGCCTGGAGCGCCGCGCACGTGAATTCATCGGAACTCATTGCGACCGGGTTGGAACAAAAGCTCTTTCTGCAAGCAACCGGCGCGTTTGCCGTGCGCAATCTGGCGCGCAGCCTGCATGAAAATCCGTTCCTCGACAATCTCTCCCACGGCCGCGATGCCGTAATCTTGTGCGGCGAACTCAGCGATGACTTGACACCGCCTTTGATCGACGCGCTGAGTGTGGTGTTGCGCGAACGCCGTGTGCCTGTTTTCGCGCTGCTGCTTGAACCGTTTTCTCCCAATGGAGAAGTGGACGTAAACGTGTTGGAAACAGCTCGCGAGCGTTTGAGTGCAAGCGTGCCTTGCGCAGTATTTTTGAACGCGGGTTTAGAAACAGTCTCAGCGGGCATTGCCGTAAAACGCCTGCGCAAAATGGCGGCGGAGCGCCTGATGAACGCTGCCGAGTGCCTGGCCGCGCCATTGAATGCTCATAACGAACACGCGCCGCGCCTGCTCGCGCTGCGCGGGCGCCGTCGTGCGGCTTTTTGCGCTGCGCCGAATGCGCTGGCCGCGTTCGAGCTGGCGTTGCGCTCATTTGACGAATCCGCACGCGAATGCATCGACGCAGCGATCCTGCAAAATTCGACGGAACTCTCTTTCCGCGAAATGAGCGCGATCCAGCGGCGCATGAACGAGGCCGGCGTCTCCGCAGCGCTCGCGTCATCCACGAAACCGCCGCTTTCCGGCCGCGCGGAATGTTTGCTGCTGAGCGGAAACAAGGGCGCGGCGAATGTCGTGCGGCTTGACGCCGCGATGAGCGGCGCGGGCGCGTCCTTTCATTAAGATTTCTCTTTTCGAAACGATATGAATGGAAACTGGCCGGCGGGACGCCGGCGGTACACACATTCTTTATTGTGGAAATCTTAGGATGCGGTGTATAGTTTCATGGGTTAGGCACTTTTCGCATCACTCATATAAAGGGGGGAAAGCCATGAGACGACTTTCGTGGGTTGTGGGTTTGTTCTGCATGTTGGTGTGGGCGGCGAGCGCGGCGGATGTGAACTTCGCCGGCACGTACGCGCTCGATAAGGACAAGAGCACGCTGCCTCAGCGTGGCGGCGGGGGCGGGGGAGGCGCTGCGGATCAGACTTGGACCGTCACGCAGGATGCCAAGACGATTTCCGTCGAAAAGAAGGTCACGTTCAATGGCAACGACCGGACGATGAAGAGCGCCTTTAATCTGGACGGCTCCGAAACGTCCGCGGATACGACGCGCGGCCAGATGACCGGAAAGACCGTGACGAAAGCCAAGTGGGGCGACGACAAGAAGACTCTGGAAACAAGCTCTGTCTTCACCGGCAAGCGCGGCGATACGGACGTCACCAACACCACGACTGAAAAATGGTCGCTCTCCGACGACGGCAAAGTGCTGACCGTCACCAGCACACGCACAGGCGGCACGAACAATGCCGAAGCCAAGTACGTGCTCAACAAGAAATAAATGTCTCGCACCGCGGGCGACACGGATATGGCCGCACCCGGCCATATCCGCGCCCGCTTGTTCTCCTCCTGCTCAGTCTTCCTCGCGCTTGGCTGCGCCCATCCACTGAAGAATTATTCCAAATAGCTTTGCGCTCTTTGCGCTTTCTTTGCGCCATTGCGTGAAAAGTAGGACGGTTCTCCAAGCCGTCGTTTCACGAATATATGCAGGACACTGCTGCCTTTAAGAGTCCTTGAATTGTGGTAAAGTCGTGCGATGGGTTGACGGAACGTTCATTTATGGCCACGAAAACAAGCGGTTATATTTTGGGAATCAGCAAGCGGCCGTACCCGACTTGCGACGGAGCCATCATCACGTTCGGCCGCGAAGCGCAGAACAGCGTGCCGCTGGACGACCTGATGGCCAGCCGCAATCACGCCTGCATTGAAGGCCAGGGCGACAAAGTACTGATCAAAGACCTGGGTTCTTTCAATGGCACCTTTGTCAACGACAATCGGATTCAAGCCGGCGATTTTGTGGCGTTGAACAGCGGCGACGCGATTCGCATCGGCGGCAGGATGTTTTATTTCATCAGCGAACAAGAAGGATTGGAGCCGCAAAAAGCCGCGCACACGCGCTCGCGCGACCTTTCCAATAAAGAGACATTGCATTGGGATTCGACGTACAGCCCGGCGGACGAAGAAGTGCAAATTCCGCCGGCGCCCGTTCCGACGGTCCCCATAGGGCGGCTCTCCGAGCCGTCGCCTGGCGGACGCTCCGGCCCGCCAATGGGCGGCGCGTTGCAGACGCAAAGAATCAAGCTCAACAAAGCCGCTCCGGCGACGCTGGCCGGCACGCTGGGCGCCGGCAGCCTGCCGCAGATCATCCAGTTCATCCGCGCGGGGGCGATGAGCGGGCGGCTGCAAGTCAATGGCCACCTGCTTCATGGAGAGATCCTGATTCTCAACGGCGAACTTTACTCCGCGAGCGCCGGTCCCGCGGATCGGCTTTCCGAGCCGGCGGTCATGGGTGTCGAAGCCGTGTACGCGAGCGCGCTGGAAATTTCGGGCGCATTCTCATTCGACCGCCTGGAGAAATCCGAAATCGAGAAGACGCCGCGCAACATCACCGACAGCACCATGCATGTGATTTTCGAATGCTGCCGCCGCACGGACGAAAGCGGCCGTTCGTAAGACAAAAGTCATGAGTGCTGAGTCCTGAGTGCTGTGAAAGAGCGCGAAGCGCTTCGCCGCAGTTACTCAGGTCTAAGGACTCAGCACTCAGGACTTAAGAATGACCACCCATCTCCTCCTGATCGAAAGCCCCGACGCCATGGGCCTGGTTTACAAAATCACGGGCGTGCTCTTTCATCGCGGCTTCAACATCGTCAGCAATCATGAGTTCGTCGATCCGGCGACGCGCCATTTTTTCATGCGCACGGCCTTCGACGGCGATGCCTCGCCGCAATCCGTGATCGACGAACTGCGCGGGCTGCTGCCGCCGGCCGCGACGATCCGGCTGGCGTCAACAGGGAAGCGGCCAGTTGTCGTACTCGCCACGAAAGAGCCACATTGCCTCGGCGATCTGCTGCTGCGCCATTCCTATGGCGAATTGCCGGCGCGGATTGAAGCGGTGATTTCAAATCACGCCACGCTCGAACCGCTCGCGCGGCAATTCGGGATTCCGTTTCAATGTGTCAGCCACAAATTTTGCACGCGCTCCGAACACGAACGCGAAATCCTGCGCCTGCTCAAATTCTTTCGCCCCGATTACATCGTACTGGCGAAATACATGCGCACGCTCACACCGCAATTTCTCGAACACTATCCCAACCGCATCATCAACATTCATCATTCGTTTTTGCCCGCGTTCGTCGGCGCCAATCCATACCACCAGGCATTTACGCGCGGCGTAAAAATCATCGGCGCGACGGCGCACGTGGTCACGCAGGACCTTGACACTGGGCCGATTATCGCGCAAGGCGTATTGCCCGTTGATCACACGCATACCGCCGAGGACATGGCGCAGGCCGGGCGCGACGTTGAAAAAATTGTGCTGGCGAAGGCGTTGAAGTTGGTGCTGGAGGAGCGCGTGTTTTTACACAGCAATCGGACGATTGTGTTCGAATGAGCAGTTTTATTGCAAGCGCGGCCACCCCTCACCCCCGGCCACTCTCCCCCAACGGGAGTGGGGAGAACGGCGGAGCGGTTTGACAGATTTTTGAACTTCTGACTCCCGACTCCTGACTCCTATCTCCTATCTCCTATCTCCCAACGGAGGACGGCCCGGTGAACCATTCGATTCACCGGGCCGTTTGGTGGAGGGAGGAAGGCGATATATGCCCTCCTCGTTTGAGGAGCTGTTTAATCGTCTTAGAGGCCGTGCAGCGGCGATTCCGCGGGCTCGGTTTTCGCTGGTTCCTTTGGTTCGACGCTTGGATTTTCAGCGTTGCGGTTCGCCGGCACAACGGTGCCGCGCGGCGTTGTGATCGGATGGACCGGAATCGTTGTTTCCTCGCCGTTGATTTCCTCGCGGTCGCGCGGCGTCTCCGGGTCGGAGCCCGCGCGGATCATGTTGTTGCGATTGCGCCAGCCTTCTGGCGTGATGATGGTCGTGGCCTGGCCCGTCGGATGCGTGCGCAGGACCATGCCGACGCGCAGCTTGGAGGCGTCGCTGATGCGGTCTTTGTTCCACTCCAGAAGGTCCTTCCACTTGCGGCTGTCGTTGAGCACACGCCGCGCGATGCGTTCGAGCGAATCGCCGCTCTGAACCACGTAATCGTCCTGCGTGCTGGCATTCGGCGCGCTGTGGCGTTCGTTACTCGCGCCGGTCGTCTGCTGATTTTCGGCGATCGTCGCGCCTTTGTGATCGCGACTGGTGGTGCTTTCGGTGGACGCAGAAATCGTCGCGGGGATTTTGAGCTTCATGCCTTCCCGCAGCCGATTGGGATCGGGCAGCGTGTCCTTGTTTGCGTCGATGATCGCTTTCAACCCGCCTTTGCCGTGAAGATTCTCGGATGCGATCTTGCTCAGGCTGTCGCCCGGCTTGACCGTGTACATCGTAAAACTCGCTTCGGTCCGCGAACGAGTCTCCGTTGTCGCACGCGTGTTCGAACGAGTGGTGCGCGAGTTGTCTTCGGCATTGGGCGGATCGTGCGGCACAAAATTGTTTGCGAATCCATTGCCTCGGCGCGCACCGTTGGCAAGATTCTGATTGGCGCCGTTATTCGCCGCGTTGTTATCGGAGCGGACCAATGGAGCGCCGGAAATGTTGTTCGGATTCCACAGGTCATTGCCCTCGTTGGCGGCGCGATTGGCCGTGTTCCCGTTTACATTGATGCCGCTCCGATCGACGGCGCCGGGGCCGTTGCTGGCTTCTGGCGGCATGATACCGATATTCGTCGTGCCACCGGTTAACGTGGTATTGGCGCCGGTCGTGTCGGACGCGGCCGAATCGCCGAGGTTGTCGAGCGTGGTGTTGGGCTTGGCCTGCGCGGTCTCGGTTTTCTTTTTGCGCCCGCCGTCGTAGACCAGGCAGATGACCACGGCCATGAGAATGAACAGGGTCAGCAGGCCCCATTTGAATTCGCGGAAAATTTTTGCCGCGCCGCTGGATGTCGAAGTCGAACTTCCGATCGCGGCGGTTTGCGCGACGCCGGTGAACGCTTGCTGCGAGTCGATTGGATTTGCCACGGTACACCCCCCGATGACCACTTTGAGATTAAGTGAAGTATCGTTAAAGGAGGGGGATGGCTTGAGGAAATGTTGCGCGTGCAGACAGATTGAATATATCGGAAGTTGGTTACTGCGCGGGCTTCACACATCGAAACCCCGTGTGGCACAACCCCGTGTCCGGCGTCGTCTTCATCCGCGCGGAAACGCGATACCCGGCGCAATACAGGTCGCTGCACAAATATGACCCGCCGCGCGTGACACGTTTTTGCGCGCCGGGTTCGTCGGGATCGATGCTGTCGGCGGGGCCTTGCGGATTTTTTGCGGGGCTGTTTTTGAAATAATCCGGGCGATACCAATCGGCGACCCATTGCCAGACGTTGCCCGACATGTCGTAAAGTCCGTAACCGTTCGGCGGAAAACTTCCGACCGGCGCGGTGCCGGTGAAACCGTCATCGGCTTTGTTCTCATTTGGAAAACGGCCCTGCCAGATATTGCACATCCATTTGCCGTCCTTCTTCAAGTCATCGCCCCACGCGTACTCTTTGTTCTCCAACCCGCCGCGCGCGGCAAATTCCCATTCGGCTTCGGTGGGCAGCCTCTTGCCGGCCCATTTGGCGTACGCTTCCGCGTCGTAGTAACAGACGTGAACAACTGGATGCTTCTCGCGCCCCTTCAAATCGGAATCCGGCCCTTCCGGATGACGCCAGTTTGCTCCGGGCTGATACTTCCACCAAACCATGTGATTGTCGAGCGGCACTTCGCCCGGCGGCGGGCTGAAAACGATTGAACCGGGCACGAGCAATTCCGGCGGCGCGCCCGGAAAATCTTTCGGATCCGGTTTTTTCTCCGCGACCGTGACATACCCCGTCGCTTTAACGAATGCTTCGAACTGCTCGTTCGTGACGCAATATTTGTCCATGAAAAAACCATCGACGGCGACTGTGTGCGCGGGTGCTTCGTCGGGCTTGCCTCTGTTGGAACCCATCGTGAACGTGCCGCTGGGAATCCAGACCATTCCGTCGGCGGCTTTCTTTTCTTCGGCGCCGGCAGACAATGACAGCGCGGCGAAAAGCAGCGTTGAATAAACGATGTTACGAATGATCGATACCTCGTTCGGGCCGAGTCAATTGTACCTTCCAGCCATGAAAGGCAACGCTATTTCATCACCGGCATCTGCGCGCCCATGGCCTTGCGGTATTCAATCAGTAGCTTATGCAGTTCCTGCGCCTTCTCGGGCATCTTCGCGGCCAGATTTTCTTTTTCGCTCAGATCGTCCTTCAAATTGTACAACTCCAGCCGCCCATCTTCGAAATACTCGATCAGCTTGAAATCGCCCGCGCGCACCGCGCTGTGCGGCGTTGCGCCGCCGGGATGGTAATGCGGGTAATGCCAATAAAGCGCGTCGCGCTGAATGCCGCCTGTGCCGGTCAGCAGTGGCATCAGGCTCACGCCGTCAAGCGGCCGAGCCGGATCGGGCTTGACCCCCGCGGCCTCGCAGAGCGTCGGGAAAAAATCCATGCTGATCACCGGCACCGTGCACTCTGAACCTGGTCGCACTTTTCCCGGCCAGCGCACAATCATCGGCACGCGCACACCGCCTTCGTAACCGGTGCCCTTTCCTGCGCGCAGCGGCGAATTGTCGGTGGTATTGTTGAGCACCAATCCGCCGTTGTCCGAGAAGAACACGAGAATCGTGTTATCACTTAATTTCAATTCATCCAGTTTCGCCGCGATGCGGCCGACGCTGTCGTCCACCCCTTCAACCATCGCGGCGTAAATCGCATTTCGCTGCAAGTCGCCTGGCTTGATCTTCGCTTTGTATTTGTCGATGACCTCTTTCTTCGCTTGCAGCGGCGTATGCACGGCAAAATGCGCCAGGTAGATGAAAAAGGGGCGGCCCTTATTCTTTTCCATGAACGCGATCGCTTCATCCGTCAGGCGATCGGTAATGTATTCGCCCTCTTTGCCGCCGGTCAGCGTCGGAATCCTGTATGGATAAAAATAACTCGGCGGCTGACCTTTGTCGGTTCCGGCTATGTTGATATCAAAACCGTGTTTGTCGGGATAAAACTCCGGCCCGCCCAAGTGCCATTTGCCGATGCTGGCGCTGGAATATCCCGCACTCTTGAGCGCCCGCGCCAGCGTGATTTCCTCCAGCGGCAGATGCATCGTCCAATCGGGCACGCGCATTTTGTCCTTGGGCGATACATGTCCCGGAATCCAATCGGTGATGTGCAAGCGCGCGGGCGACCGGCCGGTGAGAATGCTGGCGCGCGTGGGCGAACAGACATTGCACGCCGCATAGGCCTGCGTGAATTTCATCCCCTGTGACGCGAGTTTGTCGATGTGCGGCGTTTCATACACGCGGCTGCCGAAGCATTGAGCATCGGTCCATCCCATGTCGTCGATCAGGACGAACACAATGTTTGGGGGCGCGTCGGCGCCACGCACCAGCGCGGCGGCCACAAGGAACAAAAACGTTAAGAGAAGTATCTTCAATTGCCGCTCCCAAATAAAAATCAAAAACC
>Ga0070731_10001108_pt1 | contig 29430 bp, 54 predicted proteins | sample Coa_R1_2_FD_66448 | JGI IMG/M metagenome (GOLD analysis project Ga0070731, IMG submission 66448) | Surface soil microbial communities from Centralia Pennsylvania, which are recovering from an underground coalmine fire - Coalmine... | ecosystem: Environmental > Terrestrial > Soil > Unclassified ... | reverse complement strand
GCGGCGATCGCGGCCCACCCCGACGGGATCACGATCACCTCGTTCAACGAGTGGCACGAGGGAACGCAGATCGAGCCGGCTGCGCCGCATCCGGGCTCGCTCTCGTACGAGGGCGCGTGGGGACTGACCGGCAGGGCGGCCGAAGACGCCTACCTCGAGCGGACCGCGTACTGGTCGGCGCGGTTCCACCGGCTGCTGGGAGCGCGCGGCGCGGTCTCGGTGCGCTAAGCGGCGAGGGCGAGCTCGCGATCGGCCACGACGTGCACGACCGGGAGGCCGAAGCGTCGCTGCACGCGCTCGACGACGCCGCGCGCGAGCCAGTTCGAGCGGCCCTCGGCGTGCGTCGAGACGACGACGACGTCGGCGGCCTGCTCCGCGAGCGCGTCGGCGAGGGCCTGAACCGGGTCGGCGTCGCCGACGCGTCCCTCGACGGCGAAGCCGGCTCTCGCGAGCCGGTCGGCGCACACCTCCAGGCGGAGCTCGGCTGCCCGTCGCGCCCCGTCGTCGTCCGAGCACCAGTGGCGGAGGCGCGAGTTGAGCGCGGGCGCGACTACGACGACCTCGGCTGTGACGGGATCACCTGCCGCGGCGCAGATCGAGTCGTACAGGCGGCGGCTGGGCGCCGTCTCGTTGGCGAGGACGACCACGCGCGTCGCTTTCGCGATGCGGTGGCGACGGCCGGAATGGATCGGGAGCCTGTTCGTGTGCGGGTACATCTGCGTCTCCTCTCTGCGGCGCATGCGCCGCGATCGTCATGGACGCAGGATCCGTCCCCGGCCTGAGAGCGGACTGGGAGCGGCTTACGCGATCACGTAGAGGCCGGCGGCAGCGGCAGCCGGACGGTGAAGGCGGCGCCGCGTCCTGGCGCCGTCTCCACGGTGACGCGCCCGCCGTGTGCCTCGGCGACCGCCGCGACGATCGCGAGCCCGAGGCCGACGCCGCCGCTCGCCCGTACGCGTGACGCGTCGCTGCGGTAGAAGCGCTCGAACACGTGCTGGGCCTGCTCGCTCGGCATGCCGGGCCCGTCGTCGGCGACCTCGACGAGAGCCTCGCGGCCGTTGCGAGAGACGGTGACGCGCACGTGCGTGCCCGCCGGCGTATGGGTGCGCGCGTTCCCGAGCAGGTTGTCGACGACCTGCCGGAGCCGGTCGTGGTCGCCCTGGGCAACGACGGGCTCCGCCGTGAGCTCGATCGGGTGGGCCGGGTCGACCGCGCGCGCGGTCTCGACCGCCTCCCGCGCGAGCTCGTCGAGCCGCACGGGCGTACGCTCGAGCGGCCTTCCCTCGTCGAGGCGGGCGAGGAGCAGGAGGTCTTCGACGAGCGCGCTCATCCGCTCGCTCTCGCGGCTGATCCCGGTCATTGCGCGCTCGAGGTCGTCCGGCCGCTGCGCCGCGCCGCGGCCGAACAGCTCGGCGTAGGCGCGCACCGCGGCGAGCGGCGTCCGCAACTCGTGCGAAGCGTCGGCGACGAAGCGGCGCAAACGCTGGTCCGAAGCTTCGATCCGGTCGAGCATCGCGTTGAACGCGAGGCCGAGGCGCCCGACCTCTGTGCGCCGCTGCGCGTCCTCGACGCGATGGGAGAGGTCGCCGGCCGCGATCGCGTCGGCCGTGCGGCCGATCGACTCGAGCGGCCGCAGCCCGAGCCGGACGAGCCATAGCCCGAGCAGCACGACTCCCGCGAGCACGCCGAGCCCGACGAAAAGCTCGAGCAGGAACAGCCTGTGCAGCGTCGCGGTGACGTTGCCGAGCGAGGTCGCGAGGATGAGCATGTTCTGCGAGCCGTTGTCCAGCGACGCGCGCACGCGATACTCGCCGCCGCCGTGCTCGGCCGGGACGGTGAGGTACTTGACGAGGTCGGGCCCCTGCCGCTTGAGGCCGGTGATCGTCGCCGGAAGCTCCGGCGGCGACGGGGCTGCTGTGCCCGGGAAGTGGGGCACGCCGGACTGGTAGACGACGCGGCCGCTCGGGTCGCGGATCTCGACGAAGTCGTTCGGAGCGGGTCCGCCGGGCCCGAAGCGGGTGTTCTCGGCGCCGTGGTGGTCATTGTCGAGCATCGAGTCGACGCGACCGATGAGCGACGAGCGGAGCGACGTGTAGGTGGCGACGTCGGCGGCGACGAGACCGGCCGCGACGAGCACGAGCACGCCGAGGAGGAGGCGCGCCCGCAGCGAGAAGCGAGGCATCAGGTCTCACGCAGCTCGAGCATGTAGCCAGCCTGACGGACCGTACGGATGAGCGGCGGACCGAGCGCGTCGAGCTTCTTGCGCAGGTAGCTGACGTAGGTCTCGACGACGTTCGAGTTACCGCCGAAGTCGTAGCGCCAGACGTTCATGAGGATCTGGCCCTTGCTCAGCACTCGGCGCGGGTTGAGCATGAAAAAGCGCAGCAGCGCGAACTCGGTCGCGGTGAGCTCGACCTTCGTCTCGCCACGGAAGACCTCGTGCCTCGACTCGTCGAGCACGACGTCGCCGAAACGGAGCACGTCGCCGGGCAGGTCGCCGGCCGTGCGGCGCAGAATCGCCTGGATCCGCGCCACGATCTCGGCGAGGCTGAAAGGCTTCGTGACGTAGTCGTCGCCGCCGGCGCGGAGGGCCTCGACCTTGTTCTCGGTCGCGTCCTTCGCGGTCAGGAAGAGGATCGCCGTCTTCGCGCCCTGGGCGCGGAGCCTGCGGCCGACCTCGATGCCGTCGAGGTCGGGGAGCATCCAGTCGAGGACGATCAGGTCGGGCTCTCGGCGCGCGACCGCGGTGAGCGCGTCACGGCCGTTCAGCACCTCCTCGACGTCGTAGCCCTCGTAGCGAAGCGCCGTCGCGACCGCGTCGACGATCGACTGCTCGTCGTCGACGACGAGGATCCGCTGCTGCTGCGTCTGGGCTGCCGTCACGAGCTACAGGTTCGCAGCGGTTCCTGTGAGCCGGCTGAGAATCGGCGACTCACACGGCTTTCTTAGCCACGTCCCAGGTTGGCGTGGTTGGATTCAGGCGTAACGACGCTAGGAGGTCGCACGTGATCGCACGGAGAGTCTCGTTGGCGGCGGCACTCGTTGTTTCGCTCGCCGGCACCGGGACGGCACTCGCGGCGACGCACCGCACCTCGCACCACGCGAAGACGCAGCACATGGCGTACTTCACGGCCTCGGGGAACAGCGGCGGCTGCCCGAACATGGGCGGCTCGTCGTCCTCGTCGCCTGCGTCAACCACACAGTAAGGAGACCCTCGACCGGGGCCGCGGCTCTCAGACGATGCCGAGAGCCGCGGCCCCAATTGCCCTGCTACATGTTCGGGCAGCCGCCCGAGCTCGAGCTCGACGAGCCGCTCGACCCGGTCGACGGCGTCGTGGCCGTCGAGCTCGAGGACGGGGTGGTCGTCGTCGTGATGCTCGCCGAGCCCGAGCTCGACCCCGAGCCCGTCGCGGCGTGCGTTATCGCCGCCGCGCCGCCGGCGATCGTGCCTGTGACCGCGATCGTCGCGATCACCTTGTGGAGGGGCATGCTCATGCTGGTTAGCCTCCTTTCATTCGTCGTTGTGCTGCCAGTCAACTGCCGGGAACTGTGAGGCGGCTGCGTTTCCGCGCAGAGCATGCTGTGGCCGCCGCGTCGGCCCTGGCGCTCGCCGGCTGTGGCGGCGGCGGGCACGCGCTCGTCTCGCTCGGCTCCGGGATCGACGGGCCCGCCGGCGCCCGGCTGAGCGTGTACGCGCGCGGCGTGCCGGACGTCTCGGCGTTCGCCTTCGACGCGACCGGGCGGCTGTGGGCGGCCGCCTCGGGCGCGACGAAGCACGGCCGCGACGGGGTCTTCCTCGTCCGCGCCGGCCGAACGCCGGTCAAGGTCGCGACGCTGAGCGGGCCGCTCGGGCTCGTCTGGATCGGCGACCGCCTCTACGTCTCGACGCTCGCCGGCGTCGTCGAGCTGAGCGGCCTGCACGGCACCCGCTTCGCTCGGCAGCGGACGATCCTGCGCGGACCGTCGCCGGGTGAGAACAACAACCTGCTGCGGGCGCCCAACGGCCGCCTGGTGCTCGGGATCTCGGCGCCGTGCGACCACTGCACGCCGGCGTCGAAGTGGGCGGGGGCGATCGTCTCGTTTCGGCGCGACGGCGGCGACCTCCGGCTCGTCGCGCGGCGGATCCGCGCGCCATTCGGCCTCGCCTACCACGACGGCGTCCTCTACGCGACACTCAACCAGCGCGACGACCTCGGCGCGAAGACTCCAGGCGACGTCCTCGTCCGCGTGCGTCAAGGTGACGACCGCCGCTTCCCGGCGTGTTACGACCAGGGCGGCGCCGCGTGCGCCGGCGTGTCGAAGCCGGTCGCCTTCCTCGACCCGCACGCCGCGGCCGGCGGGATCGCGTTCCTCGGCGGCGTCGCCTACGTCGCAGAGTGGAACCGCGGCAAGCTCCTGAGGGTGACGCTCTCAGGCCAGGTCACGCCGTACCTCACCGGCCTTCGGAATCCGCTCCCAGTCGCTGTGCGCGGCGGCGCGGTCTACGTGGGCGACTGGGGGAGCGGCCGAATCTACCGGCTCGAGCCTCCCGGATAACCTTCTCGCATGGCAGTGCGTACGGTCTCGGCTCCGCTCGCGCAGCTGCCGAACCTGCTCACGCTTGCGCGGCTCTGCGTGATTCCCGTCTTCGCCGTGCTGATCCTGACCGCCGACGGCGGCCACAGCTGGGCCGCCGCGCTGCTCTTCGGCGCCGCTGCGATCACCGACCAGATCGACGGCTTCCTGGCGCGCCGGTGGCGGGTCGAGTCCGCCTTCGGCAAGATCGCCGATCCACTCGCCGACCGGCTGCTGATCGCGGTCGCGGTGATCCTGCTCTGGCATGCCGGCCGGCTGCCGTGGGTCGGGCTGCTGATCCCGCTCCGCGACGTCTTGCTGATCGCCGTCACCCCCTTCGCGCTCGGCCGCGGCTACCGGTTCGAGGTGAACCGGCTCGGCAAGGTCGCGACCTGGCTCCTGTACGCGAGCCTCGGGTTCGTGATGGCGACGCGCTCCGGGACCGAGTGGCCGCTCTGGATCTTCTGGACCGGCTTCGGGGTCGCGCTCGGCTCGCTGCTCCTCTACGGCAACAAGGCCCGGAAGGAGCTCACGTGAGAGCCGTGGTCATGGCAGGCGGCGAGGGAACCCGGCTGCGGCCGCTGACCTCGAACCAGCCGAAGCCGATGGTTCCGATCGTCGGCAAGCCGTGCATGGAGCACATCCTCGAGCTTCTCAAGTCCCACGGCTTCGACGAGGTCGTCGTCACGGTGGCGTTCCTGCCGCAGGCGATCCGCGGCTACTTCGGTGACGGCTCGAACATCGGGCTCGACATCGAGTACTCGGTCGAGGAGGTGCCGCTGGGCACCGCCGGCTCGGTGCGGCTCGCGAGCGGCCGGCTCGACGACACGACGCTGATCATCTCGGGCGACGCACTCTGCGACATCGACCTGACGCAGCTCGTCGACTTCCACCGGCAGAAGGGAGCGGCGGTCACGATCGGGCTGAAGTCGGTCGAGAACCCGCTCGAGTTCGGCATCGTCGTCACCGACGAGGACGGGCGCATCGAACGCTTCCTCGAGAAGCCGTCGTGGGGCCAGGTGTTCAGCGACACGATCAACACCGGCATCTACGTCATCGAGCCGGAGGTGCTGAAGCACATCCCGACGGACGGACCGTACGACTTCTCGAAGGAGCTCTTCCCGCTCCTGCTCGAGATGGGGCGGCCGATGTACGGCTTCGTCTGCGACGGGTACTGGCAGGACATCGGCAACCTCGACCAGTTCCGGCAGGCGAACTTCGACGCGCTCGACGAGCGCGTGCACCTGAACATTCCCGGGATCCGGCTGCGCGGCAACCTCTGGATCGGCGAGGGGGTCGAGATGGAGCACATCGAGGGCGTCGCGGGCCCGGCGTTCATCGGCAGCTATGCGCGTGTCGCTCCGGACGCGGCTGTGATGCCGTACACGGTGCTCGGCTCGGGCGTCACCGTCCGCGAGCGCGCGCACGTGTCGCGGTCGGTGATCGACTTCGGCACGTACATCGGCCGCGCGGCGGTCGTCGAGGGGGCCATCCTCGGCCGCAACTGCGACGTGCGCGCGCACGTTCGCCTGCACGAGGGCGTCGCGATCGGCGACCAGGTGACGATCGGCGAGCAGTCCGTGATCTATCCGGGCGTGCGCATCTACCCGTACAAGGAGGTCGAGTCGGGGGCGGAGCTCCACGAGAGCCTGATCTGGGAGTCGCGCGCCTCGACTCGCGTGTTCGGTGCGGATGCCGTTTCGGGCCTCGTCAACGTCGACGTGACGCCGGAGGCGGCCGTGCGCCTGGGCGCCGCGCTCGGCACCGCGCTCAGGCGCGGCTCCTCGGTCGTCGCGACGCGTGAGTCGCCCGCGGCCTACCGCGTGATCAAGCGCGCGATCATCGTCGGGCTCAACTCGGCCGGGGTCGAGGTCGCCGACCTGCAAACGCTGCCGTCGGCGGTCGGCAAGCATCACCTGAACGCCCAGAACTACGACGCCGCGTTCCACGTCGGCGGCTCGTCGATCGACCCCGAGCTCGTCCGGATCACCATCTTCGAGCGGCCGGGGATCGCGCTCTCCGGTGCAATGCAACGCGAGGTCGAGAAGCACTACACGCGCCAGGAGCTGCGGCGCGTCCCGTTCGGCGAGGTCGGCACGGTCTCGTACCCGTCGCGGGCGCGCGAGATCTACGCCGACTCGCTGCTCGTGTCGCTCGACGCCGGCGCGATCCGCGGCCGAGGCTTCAAGCTCGTCGTCGATTACGGCTACTCGGCGGCGTCGCTCGTGCTTCCGTTCGTGCTCGGCCGGCTCGGGGTCGAGGCGATCGCCACGCATCCGTTCGACCCGGACGGGCTCAACCGTGGCAGCGGCCGGGGCGACTCGGTCGACCAGGGGCGGCGGCTCGTGGGCGCCGCCGACGCGGACCTCGGGGTGATCTTCGACCGTGCCGCCGAGCGCCTGTCGCTGATCGACGAGCAGGCGAACGAGGTGCCGTCGAGCCAGGCGCTGCTCCTCTTCGTCTACCTGCTCGGGGAGCAGCGTGGCGGCGGGCGAATCGTCGTCCCGACGACGGCGACGAGCCAGGTCGAGGAGCTCGCCGACGGACGGCTCGAGGTCGTCCGGACGCCGGCCTCGCTGTCCGAGCTGACGAAGGCGGCCGCAACCGAAGGCGTCCTCTTCGCGGGCGCGCCGGACGGCGGCTACGTCTTCCCCGAATTCCTGCCGACCTTCGACGGGATGGCGGCGCTCTGCAAGCTGCTCGAACTGCTCGCGCCGCACGACCGGCCGCTGTCGGAGCTCGTCGCCGGGCTGCCACAGGCGCGGCTGCTGCACACCGCCGTCCAGTGCTCCTGGTCGCTGAAGGGGACCGTGATGCGGGTCCTGAACGAGCGCTTCGCGAACGGCAACGTCGACCTGCTCGACGGGATCAAGGTCTTCGACGACCGAGGCTGGGCGCAGGTGCTGCCCGACCCCGACGAGCCGCTCATCCACATCTACGCCGAAGGCTCGACCCCGGAGCTGACGACCGAGCTCGAGGAGGAGTTTCGGGAGCTCGTCTCGGGCGTCCTCGAGGGGGAGGAGATCCACGCGCCGTCGTGAATTCTCAAGTTGAGGTTGACGGTTGACGGGTCGTCGGCTGTAATCCGACTACTTCGAACGAAAGGCACAGCGTGGAACCTCTTCCCGATCTCGGCTCACTCTCGGACGAGCAGCTCAAGCAGCTGATCGACGAGCTCGAAGCGCAGGAGCGCGAGGTCAGCTTCGAGCGTCGAATCCTCCACGGCAAGATCGACATCCTGCGCGCGGAGCTCGTCGCGCGGCTCCAGCGGTCGGGCGGGCGGAGCATCCTCGACCAAGTCGACGTCGACCGGCTGACGGAGATCCTGACGTCGAAGGCGTCGCCGCCGACGTAGGGTCGATCCGGGCGGTGAGCCATGTGTACTGCAGCGAATGTGGGTTTCAGAACCCGGAGAGCGCGAACTACTGCTCGCGCTGCGGGGCCCTGCTCGAGAAGGGCGAGGGCGGCGGCGAGACGACGCAGGCGTTCTCGCCCGAGGAGGTGGGGGAGCTTGCGACCGTCCCGGTCGAGGGCCTCGAGGGCCCCGCTCTGGTCGTCCGCTCCGGCGGCGGCCGCGCCGGCGAGACGTTCCGACCGAGCGGCGAGCGGACGCGCATCGGCCGCTCGCCCGACTGCGAGATCTTCCTCGACGACGTGACCGTCTCGCGGAACCACTCGGTGCTCGTCGAGAGCGACGGTGCCTTCTGGGTCGAGGACCAGGGTTCGCTCAACGGCACGTTCGTCAACCGGGAGCGAATCGAGCGCGCGCGGCTCGAAAACGGCGACGAGCTCCAGATCGGCAAGTACCGGCTCACCTTCGTCGAGCGATGACCACGACGGCGGACACTTCCCGGCGCGGGCGGCCGATCCGGATCGGCGAGGTCGTGCGCCGGCTCGGCGAGGAGTTCCCGGACATCTCGATCTCGAAGATCCGCTACCTCGAGGACGAAGGCCTGCTCAACCCGCAGCGGACGCGCGGCGGCTATCGACTCTTCGGCGACGACGACGTCGAACGGCTCGTCACGATCCTGCGGTTGCAGCGCGACGAGTTCTTGCCGCTGCGCGTGATCCGCGAGGAGCTCGATGCGCCGGGCGCGCTCGACCGGAAGCGCCGCCGGCCGGCCGGCGTGGGGGAGGAGGTCGAGACGATCGACCTGGACGAGCTCTGCCGCCGCTCCGGCGTCACGCCGGAGCTCGCGAAGGAGCTCGAGGAGTACGGCCTCCTGGCGCCTAGCGGACGCGGGGAGGAGAAGCGTTACGCGGAGAGCGACGCCGACGTCGCCGCGGTCTGTCTCCACATGAACCACTACGGGGTGGCGCCGCGCCATCTGCGGACGTTCCGCACGGCCGCCGACCGCGAGGCGTCGCTCCTCGAGCAGCTCGTCGCGCCGTCCTTGCGCGCCCGAAGCACCGAGCGCCGAGCAGCCGCTCTGAGCGACCTGCAGACGCTGGGCGAGCTCGCCCACGAGCTGTCGGCCCTCCTCCTCTGGCGCGATCTGCGCGAGGTAGCCGGAAGTTGAGCATCGGTCGCCTCCGGCTCCCCGACACGTGGCCACTCGTGCCGGGCGGGCACGGGCAAAGCCCGTACTCGCGTCCGATCGACGTGCAGTCGCAGCCCGCAGGGAGCGTTGGCCGATGAGCACGATCGATCTTCGGACGCGCATTCGCGAGGTGCCGGACTTCCCGACGCCGGGGGTCGGCTTCAAGGACATCACCCCGTTGCTCGCCGACCCTGAGGCGCTCCGGGCGACGATCGACGCCCTCGCGACGTGGGTCGAGGTGAAACAACCCGATCTCGTGCTCGGCGCCGAGGCACGCGGCTTCATCCTCGGCCCCGCGATCGCTGCCGCCGCGGGCTGCGGCTTCGTCCCGGCCCGCCGCCCCGGCAAGCTGCCGCCGGAGACCGTCAGCGCGACCTATGCGCTCGAGTACGGGCAGAACTCGCTCGAGCTGCATCCCGAGCTCGTCCCGAAGGGGGCGCGCGTGGTGATCCACGACGACGTTCTCGCGACCGGCGGCACGGTCGAGGCGATCAACGGGCTCGTCGAGCGCCTCGCCGGCGAGGTGGTCGGCGCGTGCTTCATCATCGAGCTCACCTTCCTCGGCGGGCGCGAGCGGCTCGGGGGGCTCGATCTGCACTCGCTGATCCAGTACTGAGGCGCCCGCCCTGGCCGAATCGGTCGTGACGCTGTCCGCGCTAGCCGATAAGACACTGGGATGTACGACGCGCTGACGACCACGTACGGGTTCTCGTGCCCAGCCCGGGGCGAGGCCCGCGTCCGGCTCTCCGGCTTCCGGCGGCTCGAGGAGCTGCCGGGCCCGCACCATCCGGCCGTCTTCCACGTCGACTTCGTCTGCACGTGCGGCGGCGACCATGCCGGCCTCGTCGCGCACGACGACCTCGACCTCGCTCCGCTCGGGCTCGAGGACGACACGACCTACGTGAATCTGATGACCTCGCGCAACGAGTCGGTGGCCGTGGAGCTGGCCGAGCTCGCGGCGTCGCGGATCAGGGCGGGGGAGTGGCCGTGGAGCTTCTTCTGCTGGCCGGAGGAGCGGCCGCGGCCGGCCTTTCCGTCCTCGTTCCGGCTCCTGACCGCCGCCGCCCCCGACCGGGTCGCCGTCGCGGTGCTCTGTCCGGTCTGCTCGCGCCTCTCAGTGAACCTCGTCACGCGTGCGCACCTCGACGTCCCGTTTCACAACGACCGCGAGGTGGGGGTGGTCGAGCACGTCTTCGCGGCCGACGCCGAGGCGACGCTCGACGCGTTCCGCGCCGAGCTCTACTCGTCCAGCTTCGACGCGCGCCGGCTCGGGCTCGGCTAGCGCCGCTCATACCTTTAGCCCCCCGCCCAGGGATGGCGGCGGCCGCGGAGCGGGTCGATACACGGGCCATGACCGCAGCCGCAGAGTTGGATCCGAGGATCTGGACGGACGAGATCGCGAGCCCGCGCCGCGCGCCCCAGGAGCGCCTGGAGGAAGCAGTCGGCCGTGACTTCGCCCGGTTCCTGATCACCGCGCTCGCGGGCCGTCAGGCCCTCCGCGAGCCGAGCTGGTAGAGACGGTAGGCAAGGGCGACTGCGGCGCCCGCGAGCAAACCGGCAAGCAACGAGCTCCAACGAGAAGCGCCAAGCGCGATCCCGCCGAGCCAGACGACGAGAGCGACCGCGATCGCTGTCACCAGGCGATTGTAGGAGGCGGGGGTGCGAGCCTTTTGCCGGCGCGCCCCGCCACGGCCAACCTCTGCGAACGGCGGACGCGCTACCACTGCGCCGTCAGCCGACCGACAAAAAGGCCGCGAAAACGGGGTTTCCGGGCTTAAATAGTTCACCGAGCCGGTGACGCTTTCGTCCCCCGAACCCACTGGCTTTCCGCTTCCGCGTACTGCCCTCGGGCCCGGCTTCGACCTACTCGCGCTCCGTGCTCGGTGCAAACGAGAGACTAGGGCGCTCCCGGAGCGCGTGCAAGAGGGTCGCGAGCGCGAAGCGCGCAATTTGCGGAAACTTCCGTGTGCATCCGCGGTCTAGCGAATCCTGCTGTGTGCTCTACAAAGAGAAGGCGCCCCGGAGGGCGCCTCGAGAACGTAGTTCGCCGAGCCGGTGACGCTTTCGTCCCCCGAACCAACTGACCTTCCGCTTCCGCGTACGGCCTTCCGGCCCGGCTTCGACCTACTCGCGCTCCGTGCTCGGCGCAGGCAGGAATCTACTGCCGTCGATGGTTGCTCGGCAAGAGCGCGGCGACGCGAAAAGCATGCACTTTGCGCGCGCGGCGTCGTCCACAGGAGCGGGGCCGAAAGCCACAGCCCTGGGGAGAACACCGTGGATCAAACGACTTGACATAACGCCCCGAGTCGTGTTCTCCACAACGATCTGCACAACGAGTGGAGAGGTGTCACGAAGCCAGTAAAGCCCTGCTGACAACGTAAAAAAGCCCCGGGTAACGGATGACGCTGACGGAGACCTTGCGAGAACCGTCAGCGCGAGAGCCGTAAGCCCGGGGCGCTCACCTTGGAAGGTGGAACATGAACGTATCGGACCGCTCGGCCGGTGTCACTAACTCGGCCGGGGATATCGACTCGAACGGCGACGTCGTCGACGAGCTGCTCGGACGGCTGCGGGCGGCGATCGCGCCCGAGTCCACGATCGACGTCGGCGAGCACGAGCTCTGTGTCGCCGCCGCCGTGACCCGCGCCGTCGAGGCGCGGCGCCGGTTCTTCGCCGGGACGGCGCCGCGATGATCGGCGATTCCTGGCGCCTCCTGACCCTGAGCGACGGGGGCGAACCGGCCTCGTCGTACCCGCTCGTCAAGCAGTTGATCCAGGTCGCGCGCGGCCTGCTCAAAGAGACCGGTGAGGTGCCGCCGGCGCTCTGGGAAGCGATCGACCAGGCTCAAGCGCTGCTTTCACGGGAGCTCGTCCGATGACCACGGGTGAGTGGATCGTCGTCATGCTCATCGTCGTCGTGCCCTGGGCCGCGCTCCTCTCCTACGTGCAGGTGGATAGGTGGCGGCGCCGGCGGCGGCGAGCCCGGCGCGGCGGCCTCGTCGAACTGCGGCCGCAGCGAAGTGCTCCCACTCAGCCCCCCTCCAACTCGCAACGTCTGCTCCGGCAACGGCCGGACCGGTGGTGACCATGAGCAGGCATGTGGGCCGGAGACAACTGCGCCGTGTGCAGGGAGGTCTTGCCGGCGCGCGGCAATCGCCGGGTCGCGATTCCGTGGCTCCGTGGGAAGCGAAGGCTCGTGCACGCGAGCTGCGTGGAGGTCGTGGAGGAACAGCTCGTGCTCGAGGTCGCCGGCGATGACGGCCGTCGACGACGTCGAGCGGCTCCTAGCCCTCGCTGACGACGACGAGGCGGTTGAGCGCGCGGCGCGCGGCGTCGCCCAGGTCGAACGCGCCACGCGCCGTTACCACGCCGGCCCGATCCGCCCCGTGCACGTCACGCTCGAGCTCGCCGGCGAGCTCGGCTGGCCGCTCTGCGGCTGCGGTCGAGGGGGCATCCGCCCCGGTGCCTGCGTCCAGTACCGAGGCCTGCTCTGGCACGCCGAGTGCGCCGTCGAACTCGCGAGGGCCGCAGCGTGACGACGGCGAGCGGGGCCTGTCCGGTCTGCGGCGCGCCGGCGGGCTTCGTTCGGGTGATCTGCGCCGGGACGAGCCTCGGGCGCGTCTTCTGCCCGGTGCTCGCGAATGGGCCCGCGTCCTTGATAGGGCCCGAACGTAGTGAGGGTCCTTCCTTAGCACGCAGGAGACACGACGCGATCGACGCGAGCGACGTCGCCGGCGATGCAACCGGAGACACTTCCTGCAAATCGCCACTTTCGGGGCTCGGAGCGGAGTGTGGTGCGAAAGCTGCAGACCCTTGGCTTTCGCGGCTCGACGAGCAGGGGCGAGGCTAGAGGTGCCGTCGGACGGCATGCCGCGGCCGGAGCCTTGGGGCGAAGCCCCGCCCGGTTTCCACTTCGAGGTGGCACCGCGCGAGGGGTGGCTCGTGCCGGCTATCGGCGCCGGCGGGTGCCGATTCGGGCGGCCGTCGTGCAAGCGACCGCCGGTCGCGTCGCTCCTGCGGGGCATCCGCCCGGCGCCCTGGGACTACTGCGAGCGACACCTCTACGGCGGCTGGATCGAGGATGGTCGGGTCGTCTCGTGGCGGCTTGTCAGGGACGAAGCGTGACGCTGCTCGTCTGTCCGAACGGGACGCTGGATCGGCCGTCGTGTAAGCGGCGCGGCTGCCGGGTGTGCGGGCCGCGGTGGGCTCGTGACTGGCAGCGGGTGCTCGCTGTCAACCTGTCGGCGCTCGGGGGGCCGGTTGCGACGATCGCGATCACGGGCCCTGGCGCGCATCGGCTGCCGTGGGACGAGGATCACTGCGCGCACCGGCGGCCGCATCGCCACTCCGGTCCGCGCGGCTGTCGCGTGCAGCAGCGGGCTTGCCGCGAGTGGTGCGACACGCTCACGTATCGGTGGCAGCTCCTCCGCCAGGCGGCCAGGCTGGCGACGAAGCGCGAGCTCGGCTTCGCGCCGCCGTGGGTGCTCTGTCGGGTGTGGGAACCGCAGAAGCGCGGCGTCCCGCACTTGCACCTCGTCGTGCCGTTCGGGTCTTTCGAGGAGAAAAAGGCGGCCTCGGTTTTTCGCCGGCATTTGCAACGGCTCGTGGGCGAATACGACTTCGGTCACGTGCAGCACGAGCTGCAGCCGATCGCCGGCCGCGAGGCGGCGCGCTACTTGGCGAGCTACCTCGCCGGCCGCACGAGCAAGAAGGGGTCGATCCGCGAGAACATCGCCGACCCCCGGCTGCCGCTGTCGCTGCTCTGGCTGACGCCGAAGCTCACGCGGCAGACGCTCGTGACGATGCGGACGCTGCGCCGGGCCCGGCATCTGTGGGCGCACCTTGACGGCCGCTGCGAGCTGCCCGTTTGGTCGGGTTACGACGAGGCCGTGCGCGTCGCGGTCGCCTTCCGCACGGTCTATCCGCAGCGGGCGGGGCCGCTCGGCCCGGTCGACGTCGACGACGCTCTCGCGTTCGCGCGTCTCGTCGACGCCTACGAACAGCGCAACCGGCTCGTGCCGCCGTTCTACGAACGCGAGCTCATCGCGGCGCGCTCGCTCGAGCTCGGCCGCTGGGCGTTCCGGTTGACGGCGGCGCCGGCGGAGCGGGTCGCGGTGGCGGCGTGAGGTTCCCCCCGACGGGGGTGTCCGGTTGGCAACGGGGTGTGGATGATGTGTGGAAACTCGTTCTGCGGCGGAGGGGGGTGGCCGTGGTCGCGAGGCGCGCGGGGTGACGGAGCTGCCGGAGCCGCGCGAGCTGCTCGCGAAGCACCTCGCGTCGTTGCTCGGCGACTTCCGCGCGGCCGAGTTGCCGCGGGTGATGTGGGACACGGCGCTCGGCTCGATCGATCACGCGCTCGCGGAGCGGCGCGGCTGGGCGTGGTGGCACGTCTACCCGGAGGCCGAGCTCGCCCGGCTCGAGGAGGCGATCGAGGCCGCGTTCAGGCTGGCGCGTTACGCGGTCGAGTTGCAGGCGGCGGCGAACGCCGCCCTGGCGGAGGAGGCGTCGCTCGTCGACGCGCTCGTTGCTGAGACGCGCCCCTCAGCTCGAGCTCGGCGGCGGGGCGGCGACGGGTCGCGCCGGCGGCGCGGCGGTATGGCGGCTGCGCCACCACTTGAGCAGCCAGGCGGCGACGGTGCCGGCGGCGACGATCACGCCGCCCGCCTGCGCCGAGTTGAGCGTGACGCCGGCGAGGCTGAGTAGGTAGATCGCGAGCGTGGTCACGGCGGCGGTGACGCCGCCGCCGACGATGTTCTGGTTCATGTGTCCTCCGGGTATCGGCCTTGCAGGAAAAGGACGGCCTCGTCGTGGCGACGGGTGCGCAGGCCGGGCACGACGACGCCGCCGGCGTGGTCCCAGCGCATGAAATCGGTCGCGATCGTGAGCGCCCCCTTGGCGCCGAGGTCGCGGTTGACGTCGACGAGGAGCGTGGAGTGGGCGAGCGCGCCGCCGCCGCAGTTGAACGTGAATGAGACGAGCGCGTCGTACTGGCCTTGCCCGAGCTCGCGCTTCACGTACGTGCGCACGGCGGCCTCCGCGTGCGCACAGTCCGACCGCAGCACTGTGAGCCCCTCGCGGACGGTGAGGCCGAGCGGGTAGCGGAGGTGATCGGCGGCGCTGACCGGGCCGAGGTGCAACAGGTGCCCGTAGCCGATCGTCGCGTTGTCGGCGACGTCGTTGTATGGGTAGCGGCGGTACCCCTCGAACCCGGCGATCATGCCGAGCCCCTTCGCGCTCAGCGTCGACGCGCTCACCTTCGCCGCCTGCGTCGCTTCGCCGCGGGTTGCAGCACGTACAGGAAGAACCGCGCCTCGCGTCCGACGCGGCCCTTGCGCTTTGCGAGCCGCCGTGTCTTCGCGCGGTTCTTCGACGGCGGGCCGCCGACCGCGCGCGTCAACGCGCCCGGCCGGCGGATCGCCTTGCGTATGAACTTCCGCCGTCGCGCCATCGGACTAGCGGCGCCGGCGGCGGCGGCTCGTGCGCTTCTTGCTGCGGCTGCTCTTGACGAACCGGCCGCGGCTGTCACGTCTGCGTGCCATTCGTGCCCCCTTCCGTGGTCGTGGTGGTGGCCGCGGCTTCGGCGGCGGCCTGTTCGTCGGCCTGTCGGCGCTCCTCGAGCGCGTGCCACGCGTCGTCGAGCTCGCCGACGAGCTGCTCGAGGATCGAGCCGCAGTGCGGGCAGGCGTGCACGCTCGTCCCGCCGGCGACTTCCTCCCCGTTCACGTCGACGTACGGCACGGCGGCCGGCGTCGCCGTCGCGACCACGGTCTCGGGGTGGCCGCAGGACGGGCACGGGATCGCGAGCGCCGGCGGCGGCTCCGTGGCCGCCACGGCGTCCTCAGGCGCCGTCTGCGCCGCGGCCGCGGCCTCCGGGACCGGCGGGCTCGGTTCGGGCGCCGGCGCGTCCGTAGACGGCTCTGGGGGCTCCTGGCCGGCCTTGGCCTCGGCGTCGGCCGGCGGGAGGTTCGTCGCCGGCGGCGGCGGCTCGGGCGCGCTGGCCGCCGCTGCGTCGAGGCGGGTCTTCGCGTCCTGGTATTCGGCGTCGGTGAGAACGCCGGCGGCGTGCAGCGCGTCGAGCTGCGCCGCGGGATCGGTTTCGGTGGTGCTCACGTGGTGGTGCCTCCTTCCGTGGTCGGCGCGCTGGCCGCCGTCGGTTGCGGGGTGAGAGAGTCGAGCGCAGCGGCCGTGACGGCGGCTGCGTCTGCGTTCGGGACCGCGGCCGCGACGCCGGCGCTGACGGCCGCCGCGATCTGGTCGGCGAGCGTTGTCGGCGGCAGCACGGGGGGGAGTGCGGCGACGTCGGCCTGCCACTGCGCGAGCTCGGCGTCGGTCATGGGTCGCGTGGTCTCCTCGCCGGTCTCGCAGTCGACGACGAGCACGGGCGGGTTCATGGCAGTCCCCAGAGCGTCGCGCGGCTTCCTTGCGCGAACGCGGTGCTGCCGGGGAGCAGCGTCAGCCGGCTGATCGCGCCGCCGACGGCGAACGTGCCGGCCGAGATTCCCGAGTAGGCGCTGTTGGCCGCGGAGAGGGCGGTGTAGACCCCGTGCAGCGCCTTGGCCGTGAGGGCGTTCGCGTAGTCGGGGAAGAGCGCATCCCAGACGCCGCCCTGTGCGTAGCTGCCGCTCGCGCCGACGTAGGCCATCTGGCCCCAGCCGGTGGTCGTGCCGTTCGTGTAAACGGGGGTGCCGGCCGGCGCCTCGATGCCCCCCCAGGTGTAGTTGTTGGTCGTGTTGCCGTTGATGCGGACGACGCCGCGGACGATCGTCACCGCGCCCGTGTCGAGCAGCAACGCGACGAGCCGCAGGTGCGAGAACGTCTGCGGGATGTTCGTGAAGTCGATCGTCGCGGCGCCGCCGACGCCGACCGTGGTGGCCGCGATCTTGTAGGCGCCGATCAGCCCGTCGAGCGTGTCGAGGATCGATCCGACGCCGCCGGCGCCGAGGTCGGGGACGTCGGTGTCGGCGAACTTCGGAATCCCGTGCGTCGTGAGCGGCCCGCTGACGGTCACGTCAGAAGCCCCAGGTCCGCAGCGAGGCAACCGACGGGACCGTGGCGCGCAGGAGCGCGACGGTCGCGAAGTCGCGGCGGATGTCGGCGACGTCGGGGATCGCCTGGAACGTGAACGCCGGCGGCGAGCCCGCGATCTGCACCCGGTACGCGAGCCCGGTGTCGCTCGCGACCAGGATCAGGTAGCTGTTGAACGGGATCCCGCCCGGCGAGAGCCGTTGCGCGATCGGGTAGCTCGAGGACGGGGGAAGCGCGCTCATCGCTCATCACGTCGCCGGCGCTTCCTCCCACGCGAACGCGCAGAGGACGGTCGCGTTCGTCGTGTCGGCGACCGTCTGTTGCGGCGTGATCGACGTTCCCGGCGCGAGGATCACGCGGCCGTCGAAATCGACGTGGTAGCCGGGCAGCCCGTCGATGCCGACGGCCGCGGCGACCTGTCCGGTTACCTTCTGCGCGAACGGCAGCAGCAGGTTCGGCGCCGCCGGGATCGTCGCGGTGCTGAACGCTTTCGCGACCGATGCGGCGGCGCCGCCGATCAAGCCCTGTTGGATCGCGATCGCGGTCCCGGTGACCGCCGCGGCGGCCGGGCTGTTGTTCACGTACAGGCCGTAGAGGCCGGTCAGCGGCGTCCCGGGGATCGTCGTGATGACCATGTCGAACGAGACGAGGATCAGGTTCTTGCCGGAGCCGGCCGGATTCGCGAGCGTGATCGGGTTGTTCGCGACCGCCGCCGGCGCGGGGAAGATGACGCCCGCGGTCATCGTCGCCCAGAACAGGTTGCCGCGGACGTTCGTCTCGTAGTACTTGCCGTGCAGCTCCGTGACGATCAGGTCGGCGAGCGCGCCCTGCCGCAGCCGCGCGCCGATCGTCGAGCCAAGCCCGAGGCTCTGCGGACCGGTCTGCCCGCCAATCAGGACGTCGGTCACGAGAACAGCGCCCTCTCGCCCGCGAGGATCGCCTGCCAGGCGAGCTCGTTCAGCGGCTCAAGCATCGCCTGCAGGCTCGCGTCCTGCGCGACCGTCGCCGGCATCGCCGCGACCGCGAGCGCGTTCGTGACCGTCACTTGGCCGCTGACCGGCGCGACGTGGCTGGCCGGCATCACGCTGCCCCGGCGCATGTCGGGGCGGCGCTTGTGCCGCGCCGGCAGGACGTACCGCAACGTGACCGGCTCGCCCATCTCAGAATTGCGACTGGTCGGGGGCGTAGACGTCGACGTCGACCGTTGCGCCGACGCCCGCCACGGCCCGCTTGAACTGGATCATCGTCGGCCCCGGCGGGAACACCTGCGAAAAGCCCGGCACGCTCTTGAACAGGCCGGCGCGGACGAGGATGCCGCTCTTCGGCTGCCAGTCGTTCGCCGGCGTCAACACCTGATAGACGACGTCGCCGTTGTAGGCGGTCACGTCGATCTTGTCGAACACCCCGGTCGCGAGCGTCGCGCTCGGGTCGTAGTTGTCGAGGCAGACGATCCCGCCCTCGCTGAGCACGCTCCCCATCAGAGGACGTGGATCAGGAGCGTGGCGACGATCGCGAACAGCGCGATCAGGGCGTTCAACACGGTCAGCCGCTCCGCGCGGCCGGCGCGTACATCGGCGCGGCCGGCGCGCTCGGTCGCGCTCGCCGCTGCCAGCGCCGCCTGCGCCGCGTGCGCGGCCGCCCGGTCGTTCTCGAGCACGTGCAGCCGTTCCCGCGAGCGGCTCATTTCCTGCTCGAGGTCTTCGATCTTTGCCTCAGCAACGGCCATACGCGCCTCCGAGTCCAAAGGTCACTAGAACGTGCCGGCGTTCGCGGGCTGCGGCACCTCGAACGGCACAAAGAGCGCGTTGCCGGCCTGGTCGCCGCTGACGCTGACCGTCGTCCCGCGATAGGGAAGGATCACGAACGCGCGCGGCGACAGCGTCAGCACGGCTGTCCGGTCGCGCACCGAGCCGTTCGGGGTGAACGAGACCCGCGCCGGCGTCACCGTCGACGTCGACGAGACGCTGACCTGCGTCGCCGTCAACGTCACGTTGTAAATCGCGCCGGTCGTCGCCAGCGCGATCGTCTTGACCGCCAGCGTGCCGGCCGCGAGGTTCTCCGCGGGCAGGTTGATCGTGACCGTCTGCCCCGAAATCGTCGGCAGCGGCGACGCGACAGTGCTCGCGCCGATCAGGAGTTGCGCGTTCTCGGTCTGCGTCTCCGCCGTCCCCGAGAGCTCGATCACGACGGTGACCTGATACAGACCACCGCCGGCCGGGATCGTCACGCTCGCCAAGGTCGCGCCCGCGGCCGGCGTCGTCGCCGTCCCGCCCGCCTCGATCGTCGAGCTCTGCGCCGGCGTCGTCGTCGCCGCCGGCGCCGTCACGTTGAAGATCCCGATCGAGCGAAAGACGCCGTCGTAGGCGTACTCGGCGCTCGGCCCGGGCGGCGTGTTCGCCGGATCCCAAAACAGCCGCTCGAGGTCGCCGGCGGCGCCCCAGTCGACCGGCCGGCGCAGCTCGGCGAGGATGCGGTGGAGGAGCTCGATGATCACGAGCGCGGCGCCTTCCTGGCGCTCCTGCGGCGAGAGAAGCTGCGTCCGCTCGTTCACGCGGCCGCCGCCAGTCCCGCCTTGCCGAGCTTGCCGCGCGCGTAGCCGGCCGGCCCCGGCGCGGCGCCTGAGGCGCGGCGGACGGCGAGCGCGCCGAGCGCGAGCGCGACGATCGAGAGGAACAGATAGAGGCCGCCGACCGCGGCCTTGTTGAGCAGCGGTGTCCAGTCGATCAGGCCGCCGCTGTTGCTCACGGTCGGCAGGCCGCCGGCGCCGGTTGTTTGGCTGCTCCCGAGGGTGTCGGCGCCGGGGACGCCGGGCAGGAACGCGGCGATCTTCTGCAGCGTCGTCGCGCCGCCGCCGGGCGGGCTCGGGATGTTGCCCGCGAAGTCAGACAGTATCGTCGGCGCCTGGGTCGGGCCTTCGTACGGGCTCGAGAGGCCGGCCGTGCCGCCGAAGAACTTCGCGAAGATGGCCGCCAGTGTCGGGCCGCCGGGGCCGCCGTAGTCGGTCTGATCCCAGCCGCTCGCGGCGATCGCCGAGATTTGCGCCGCCGGCGTCGGCCGGGTCTTGGCGGCGCCCACGATGCCGCTCGCGAATGACTGCGAGAGCCGATTCACGGTCTCGGTGATCGCGTCAGTGATGCTCTGGAACTGCTCGAAGCCGCCTGAGCTGACCGCGATCGGGACGCCGCTGTAACTGCGCCCGCCGGGCGCCGGCTTGAGGTTCAGGAAGTTGAAGCCGCCGGTCCCGTTCGGGGCGTAAGCGCCCTCGGCGTCTATCCAGGCGAGCAGCACACGCGGGTCGATCCCGCTTCCCTTCGACACGCCGGCGACGAACTCCGCCGTCGTCTGATTGAGCGCCACGCCTAGAGGCCTCCGCCGCCGGCGCGGCCCTCGAGGAGGCGGATCGCTCGTCGTGGTCGGAGGACGCCGTAGACGATCAGGAGCACGAGCGCGAGCGTGATCAAGGTCGTGCTCGAGAACTTGTGCAGGTAGTCGAGCGTGCCCGTCGACGGCAGCCCGGGCCGGAGCGCGTAGCCGCCGCTCTTTTCGTCGCGGCCACGCTGCGTGTTCGCGAGCGTGACGGGCAGGTCGAGGCCTTCGCCGAGGTCGCCGCTCGGCTCCGACAGTCCGGGCGAGCTCGGCAGGCCGCCGAAGACGGCGTTCGCGACGCTCGCGCCTTGCAGGCCTTGCACGGCGAGCCGGCCGCGCATCGGCGCGCTGTAGGCGACGTCGGGGCTGGGGAGGCTGCCGCTGTTGTTCACCGCGGCGTCGCTCCGGCGATCGTCGCGCGGTGCTGCTCGACGTTCGCGTTCGTGATCCCGACGTTGGTCACCTTGCCGACCGACGCCGGCGGGACGGTCGTCTTCACGGTCGCCGGCGGCGTGGTCACGGTCGGTACCGGGCTCGCGGCGGGTTTGGCTGCGACGGGGAGCTCGGCGACCGGCGCCGGCGCTGACGGCGCGGCCGCCGGCGCGGGCACGTACGGCGCCGGGGCGGCCGGGGCGGGTGCGATCGCGCCGCCGAGCAGGCTGACGAGCTGCGAGTTGATCCCCTGCGTGTTCGTCGCGAGGCTCGTGATCTCGCCGTAGGCGTTGCTGAGCTGCGCGGCGGCGTCGCTCGCGCTCTGCGCGTTCGCTTCGTCGTTCGCCTGCTGCGTCTGCAGTTGGGTGAGGCCGCTGCCGAGGCCTTCGAGCGCGGCTGCGACCGACTCGCCGCCGGACGTGACGGGGATTTGGTCGCCGGTCGGCGCCGACGCGGCGCCGCCGCTCGTGTCGGCGCTGCTGCCGGAGCTCTGCGCCGCGAGCGCGGCTTGCTGCTCCTGCCCGTAGGTCAGCCCGGTGGCGGGGTCGACGGCGTTCGGGTCGACGCCGGTCGTTGCCGTCGTCGAGCTCGCCGATTGGCTGCGGAGGTAGAAGACGAGCAGGACGGCGAGCGCGATCACGCCGGCGAGGACGCGCTTGTCCTTGAACAGCCGCCCGAGGCCGCCCTTCCCCTTCGGCGGTGCTACTGGCGCGGCCATCGTCTCGTTCCGGGTGAGTCGAGCGAGCTTGTGTCGCCGTGGCGGCCGCGGCGCTGGAACTCCATCCGTAGGAGCGCGCTGACGTTGCGCGGGTCGGTGCCGGCCGGGTGGTGCGGGTTCGAGCGGTCGAGCGGCGTCGCCACGGCGAGCACGTCGCGCGGCCGTGTCGGCGGCCGCTGCGGCGCCCGCGTCAGCGGTGTCTGCTCGACCCGTCCGGCCATTAGCCGTGTCTCCTCGTCGTCGCGGAGATCTGTGTCTCGGGCACGAGCTGTGCGCCGGCGAGCGCCGCGATCAGCCGGTCGGGCACGCCGGCCGCGGCGTGGTGGTCGCGCACGATTTCGTCGCAGCGGTCGCCGGCGGTTCCGGTTTCGACCATCCGCCGCCAGCTCGCGACGACGGCGCGTCCGCGGCCGCGTCTCATCGTGGTGCCTGCCAGGTCTGGGCGGCGTTGAGCGCGTCCTGGAGGTCCTGGGGGACGGTGTTGTCGGTGCGGTCGCTGCGCCCGAACTTGATCGCGGCCTCCTCGAGCGCGAGCACGGTGTGCGCGTGCGCGGCGAGCGACGCCTTCGCGGCCGCGGCGGGCTTCGGCGCCGACGGATCTTGGCTGCCGGGAACGCCGAACGGCTGCAGCGCGTATTCCTGCAGCGGTTCGGCGCCGAGCGTGCCGGCCGACTCGGGCAGGCCGACGAGGGCGCGCACGATGCCGCTGCCGAACAGGCCGCCGGCGAGGTCGTGCAGGCGGCCGAGGCTGAGGCCGAGGTCGCGCTGCGGCTGCGCCGTCCAGCCCGCGTGTCCGGGCCGGTCGGGCGGGGCTTCGATCGGGATCCCCATCTACGTTTTGAACGCGCCGACGGTGCCGGTCACGAAGCCGGTTGCGCTCTTGAGGACCGTGCTGACGCCGCCGGCCTTCTCGAGGATCACGAGCAGCGCGATCAACATCACGAGCGAGCCCCAGAAGCTACGAAGGAAACTCAACTGTCACCCTCCCTTCACGGTGTGGATAAAGGTCTGCGCGGCGCGCGGGTTCGCGGCGGTAGGCGCCGGCGTCGACGCTGCGGAGGCCGTCGACGCCGGCGCTGTCGCCGGCAGTTGCCCTTGCGCGATCAGCGGGTCGCTCGCCGAGACGAGCTTCTGGATCGCGCCGGTCAGGAACCCGAGCGACTTCTGCACGGCGGCGGGGCCGCGGCCGCCGAGCATCACGTCGAGGAGCAAGAGCAGGAGGATCGACGCGAACACGTAGACGACGAAGCCGCCCGCGCCCTGCGGGCCGCCGCCGAGGTTCGTGACCGCGCCGGAGCGCTGCACCGCGCGCCGCGCCTTTCTGGGCGCGTTCCGCGCGGCCTGGTCGGCCCGCTGCGCCGTCCTGACGCCGGCGCGGCGGAGCGCGCGCCGGGGCGTCCACGGCTCCGGCTGCTTCGGCTTCTCGCGCCGCACCGGCTCCGGCTCGTTCGCCTCGAGCGCGCGCGCTGTCCGGTAGGCGTGGGCCGCCCGGCCGCGCAGCTCGCTCACGTGCTCGTGCTGCCCCTCGTGCTCGGGGTAGCCGGCCACCTCGCGCGCCATCCGCGTGTAGTTCTTGCCGGCCGTCCGCGCCGCGCGCGCGTTGCGGTAGATCGGCGTCGTCTCGGCCTGCTGGGTGCTCACTGCGGGCTCCCGAACGCCTTCGACGCGATCAGGTGCGGGAGGTGCCCCCACCAGACGCGGACGAACAGCCACACGGCCGCGATCAGAAGCAGCGCCGACCAGGCCATCAGGCGGGCCTCATCTGCCGTTCGCGGTGCAGCCAGACGAGCGCTGCCAAGACGACGAGCACGAGCAGGAGGTGCTTGCGCGTGAAGCTCCTCACGACGACTTCCCTCCTCTCGACGGACGACGGGCGGTCGGCGCCGGCGGCGCCGGCGGCGGCTCTGGCGGCTTGACCGGGACACCGCGGGCGGGCGGGTCGTCTCCGTGCCAGCGTGGCTCCCAACGCGGCCGCAGCGCGTCCTGGACGACGCTGGCGCCCCAGACGACGTACATCGCGCCGAGCACGATCAGCGCCAGCCCGAGCAGGATCCGGTTCGGCGCCGGCACCTAGGCGGGGCTCCCGACGAACTTCGCGTGCAGCCAGGTCCGGAACGTGCCGCGGGCGATGTTCACGAACGCCGCGAGCGCGAGCAGCCCGAGCAGCAGCTTGCCGACGTCCTCGCCGGCCATGCTCAGCGCTTCCCGGCGCGGCCGCCGAGCTTCGCGTCGAGGTGGAGCTCGCCGGTGACGAGGATCAGCCCCAAGAGCGCGGCCGCGGCGATCCAGAAGATCGCCGAGCCGGTCGGGTCGATCAGCGCCTTGAGCGGGTTCGCGGGCGGCTGGTTCTGCGCGCGCGTCGTCGCGACCGGGCTCGGCATCGAGTTGGAGTCGGCCTGCGCGGCGGCTGCCACGTCGGGGCCGCTGACGCCGAAGGTCTCTGCTGCGGTGCGCATGGCGACAGTCGGCCGCGCTAGCCGGCGACCATCGCCTCCTGCACCGTGTGGATCGACGCGCCCGCGTTGACGGTCACGGAGCTCGCGATCGTGTTGATCATCTGCGCCTCCGTGATCCCGGCCATGTGGATCGTGTCTCTGAGCGGTGACGCGATCACGAAGTCGTCGCACGCGTACACCGCTGGCGTCAGGCCGGCGGGCGCGTCGATCGTCGGGATCAGCTGGTCGCCGTAGTCCTGCTCGTTCAGGAACTTCTGCAGGAAGCCGGGCACGTCCAGGGGGACGACGTTGCCGCCGTAGCGGAAGCGGTGGCTCGTGACGGGGCCGCCGGCGACCGCCGCCGCCGAGCCGCCGCCGAAGTCGGTCGCACCGAAGTTCGGCTTCGCGTTGTCGATCCGCTGCAGCACCCGCAGCAGGATCCCGCCCGTCCGGGTCAGCGGCGAGATCACGTCGCCGGCGGCGGTGAAGATGTCGTCGCGCGACACGAGCCCATGAAGCTGAGTGATGTCGGGCAGGACGAGCGTGCGCCCGTTCTGCGCGTCGACGGTGGGGATCGAAAAGAACTCGACGATCACGCGCCAGTTCGAGGCCGAGTACGCGCCCGGGTTCGCGCTGAACAGGTCGGTCGACGGCGGCGTCGCGACGAGCAGGTTCAGGAACGTCTCCTCGGTCTGCGCGAAGACGCCGCCGATCAGGCTGTCGTCGTAGGCGAGCGGGATCTCCCAGATCTGCCGCTGGAACGCGGCCGTCGACGCGGCCGGGTTCGTGAACGTCGACTCGCGGTCGACGAAGTAGTCCTTGTTCCGCACCCGGGTCAGTCCGCGCAGGTCGAGGCCGTCGGCGGCGATCAGGTTGTTGATCCCGTTCGCGGAGATCGTGATCGTCCGCGCGAGCTGCCACGGAAAGCCGCTCGTCAGCGTCGCCTGCGTCGCCGCGCTCGTGTACGTGCCTTCGAACACGAGCCACAGGCGGCTGACGATCCCGACCGCGTCGACCTTCTGCGGGAACGAGGAGCCGAAGCCGGGATGCGCGATCTGCGGGTAGGTCTTGCGGTTCTTCGACGTCTTCGCGGCGAAGTTGACCGGGTCGATCGTGTACGTGCCCGGCGACGGCAGGTTCCTGGCGTAGATCGCGCCCGAGCCGAGCGCGCCGCCGCCGGTGCGCGGGATCACGCGCAGCCGGTCGTCGCGGATCACGAGGTCGGCCTCGCCGCGCTGGATCGCGTCGAGCTGCCGGTCGGAGAGGCCGGCGCGCTCGCGATTCTCCTGCTGCGTCAGCCAGACGAGGAAGCCGAGCGGCACGTCGCGCTCGTCGAGATGCCCGAGCGCACGTGCGGGGTCGGCTTCGCGCAGCGCGACCCGCGACGCGACAGTCACGCGCGCTGACGGCCGGATCACCATCCCGCCCGTGAGGCGGGCTGGCGGCGTCACCTCGAGGGCGGGATGGAGACCGCGGCGGCTCAGGTCGTGCTCGGTGAGAGAAGCGGCTGCGTCGGCGAGCCGGACCGGGCGCGTATCGATCCCGAGCGCCCGCTTGATCGCCTTCCGTGCCATGCGCCGCTCGCGCCGGTTCGGCATCCGCTCGAGCAGCGCCGTCGGCGACGACTCCCGCATCTCGCGCGCCGGCGAGAGCAGGTCGACGCTCGACTTCACTGCGCGACGCCGCCGGCGCCAAGCGCGGCAGCGAGTCCGGGGATGCGCCACTTCGCCGCGACGAACCGCAAGATCGCGAACCCGATCAGGGCCAGGATCGTGACCTTGAAGACGTCGTGACCGAGACGGGCGATCGGCACGCCGCGCACCGTGAGAGACCCACGCCCCGGCCGCAACGATTCGCGCGAAACTTTGCGCCCGCTGCCGGAAACCCGTTCTAGGCCCTCCTAGGGTCGCCCTCCGACGCTGCCGGACTTTCGCGCGAAAACGGCGCTCAGCGGAGCAGGCCGGTCCGGAAGCCGATCGCGACCGCGTGCGCGTTGTTGCGGGCGCCGAGCTTGCGCCGGATCCGCGCCCGGTGCCACCGGATCGTGTTCCACGAGTAGTGCCGCGCGGCCCCGTCTTCGGTTGCCGTCAGCCCGCACGCCATCTGCTCGAGCACCTCGAGCTCGCGCCGGCTCAGCGTCACGCGGAGTGTTCGGGGTTGATCACGTGCCGGCGGGTCTGCTCGACAGTGGCCGCCGGCAGCGCCGGCATGTGCAAAACGAGCGGCCGCCCGTGCTCGTCGCTGACGCCCTTCGTGTGCCGAAGGTACTCGTGCTCGCCGAGCTGGTTCAGCGTGGCGGCGAGCTCGTGCACGCTCATCCCGAGCCGCGAGGTGAGCACGTTCAGGTCGTCGCGGTCGCTCATCCGGAAGCAAAACAGGTGCTCGGCCTGGTTGATCACGGAGCGGTCGACGCCGACCGGCCGCTGCGTCGCGGCGCCGTACGTGATCCGGTACTTCCGCCCCTGCTTCAACGTACGTCGTACGTACATTCCCGAGCCGCCGCCCATCGACGGCGCGACGTCTTCGGCCTCGTCGCAGGCGACGAAGATGCGGCCGCGGCGGAAGATCGCCGCGTGCAGCCGGTTCATCTCGTGCCGGTCACCCGGCCGCTTCGGCACGTAGTGGATCGTCCGGTGCGACCAGTCGATCCGCGCCGGATCATCGACGCGGAGCGGGGGAGGCTCCTCCGCGAGCGCGTCCGGGCCGAGCTCGAGGTGATCGTTCACGTCGAGCAAGAGCCGCTGGCCGCCGTAGATCGCGAACAAGTGCATCAGCGCCTCGCTCTTCCCGGTCCCCGTGTCGCCGACCAGGAACACGCGATGCCCGAGTCGAATAGGCTCCGGGTCGTGCTCGCGATCCGGCTCGCCTTCCTGCTCGGCTTCGGCGCCGCGCTCGGCGTCGAGCTCGCCCGCAGCGTCGCCTCCGGCCTCGACGCCGCCGTGGAACGCGGGTTGATCCGCGCCGGCCTCGTCGGCGCCTAGTTCACGCTTCGGCTTCGGCATCGTCGGTGGCGGTCGCGTCGCGCACGTGGCGCGCGAAGTCGTACGCGGGCAGGTCGTCGCCGCGCACCTCGAGCAGGAGCGTGATCAGCGCGTCGACCTGCATGTCGGCGTCGGCGTCGCGCGCCGGCAAAAGCATCCCGAGCGGATCGAAGCCGAGCCCCTCGCAAATCTGGAACAGCTCGACAATGTCGCGGCTCGACGGGTCGGCGTCCTCGATCCGCATCGTCCGCAGATGCGCGACGAGCGCCTCGATCTTCTCCCGCGTGGTCACCCGGAACCCCCTTCGGTGTCGTGGTCGCGGATCACGGCGAGCAGCGCGGCGACGTGCGCCCGCACGAGTTCGCCGTTGTGCCGGCGCACCCGGGCGAGCTCGCCCTCGAGCTGCCGAAACCGCTCCTCCCAGCGCGCCTCCGCCGCCGCAAGCGCCGCGGCTGCTTGGCGTTCGACGGCGGCCAGGTGCCGCTCGAGCCCGAGCGCCCGGTTGTGGCTGAGGTACGGGCCGCGCTCACTCGTGCCAGCCACCCCGGCCGCCTAGCCGCCGGCATCCGGTTCGGCCCATCCGGGCCGCTGCTCGGCGGCCTCTTCGGCGGCCTGCACGCGCGTCTTCTTCGCGTAGGCGACGCGGCCGCGGAGCGCGAGGTTGCGGCGCGCGTAGGCGGCCATCGCGAACCCGAGCTCGCCCTCGTCGACGTGCCCGGCGAGCCGGCGCGCGGCGTCGTACCGGTTCAGGATCCGGGCCAGCGGCGGCCCGATCGCGGCGATGTCCTCCTCCGTCGCCCGCCAGAGCAGCGTCCCCTCCGGCTCCTGCCCGAGCCCGTCGGCGGCGTGCAGGAGATAGCCGCCAGCGCGGACGACGGCGCCCGCGCGCTCCGGCGTCCACTCGAGAAGCCCCGCCGGCGGCACCGGCAGCGAGTCAATGACGTCGTCGTCGGCCGGCAGCGCGCCGGCGCCGGGCTCGAACTCGTCCTCCTCGAGCCCGAGCAGGTTGTCAGACTCGGCCAAGCAGCTTCCCGTACGCGCGCTCGAGCGGGTTCAGAGCCGGGCTTTCCGGCTTCCGCGCCGGCCGCTTGCCGGGCTTCCCGGCCGTCGACGGCGCCGGCTTGCCGGGCTTTCCGGCTGTCGACGCGGCCGGCGTGCCGGGCTTCCCGGCTTTCACGGGCGCCGGCTTGCCGGGCTTCCCGGCTGCGTAGCGGCCGCGCTTCACCCGCGCGCCGGCCCGCTGCTCCGTCCGCTTCCACGGTAAGCCGGCTTCCCGCCGCGCCTGCGCGACCTTCCGGCCAGCCGACAGCCCGGCGAGCTGCCGCGCCCGCACGTCCGGATCGCTCGAGAGACCCATCGCTTAGCCGGCAATCCGACACGATCCCGGCTGCTCCGCGCAACATTTCAGCCGAAACCCGGCTACGCTCAGCCGGCGATGGGGCACCTCAAGGTCAGGCTCGCCGACGGCAGCGAGGAGCTGGTCATCATCGATCCGAAGGACGCTGAGCGCGACCTTCGCGACTTCCTCGCCCGCCGCGGCCGCTTCGAGAACGGCTGGGTCCAGCTCAACGGTCGCCCCGAGTACGTCCGCTACGACCAGATCGTCGCCGTCAAACTCGACCCGTGAGCTGGGGCGACCTCGCCGCCGGCTTCGTCGGCGGACTCGCCGCCCTCGGCCTCTTCGTCGCCGGCTTCGGCGTCGCCGCCGCACGCCTCCGAGCCCGCGTCCGCCGGCGCTAGGGCTTCACCTTGAGTTGATGGTTTCCCTTGATCCGGCGGGCGAGCCGGGCTCCGAGTCCCCAGCCGAGGGGGACGAGCACGAGCAGGAAGATCACGCCAACAGCGTGAAGCGCGGCGATCAGCACGAGCCCGAAGAACAGGCCGACCAGTGCGCCGAGGACTCTCACGGGACGCACTCTGCACGGGACTGGGCCCGGCTGGCGCCCCCCGTACGGGGGGAACGCCTTCACTTGCCTGGGGGTGGTGCGTCCGAGAGGGGTCGTATAGTCTCGGACCCGTGACCCACGATCTTCACTCCGTATGGTGCGCGCGAAGGCTTCCGGGGTAGCTCTCGCGCAGAGCCGCGGCGCGCAGACGGTCACAAAGGGCCGCCGGATGGTGCGCGTCAGGTGTGACCCACGACGTTCTCCGTTCCGGCGGCCCTTCACTGCAAGCGTAGAGGCTCGGGCGGGGGTGGAGGGTGTCACGAAGTCGGCGAGCGTGTCGCGCTTTCTGCAAACAGCGGGAGGATCGCTCGGTCGACTTGACATAACGCCCCGAGTCGTGTTCTCCACAACGATCTGCACAACGAGTGGAGAGGTGTCACGAAGCCAGTAAAGCCCTGCTGACAACGTAAAAAAGCCCCGGGTAACGGATGAC
>Ga0070731_10001107_pt1 | contig 29446 bp, 27 predicted proteins | sample Coa_R1_2_FD_66448 | JGI IMG/M metagenome (GOLD analysis project Ga0070731, IMG submission 66448) | Surface soil microbial communities from Centralia Pennsylvania, which are recovering from an underground coalmine fire - Coalmine... | ecosystem: Environmental > Terrestrial > Soil > Unclassified ... | reverse complement strand
CGAGCATGGCCGCGCGCCCTCGCCCGAAGAAGCCGCAAAGGTCCGCGCGCACGCGCTCGAAACCGTGCGCGGCACGGTACAGGCCGACATCCTGAAGGAAGATCAGGGGCAGAACACCTGCATCTTCTCGACCGAGTTCGCACTCAAGATGATGGGCGACATCCAGGAATATTTCGTCCATCACAAGGTCAAGAATTTCTATTCGGTGTCGATCTCCGGCTATCACATCGCCGAAGCCGGCGCGAACCCGATCTCGCAGCTCGCCTTCACGCTCGCCAACGGCTTCACCTTCGTCGAATCCTATCTCGCGCGCGGCATGAAGATCGACGATTTCGCGCAGAACCTGTCGTTCTTCTTCTCGAACGGCATGGACCCGGAATACACGGTGATCGGCCGGGTGGCGCGGCGCATCTGGTCGGTGGCCATGCGCTTCAAATACGGCGCCGGCGAACGCTCGCAGAAGCTCAAATACCACATCCAGACCTCCGGCCGTTCGCTCCACGCGCAGGAGATGGATTTCAACGACATCCGTACAACCCTGCAGGCGCTGATCGCCATCTACGACAACTGCAACAGCCTGCACACCAACGCCTTCGACGAAGCGTACACCACGCCGACGGAGAATTCGGTCCGCCGCGCCATGGCGATCCAGATGATCATCAACCGCGAATGGGGACTCGCGAAAAACGAGAATCCCAACCAGGGTTCGTTCATCATCGACGAGCTGACCGACCTCGTGGAAGAAGCGGTGCTGAAGGAATTCGAGCGCCTCGCCGAACGGGGCGGCGTGCTCGGCGCGATGGAGACCGGCTACCAGCGCGGCAAGATCCAGGAAGAGAGCCTCTTCTACGAACAGAAGAAGAATGACGGGAGCCTGCCGATCATCGGCGTCAACACCTTCATCAATCCGCATCAGGAGGCACTTCCGCCGCCGCCGCTGCAGCGTTCGACCACGGGCGAGAAGGACAGCCAGATCCAGCGCCTGCGCGATTTCCAGCACGCCCATGCGGACGAGGCGCCGGCCGTGCGCGAGCGCCTCAGGCAGGCGGTGATCAAAAACGAGAATGTGTTTGTGGTGCTGATGGATGCGGTGCGCGTCTGCTCGCTCGGCCAGATCACCGACACCCTGTTCGAAGTCGGCGGCCAATACCGAAGGAACATGTGAGGAGACCTTCCGCGGCTCGCCCATTGTGTTTCCTCCCCCGTTGCGCGAAGCGAAATGGGGGAGGGGGACCGCGAGGCCGGAGCGTTGGCGACGGCCGATGCGGTGGAGGGGGAAAGCCAGGCGCTCAAGCGGCGAAGCGATTGTACGTTACAGAACCTGTTCGGGCGACGAAGGATCGTGCGCGTGACTTTCCCCTTCCACCGCTTCGCGCTTTTTCACGCGCTACCGCTTGGCTGCTTGAGCGCCGCGCGCTTGCGGTCCCCCTCCCCCATGCTTCGCACGGGGGAGGAAAGGCAATGAGTCCTGATCTGGCCGCTGTACGGTCCGCCGTCGAAGCGCGGGGGCTGTCGTACCGCGGTGCGTTTCATCCGGCGGCGGGTGAGGTCCCCGGGCACGGAGACGTCGGCACGCTGGTGCTCGCGGGCTTCACCGGCACCACGAACTGGCGGTATTTCCGCGAATCGCCGGAGGCCAAAGACGGCGCGCCCGATCCGCTCGACCGCTGGTCGCTGCGCGTCGTCGGTGCACTGGCGGACGAACTCGGCGCCGCGGCGCTGTTCCCGTTTCGGGGGCCGCCATGGCTGCCGTTTCCGGACTGGGCGCAGAGAGCCGAACCTGTACACCGCTCGCCGCTCGGCATGCTGATCCACCCCGATTGGGGCTTGTGGCATTCCTGGCGCGGCGCGCTGGCCTTCCGCGAGCGGTTCGACCTGCCTCCGCCCGACCTGCGTCCGCGGCCCTGCGACAGCTGCGTCGGGAAACCGTGCCTCAGCGCCTGTCCGGTGAATGCGTTCACGTCCAGCGGATACGATGTTCCCGCCTGCGTCGCCCATATCGACAGCCCGGCCGGTACAGACTGCATGGAGGAAGGCTGCCGCGCCCGGCGCGCCTGCCCCATAGGCGCCGAGCACCGCTACGCCCCCGCCCAGGCCAGCCTCTCCATGCGGGCCTTCCGCGCTGCACAAAAGAAGTAGCACGCGTTTCCTCCCCCGCGCGGCACGCGTGGGGGAGGGGGACCGCGAGCGCGCCGCGCTCCAGCAGCGAGCGCATCAAAAGCGCGCGAAGCGGTGGAAGGGGAAAGCCAGGCGTACAAGCGGCGAAGCGATTGTACGTTGCACATTCAGCCTGCAAAGCGATCACGCGTAGAAGGATCGTGCTCGTAACTTTCCCCCTCCACCGCTTCGCGGTCCCCCTCCCCCATCGCTACGCGACGGGGGAGGAAACCCAACCGCGGATGATAGTGCACAATGCGTCGAGGCCGTCGGTCAGGGCAGCCGGGCCGGGCTGGAGGATGATCGGCGACTTGATTTCGTACAGGCGCTCGTTCTTCACCGCCGGCACGTCGGCAAACCCGGCCCGCGCCTTCACCTTTGCGGGTGAGAATTTCTTCCCGCACCACGAGCCGATGATGATGTCGGGGCCGCGCGCGATCACGTCGAGCGGCGCCACGATGCGGTCCTTCGCGGCCGCCTGCCTGGCGCGTTCGGGAAAAATGTCGGTGCCGCCCGCGATCTCCACCAGCTCCGACACCCAGCCGATTCCCGAGATCAGCGGATCGTCCCACTCCTCGAAAAACACTTTCGGCCGGCGCGGGAATTTCGCCGATTCCTTGCGCGCGGCCGCAACGCGCGCTTCCATGCCCGCGACCAGCGCGGCGGCCTTCGCGTCGGCGCCCGCAAACGCACCCACCATGCGCATCATGTCGAAAATCCCCGCGATGCTGCGCTGGTTGAAGGCATGCACGGCAAGCCCGTGGCGGATCAGGTCGGCGACGATGTCGGCCTGGAGGTCGGAGAAGGTAAGGACCAGATCGGGCCTGAGCGCGAGGATCTTTCCCGTATCCGCCGAGGTGAAGGCGCTGACCCGGGGCTTGTCGCGCCGCGCCTCCTTCGGCCGCACGACATAGCCGGAGACGCCGACGATGCGCGCCTGCTCGCCCAGCAGATAAAGCGTTTCGACGGTCTCTTCCGTCAGGCATACAATGCGTTCGGCCGGAAACATGGCTTTACCTTCCCTCCCCCGCGGAGCAAAACGCATTTCCTGCCCGCCCCCACAGTGAAAGTAAAACCGCCAAGGCGCCAAGACGCCAAGGCAGTGAAATTCACCACGAGGCGCAGAGTTCACGGAGGAAAATGGATTGCGCGCCGAAGGCGGGCCATAAAACCTGCTCCGCGATCTTCGTGTCTGCGTGGTTATTCTTGATGCCTTGGCGCCTTGGCGTCTTGGCGGTTCAATTGATCCCCCCATGCTTCGCACGGGGGAGGAAAGTGAACGGCGACGGCAAAAAGGGTACATAGGGCGGAAATGACCGAACCGATGAACGAAAGGCCTGTACTGGTCTCGTGGAGCGGGGGGAAGGACAGCTGCGTCGCGCTGTACGAGGTGCAGAAGACGAGGCGCGTCGAAGCGCTCTTGACCACCATCACGCGCGACTTCGACCGCATCAGCATGCACGGCGTGCGCCGCGCGCTCCTCGCGCAGCAGGCCGAGAGCCTCGGGATGCGCCTGCGCGAAATCGCAATCTCGAAAGGCGCGGGCAACGACGAATACGAAGCGGCGATGGGTGCGGCGTTTGCGGCGTATCGCGCGCGCGGCATCGTTGAGGTCGTGTTCGGCGATCTCTTCCTCGCCGACATCCGCGCCTACCGCGACGCGCTTCTCGCGCGCCACGGCATGAGCGGAATTTATCCCGTCTGGGGCCGCGACACCGCTTCCTTCATCCGCGACTTTCTTGCGCAGGGCTTCCGCGCAGCCGTCGTGTGCGTCGATCCGAAGAAACTCGATCCGTCCTTCGCGGGACGCGTGATCGACGAACGATTCCTGTCGGAGCTTCCGCGCGATGTCGATCCCTGCGGCGAAAACGGCGAGTTCCACACCTTCGTCTTCGACGGCCCGAATTTCCACCGCCCGATTCCATTCACATTCGGCGATGTCGTATTGCGCGACGGTTTCTGGTTCGCCGATCTGCTGCCCCGTTGAAGGCATCCATCGGATAATGCACAGCGGTGGAATTGGACGGCTTGAGGATCGGCGCGTTGTCGGCTACGCAGATATGGCTGGCGATTCGGGGAGCGTCGAATGGGCACAGCAGCGAAGTTTGGCCTCGTCGTGGTCGTCGGGGTCCTCGGGCTTTTCATTGGGACATGGCTGGGTGCGCCGGCGCCGAAAGCGGCTCTCGCACCCACCTGTCCGACCATTCTGCCGGCCAATGGCGGTTCCAACGGCTACGCATTGTTCCTCACCGACGGCAATGGCGACTTTATGTACGGCGTTGTACATTTCTACCCCAATGGATTCAGGCACAACGCGGCCGTCCTTTTCGACACCGCCAACAACCCGAGCAGCGACCCGGTCACACTGTTCGACGTTGCCGTTCCCGGAGGCTGTTCGCCCGCCGATGGCGGCGCGCCGGCCACGCTTACGCTGACCCGCGACGGAACCCCGGCGGCGAACCTGCAATTCAGTCCTTCAGGCGATCCGAACGCGACGTACGCGGTCACCTTCACGGCAGTCAACGGCTCCGGATCTTCGCAGGCCTCGCCGGGCGCCGGCGTCGTTTCGCCACTTGGCTCCGTACCGGCACAGACCCAGATGACGGGCAGCGCGTATTTGATAGCCAACCAATAAAGCCGATATCCGAAGCGTTACCCTCTGCCACCACGACGCCTCACCCTTCGACAGGCTCAGGGTGAGGCGTTTGTTGTTTCCCCGCAGGATTGCCGGAGCCAAAATCGGCCCTTTCGCGTTCCCGTTCCCGGTGGGCGGAAAGTCTGGACGTGGTTTCCGGTATCCGCATGGCTTTGCTCTCCGGCTCTGCCCGCGTGCTTCTCATTCTCGCGGCCGTCCTCGCGCCTGCCGGCTGCAACCGGCAGAACAAGGCGGATCACAACAATCAGGCCGCTACGGCGCTCGATGTCCATGCGGCGCCCAGGGGACTCCCGACGCTGGCGCCGATGCTCGCGCGCATCGCACCGGCGGTGGTCAACATCTCGGTGCAGGGAACCGTCCGCGTCCAGATTCCTCCCGGCCGGATTCCGCGTCTCGGCGGGTATTCCGGCCCGTCGCAAAGACCGCGCACGGAGCGGTTTCTGGCCGTCGGCTCCGGCATCATCATCGATGCCGCGCGAGGCTACGTCGTAACCAACAATCACGTCGTGAAGAACGCGCAGCGAATCCAGGTGTCGCTGAGCGATCGCCGCGAGCGCCAGGCGACGCTCGTCGGCGTCGATCCCCAAAGCGACATTGCCGTTCTGAAGCTTGATGCCGACAACCTGAAAGGCATTCCGCTCGGGACGTCGGGCGGCCTGAAGGTCGGAGATTACGTCGTCGCCATCGGCGATCCGTACGGAATCGGACAGACCACGACATTCGGAATCGTGAGCGCGCTCGGACGAACGGATCTCGGCATCGACAATTATGAGGATTTCATCCAGACCGACGCTTCGATCAATCCCGGCAATTCCGGCGGCGCGCTCGTCAACATGGCGGGCCAGCTCATCGGCATGAACACGGCCATATTCAGCGGAAGCGGCGGCAATGTCGGCGTCGGCTTTGCGATTCCGGTGGACATGATCCGGACGATCGCCCGCGAGTTGATCAGGTCCGGACGGGTTTCGCGCGGCTCGCTCGGCGTCACCGTACAGAACCTGACCCCGGCGCTCGCGCGCGCGTTCGACTCGCGAATTTCCTCGGGCGCGCTGGTCTCCGAAGTCAAATCGCACTCGCCCGCCGCCACGGCCGGCTTCAGATCCGGTGACGTGATAACGCGCATGAACGGCATCACGATCGCGAGCAGCAACGACCTCAGAACCCGGGTTGCCGACGAAACGCCAGGGACATCCGTACACCTCGGATTTCTTCGCGACGGCAGCATGCACACTGCGACCGTCAGGCTCGTGGCGCTGGAGCATTTCATGGCGCCGGCCAACGCTCCGGCCGCGTCGGCGATCAGCGACCCGCTTGCGGGCGTGAAGACGGGCGCCATTCCGCCGCGCAATCCCGCGCACGGCAAGGTCGCGGGCGTGTACGTTACCGCCGTGGCGCCGTACAGCAACGCCGCAACCGCGGGCCTCCAGCAGGGCGACATCATCCGCGATGCCGACCGGCGTCCCGTCGCGTCGCCGGCGGACCTTCAGAACATTCTGAGGGCCCATCCCGTCGGCAGGCCTTTGCTCCTCCGGGTCACCCACGACAACGAGGTCGTGTTCCTCGCGGTGGGATGATCTTGCCTCCCCCGCGCGTGCATTGCGTTTCCTCCCCCGTCGCGCAGCGATGGGGGAGGGGGACCGCGAGGCCGGAGCGTCAGCGACGGCCGATGCGGTGGAAGGGGAAAGCCACGCGCTCACGCGGCGAAGCGATCGTGCGTTACAGAAGGTACTCATGCGACTCAGCATGGTACGCGTGACTTTCCCCGTCCACCGCTGCGCGCGCTCTTGATGCGTTACCACTTCGGTGCTTGAGCGCGGCGCGCTTGCGGTCCCCCTCCCCCATGCTCCGCACGGGGGAGGAATGCGCACGATCTCACATGTACAGATTTACTCGGCCGCTAATGGTGCGGCGTAACCGCGGGCATGAGGAGGAACCCGGCGCCGTCGGTCAGCCAGTGGCAGAGGATGTTGGTCCACAGGTTCCGTCGCCAGACATACAACGCAGTGAGCACCACGCCGCTCCAGGCGGCGATCACCACCTGCCCCCAGCCGCCGCCCGAGAGATGCGCGAGCGTGAACAGCACGAAGGTCACGAGCGCCGCGAGCCATGCGCTGCCGGTGAGCATGGTGATCCGCTCGAATCCGTAGCCCCGGAATGCGGTCTCCTCCACGAAGGCCGCGCGCGTGACGAGCAGAACGCGAAACCAGAACGGCTGCCGGAAAATGCCGGTGATGTTTTGCCGGACAGTCAGGTGCAGCGCAGGCAGGACGACTGCGAAGATGAAGCCGATGCCGAAAACCGCCACCACGGCGGCCAGCACGGCAAACAGAATGTCGCGCCATCCCGGCGGGCGAAACCGGAGCGAACCGAGCGGCCGGCGCTCGGCCGCGCGTACATACACGAGGATGAGCACGAAGAGCGTCCACCAGAGCACTTCCTGGCCCCAGAGCGGCCCGAGATGGCTGTACGCCTTGCCGAGATCGCCCAGGTGGCAGAAAGGCAGCCCGAGCGCGAGAAGGAGTCCGATGACGAGAACGGTTCGTCCCGGCGATGGAGGTGCGTCGGTATTCATCATCGAAGCTCCTGTACCCGGGCCACCCGGCAACCCCGGCATGGCACAGCGGGCGGCTGCCCGCGAGGATGCATGAGGACGCGGGGTTCGCAAGGGCCGATCACGGATTCGAGAGCGCGTGCACCGTCATGATGGTGAGCGAGAGGCAGAGCCCGCTCACGATGATGAGGCTCGGGATAAGGTTGATGATGTCCATCGACATGTTCGTCTCCTTTGTCCCCGCGTCGCAAAGGAGTTGACGGCCGTGTCATGGTTGATATTCCGGCGCATCGGCCATGCGATTCCGGCATGCTCTGGTTACCAGAACCATAGCTCTCCGACGTACAGACGCGGGGAGGATATTTCGGACGCGGCGTATTCTCTCTCCCTCCATCGGATCCCGGCCGCGGGGATTTCGGGCCCCCCGCCCCACGCTTCGCGCGGGAGAGAAAATTCCGCTACACTGGACGCGCGGGCCCCATCCCGGGGCCGGCAAACCGGGAGGGGCTTATGGGCTTCCTTGCTTGGATCATTCTCGGGCTTATCGCCGGATTCATCGGCAGCAAGATCGTCAACAAGACGGGCGAAGGCCTGATCCTCGATATCGTTCTCGGGATCGTCGGCGCGCTTGTGGGCGGCTGGCTGTTCACGAAGTTCGGCTACTCCGGCGTGACGGGTCTCAACATCTACAGCATGGTCGTGGCCGTGATCGGGGCCATCATCGTGCTGCTGCTCTATCACATGGTTGTACGCCGAAGCGCCTGACGGGGCCGTATCTCGCTCGCGTGTGTTTCCTCCCGCGACGGGACCGACAGGCCCGGTCGCGGGAGGAGCAGCCGCGGCTGATTTGATCTGGTAAGAAGGCCGCGTGCGTGGGCTGGCGATCTTTCTTCTGGCGCTTGTGGCCGCGGGTTCTGCCCGTGCGGCCGACCCGCAGCCCTACACGGTCACCATCGATCCCACCGGCGACGCGGCCCTCGACACGACGCTCAGGGCCAGCGCCCAGCTCGTCACCCTGCGCGACAAGATTCCGGTCCCGCCGTTCGCGCTGATCGTGCGGGCGCGGAGCGACGTCCCGCGTTTGCAGACGGCGCTCGACAGCTTCGGCTATTATGACAACCACGTCGGCATCACGATCGGCGGCCATGCGCTGACCGATCGCGAGCTTCCCGCCTGGCTCGATTCGGTGGCGCCGAACACCAGCGTCGATGTCCACGTGGCGGTGGACAAGGGGCCGCTTTTTCATCTCGGCACGATTACCATCGACGGCGCCGTCCCCGAGGCGGACCGGCCGGCGCTCGGGCTCAAGACCGGCGACGCGGCCGTCGCCGCCAATGTGATCAACGCGCGCACCCATCTGCTCGACGCGCTGCAGGAGGACGGTTATGCGCTCGCCAGCGTCGAGCAGCCGACCGTGCTTGCCGACGACGCCGATCGCGTGCTCGATCTTACGTACAAAGTACACGCGGGGCCGAAGGTCGAGATCGGAACTATCACCTTCAAGGGCCTCAAGGATGTGCACGAAGATTTCGCGCGACGCGTGCTGACGATCAAATCCGGCGATCAGTACAGGCCGAGCGCGATCGAAAAATCGCGGCGGGCGCTGGTGGCCCTGGGCGTCTTCACGGGGGTCAACGTGCGGGCGGCCGATCACCTCTCTCCCGACGGGCGCATCCCGCTCGCCTTCGAAGTGGAGGAGCGCAAGCGCCACGCGGTGACGATCGCGGGCTCCTATTCGACCGATCTCGGCATCAGCCTGTCGACAACCTGGTCGCATCGCAACCTGTTCGGCAATGCGGAGCAGCTGAATCTCACCGCGGCGGGAACCGGGCTCGGCACCGCGACCTCGGGTCTGGGGTACAATCTCACCGCGCAGTTCCTGAAGCCGCTGTTCCCCGACCGGAACGACACGTTTGAAGCCGATCTGTCCGGCATCAAGGAAGACCTTGAAGCGTACAGCCAGACGGCGCAGAAGCTCATCGGTCTCCTCCGCCGCAGGTTTTCCGATGAATGGTCCGCAAGCGGCGGCCTGTTCCTCATGCATGACGATGTTTCGCAGGAAGGCATCGATCGCCACTACGAGCTTGTCGGCGTTCCGCTGACGGCGAGCTACGACACCACGGGCATCACCGATCTGCCGCTCGACCCGACCGGCGGCGTGCGCGCCGCTTTCGTCGCAACGCCCACGCGATCGTTCGACCACAGCCACCTGACGTTCTTCGTTTTGCAGGCATCGGGCTCGACCTATTTCGATCTCCTGGGCGACGGCCGTTCGGTGGTGGCGCTGCGCGGTCTGGCGGCAACGCTCCTCGGCGCAGCGACCGACGATCTGCCGCCGGATCAGCGCCTCTATGCCGGCGGCAGCGGCACGGTGCGCGGCTTCCGCTACCAGATCATCGGACCGCAATTCGCCGACGGAAATCCGCAAGGCGCAAAGTCGATCGACGCGGCGACGGTGGAATTCCGCCAGCGCATCGGCGAGGATTGGGGCGGGGCGGCGTTTGTCGACGCCGGTCAGGCAAGCGCGGACGGAGGACCGTTCAGCGGCGCTGTCGAAGTGGGCGCCGGAATCGGCGCACGCTACTACACGCCGATCGGCGCGCTTCGTCTCGACATCGCCGCTCCGGTCACGCATGTCGACGGCAACGACGCCTTCGAAATCTATATCGGCCTGGGACAGGCATTCTGATGCGGTGGTGGCGATTCGTTCTTGCGGTAGCGGCCGGCGGCGTGTTCGCCACGATTCTCCTCGGCACGCTGTTTCTGGTTGTCCTTTTCCGCACCGGGCCCGGTCATGCGCTCGCCGAAGGAATTATCGCGCGCGTGTCCGGCGGCAGGGTTTCCGTCGCCGGACTGAGCGGCGATCTGCCCGGTAACGTCCATGCGGATCGGGTCGAGATCAGCGACGCAAGGGGCGTCTGGCTGCGCGTCGACGATATTTCGCTCGACTGGGACGCGCTCGCGCTTCTCCACAATCGTATCGTGGCCCATCGCGCCACGGCGGCGAAGGTATCGGTGCTCCGGAAGCCCGAAACGGAAAAGTCGGAAGGCAAAAATCCGGAAGTTGCCGTCGAAGCATTGGCGATTCTCGAAATCGCGATCGCCGAGCCGGTCGTGGGGCATGCGGCAAGTCTCCGCGCGCGGGGTTCTGTACACTATTTCTCGGATTCGCGTTTCGACGCCAACCTTCTCGTCACGCAGTTCAACGCCCGCGACGTCTACCGCGTCAACGGCTCGTATCGCGACGGCGCGGCCGCCGGCACCGTCTCGGTCGCCGAGGACGTCAACGGCATCCTGGGCCGCGTGCTCGGATTGCCGAACCTCGGGCCGATCCGGCTTTCCGCGCGGGCGGCCGGCAACCGCACCGCGAACGCCATCGCGTTTCGGCTCACGGCGGGGGCGCTCAGCGCTTCCGGCAAGGGCACGATCTCCCTCGATCGCCGTCGCGCCGACATCGACTTCGCGGCGAATGCCCCCGCCATGCAGCCGCGGGCGGACATTGCGTGGCGCTCGCTTGCGCTCACCGGCCGCGTGCACGGCGCCTTCGCCGGCCCCGAGGTCAGCGGCGCGCTGCGCGTCGCGGACGTACAGATTGCCGGCGCGCGCATCGCGGAGGTCTCGGCCGACGTTGCCGGCGACCGCGGCGCGCTGAACCTGAAAGGCGCGGCATCGGGGTTGCGGATTCCGGGCGCGCATCCCGACATTTTCGCCGCCGCGCCGGTCGCGATCGAAGCCGATGCCAGCCTCGGCAGCGCGTCGCTGCCTGTCACGTTTGCGCTGACGCATCCGCTCGTTACGATCCGCGGCAAGGCCGATACGCGCAACGCCTTGCACGTGACGGCAACCGCCAGCGTACCCGACGTTGCGCCTTTCGCGGCGCTCGTCGGGCAGGAGACGGCCGGGTCGGCCGTGCTCGCGGTCGACGCCACACGGGCGGAAGAAAAAAACACCATCGCCGCCAACGCGCAGCTGAATCTCGCCGGTGCGTCGCTCCCCGCGCGGCTTCTTGGCGTGGGCGCGACGGTGTCGCTCGACGCCACGACCGAAGGCGACGACGTGACGGCTTCGACGGCCACCGTGCGTGCGCGAGGCCTGAATGCACAAATTGCCGGAAGCTGGCGCGCGAAGCGTCTCGACTACAGGGTCACAGCCAGCCTGCCGGATCTTTCGCGCGTCGCCGGCACGCTCTCCGGCAGCGCATCGTTCTCCGGCACCGTCGGCGGACCGCTCGAGACCGCCCTCGTCATCGGCGCCGGCAGCGCGACCACGGCAAGCAGGGGTCACGCGCCCCAGCGCATCGTGTACGACATCCGCGCCACCGGTCTTCCGGATCCTGCTTCCGCGCAAATCCGCGCGCGAGGAACGCTGGATGGAGCGCCGGTTGCGGTCTCGGGCGATCTGACGACGCAAAACGCGGGCCGAAACGCAAAGTTCGCCGCGAGCTGGAAATCGCTGCGCGCGAACGGAAACGCGGTCCTGCCGCGCGCCGCTCCGATCTCGGGCAGCGCAAAATTCGAACTCGCGCGGCTTGCCGACATCGCTTCGTTCCTCGGGACGAAGCTTTCGGGCAGCGCCGGCGGCACCGTCGCGCTTGTACCGCGCGGCCGCCAAACCGTGGCTTCCGTACAGATCCGCGCCTCGGGGTTGACGATACCGGGCGTGAAACTCGGCGCGGCTTCGGTGGACGGCGCCGTCAACGATCCGTTCGTAAAGCCCGACCTCGCGCTGACCCTCGCCGCGAAAAAATTCCGTGCTGCCGGCGTTTCGGGAGATGCGGACGCACAACTGAGTGGGCCGCTGGACAGGCTCGCCGTTGCCCTGAAGTCCGATGTTGCTGACGGCACCGCCACGGCCGCCGCAGTCGTCGATACCGTCAAGCGACGGCTCGTGCTTCAGCGCCTCGACGGCCGCTGGCGCGAACAGTCCTTCGCGCTCAAGGCGCCGGCGAGCGTCGATTTCGCGCGCGGCATCGCGGTCGACAACCTGGCAGCGCTGGCCGGCGGCGGCGACGTACAGTTCTCGGGCAGGATCACGCCGGCGCTCGCCGCTTCGTTGCGCGTGCAGAATGTGCAGGCCGGCGCGCTCGAACCATTCCTTCCGGTCCGGGCAGAAGGATCGTTGTCCGGCGCAGCGCAACTCGGCGGCACGCTCGATGCGCCGCGCGGATCCTTCGCGCTTCACGGCAGCGGACTGCGTGCGCGCGATCTCACCGGCGACGCCGTGCCTCCGGCCGATCTCGAAGCGCACGGCACGCTCAACGGAAAAACGGTTGCGCTCCAGGCGACCCTTACGGCCGGCACGCTCGCCCGTCTTGCCGTCTTTGGCGAGGCGCCGCTGCGGCCGGACCAGGTCATGAACCTTCGCGTCGCGGGCACGGCCGACCTTGCCGTGATCCAGTCCGCTTTCGCTCCGGGAAGTGTACAGGCGTTAGCGCCGTCGGAATTCCTGCCCTCCGTTTCGGCGGCCGGTACACTTTCGATCACCGCGCAGTTCGCAGGTACGTTCAACGCGCCGCAGGGCTCGATCGACATTCACGGCCACGACCTGCGCGCGGTCGAATATGCCGGGAAGGTCCTGCCGCCGGCCAGGCTCGACGCCTCGGGCCGGTTGCACGGCCGGGCGATGACCGTGAACGCGACGCTCGTTGCGGGTGCCGCGAACCATGTCTCGCTGACGGGCGAACTTCCGCTTGGAGAAACCGGGCCGATGGCGCTGCAGCTCGCGGGCGCGACCAATCTCGCCATGCTCGATCCCTTCCTCGCGGCGGGTGGCCGGCGCGTGCGCGGGACCCTGACCGTCGACATGACCATCGCGGGGACGATGGCGTCGCCGAGACTGCGCGGCGGGGCGAACCTGACCAATGGCGAACTGCAGGACTTCGCGCGCAGCGTACACCTGAAGGACATCAGCGCCAGCGTTGCCGCAATCGGCGGCAGTCTCGATATCGCGAACTTCACCGCACGGGCCGGCCACGGCACCATCGGCGCCAGCGGCAGCATCGATCTCGACAGCCCTGGAATTCCGCTCGACATTGCCATCAAGGCGGAGGACGCGCGCCCGGTCGAAAGCGATCTGGTCACGGCGACGTTTTCCGGCGACCTGAAGCTCTCGGGCACGCTCGAAGAGCAGACCCATCTCGCCGGCACCGTTCGCATCTCGCGCGGCCAGATCAATCTGCCCGACAGTTTTCCGCCCGAAGTGGCGGTGCTCGATGTACGCCGGCGCGGCCAGGCGCCGCTGGCGCCGGTCTCGTCGCGGCCGGGCACGCTCGATCTGACCGTCTCCGTGCCGGGCCGCATCTTCGTGCGCGGGCGCGGTATGTACGCCGAGCTCGACGGCGGCGTCCATGTAACGGGCACGTCGGCCTCGCCGGTGATCGGCGGCCGCTTCAACCTCGAACGCGGCACGCTCAGCGTCGCCGGCGAGTCGCTCCAGTTCAACACCGGCACGGTCGGTTTCGACGGCACGAGCGTGCGCAACCGCCTCGACCCCACGCTGAATTTCGTCGCGCAGACGATTTCGGGCGGCGTCACCGCGACATTGACCGTGGGCGGCTATGCCTCCACTCCGAAGATCACGCTGTCGAGCATTCCGCAGCTGCCGCAGGACGAGGTGCTGGCGCGCCTTCTCTTCAACCAGAGCGTTGTACAACTATCGCCGCTCCAGCTCGCCGAAGTCGCGCAGGGACTGGCGGCGCTCGGCGGCATCGGCACGAATTTCGATCCGGTCGGCATGGTGCGCCGCGGTCTCGGTCTCGACCGGCTCACCTTCGGCAGCATCAGCACCGGCGCGCCCGGCAGCCAGCCGCAGACCACGCTGGAAGCGGGAAAGAACATCGCGCGCAATGTGTATCTCGGGGCGAGGCAGACGTTTTCCGGCGGGACGCAGCTTCAGGTGCAGTACGACATCACGAAGAACCTGAAGGCGCAGGCGACGGCGAGCACCATCAACAGCGCCCCCGTCGTCAATCAGGGCAACATCGCCCAGGATACCGGCAGCAGCGTGGGTCTGAGCTACCAGTTCGAATATTGACCCCATTCACTTTGGCCGGCGACCGTGTCGACCGCTCATTAACAATGAGCCAGTGAGGCAGTGAGATAGCTGTCCTGTCGGGCACAACTGTGCATGAATTCGCAAATTCTGATGGCGCCCCGAAGGCGCGCAAATAACCATGCTTTCAGGATATTTTCTGCTCCGTTTCACAGTCCCGCCACCTCACTGTCTCACTGCCTCATTGTAAATTTTTTCCCCGCGCCTTCGCGTCTTCGCGTGCAAACGTTTATTCCACCGCAACGATGCGTTTACGAACCCCGGTGCATTGTACGCCGCCGCCAGGAGCGTACGGACCCGTGCAGAGCCCCAACAAATTCTATATCTTTTTCGGCCTCATCACCATGGGGCTTGGCTCGATGCCCTTTCTCGCGGCGATGGGCATTCTGCCGTCGCGACCGCCGGAACCCGGCGATGCGCCGGCCTGGATCGCCTTTGCGATCGGCCTCGCCTTCGTTCTTGCCGGGATCGTGGTGATTGTCAGAAGCTTCGCCGGCGCGGACGACCAAAGCAGCGAGCTTCCGCAGACGGCGCCGCGAAGCCTGCGCGCCTTCTACGACCTGCTCGTGATGCCGATCCCGATCCTGCTGGCGCTGCTCTTCACCTGGGTCGCGTTCGGCCCCGGCGTGCGGCACTTTTCGATGTCGATCGGCTTCGGCGGTACGGGTGCAGCCGCGGCCGGCAACGAAACCCTCGGCCGTATCATGTTCGGCGCCGGCGCGGTGCTCGGCTGGATCATCGTCGTCTTCACGCTTCGGACACTCGCGCGCCGCTGGTTTGCGCGGCAGGAACCGTAACGCCGCGGCTCAGACGGGAAGGCCCAGCGCGCGCCATAGCTGTTCGAGCTGGAGCATCTCGAGTTCGACCGAGTTCTCGATCTCCTTGATGAGACCAGGATGCTCGCCGCGCTGATGCCGTTCATGCGCGATCCTGGCCACGTCCTCGAGCGTGCCTTCGTGCTTCGTTTCGTCCGCTTCGAGCTGCCAGCCCGGCGAGGTTCGCCGCGCTTTCAGTTCGTCATCGGAATAGGTTTTGTCCGCCATGCGCGCGACGATGCCACGCTGATTGCGTTCGCGCAATTCGCATCGCCTGGCTTACGTCCGTTGCGGCTGGAAGCCGGCGATCAGCGCGCGGGAGGCTTCGTTGATGACGGCGTCGAAATTCCGGTCGAGCTTCCCTGCGAATTTCAGCATCAGCGCGCCGTGCAGCACCGTCCAGAAAACATGGCCGATCAGATCGGGATCGCCCGCAAGCAGGCCCTGTTCGACGAGCGGTTTGATATGGCGCGTCAGCGTGCGCTGCGCGCGCTCAGCCGCTCTGGCGAGCGCCGGATATTTCGAATCGTCCTGCGAGAGATCGAACATCAGTTTGTACGCCGTCGGATCGTCGAGCGCAAAACGCACATACGCCTCGCCGGCGGCGCGCGCCCGGGAAGGCGCATCGCCCGGCCGGGCGCAGGCTTCTTCGAGCGCCGCCGCAAAGCGGTTGAAGGCGCGGGCGCGGATCGCCGCCAGGATCGCATCCTTGTCCTTGAAATAGCGGTAGGGCGTCATCGGGCTGACGCCGAGTTTCGCGGCGAGGTCGCGCAGGGTGAAGCCTTCGCGGCCGCGGCTTTCGAACAGGCCGGCCGCCGCGTCGCAGAGGCGATCGCGGAAGTCTTCGACTTCGGTTCTGGTCAGGGTGCGCGGCAAATTTTCGGAACCCGGTTGACAACGGTGCATTTACAGCATAAATTTACACCGTAAGCAAGCCCGTGGAAGGCGCCGATGAACGCACCCCTGCGCACCAATCCCTTTCTCGCCGGCAATTTCGCCCCCGTCCGCAGCGAGGACGCTTTCGCCCATCTGCCCGTCGAAGGCGAAATCCCGCGCGCGCTTCAGGGTACGCTCTACCGCAACGGCCCCAATCCGCAGTTCGAGCCGCGCGATCCCGATCATCACTGGTTTGCCGGCGACGGCATGATCCACGCCTTCCGCTTCGCCGACGGCAATGTCTCCTATTGCAACCGCTATGTACGCACGCCGCGATGGGAGCTCGAACACGCGGCGGGACAATCGCTCTTCGGCACCTTCGGCAATCCGCTCACGAGCGATCCGTCGGTCGTGGGGAAAGATTCCGGTGTCGCCAACACCAACATCGTCTGGCACGCCGGAAGACTTCTCGCGCTCGAGGAAGGGCACCAGCCTTTCGAACTGGCTCCGGAAAGCCTCGCGCCGCGCGGTTATGTACCTTATGCCGGCCGCGCCAATCGCTTCACCGCGCACCCCAAAACAGATCCGGAAACGGGCGAACTTGTTTTCTTCGGCTACATGGCAGGCGAAGGTTTCTTCTCCGACCAGGTGGCGTACGGCGTCGTGAACGCAAACGGAAAAGTCACAAGGCTCGACACCTTCGCTGCGCCGTTTTCGAGCATGATCCACGATTTCTTCGTGACGAAAAACTACGTCGCCTTCCCCGTTCTGCCGCTCACCGGCAGTCTCCAACGCGCGATGCGGGGCGGCCCCGGCTTCGCCTGGGAGCCGGAGAAGGGTTCCCATGTCGGCGTGATGCGGCGCGATGCGGGCGTCGAATCCATGCGCTGGTTCACCACCGATCCCTGTTACGTCTTCCATCCGATGAACATGTGGGAGGAGGACGGCCGGCTGCATGTCCATGCCATGCAATACGAGCGGGCGCCGCTTTTCCCCGATGCAGACGGAAAGCGTGGGCTCGATTCGCCGGCGCGGCTTGCGCACTGGACGCTCGATCTTGCGGGCGACAGCGGCACAATCGCGCGCGAAACGATCGACGATCTTCCGGGCGAATTTCCGCGCTTCGACGAGCGCCGCGCCGGACTTCCCTATCGCCATGGCTGGTTCGTCGCCGCCACGCGCGACAAAAGTGCCATCGGCTTCGACTCGCTCGCCCATATCGATTTCGCGACCGGCGCGAGGGTGGTGTACGAATTTGCCGCCGGCGATGGTCCGGGCGAACCCGTGTTCGTGCCCCGCGGGATGGAGGAAGGCGACGGCTGGATCCTCTCGGTCGTCTGGCGCGGGGACGAGGACAGAAGCGATTTGTGCGTGTTCGAAGCACGCGATATTGCGCGCGGGCCCGTCGGTATCGCGCGCCTGCCGCGCCGCGTGCCCTTCGGCTTTCACGGCAACTGGGTGGCGTCGTGCTGAACTTCCTGCGCGCCTTCCGGCCGATCGCGTCGGACTTCCTCTCCACCATCATTTTCATCGTCGCCTATGACGCGACGGGAAGCCTCACCTGGGGCGTCGCCGTCGGCATCGGCACGGCGCTGGTACAGACGGCGTGGATCAAATGGCGCGGCCGGAAAATCGAGGCGATGCAGTGGGCGAGCCTCGCGCTCGTCCTCGTGCTCGGATCCGCCACGCTCCTCACGCGCAACGCCCATTTCATCATGGTGAAGCCGACCATCGCCGCGTTCGCGATCGCGATCGTCATGCTTCGCCCCGGCTGGATGGCGCGCTACCTGCCGCCGATCGTGAGGGCAAACGTCTCGCCGCGCCTGCCGTTCGTCTGGGGTTATGTTTGGTCCGCCGCGATCTTCGCGCTGGGCATCGGCAACCTGATCGTCGCCTTCGCCTTCGGCCAGAAAGCCTGGGTGATGTACACGGCCGTCGTGCCCATTGCCGTGCAGCTGTCGCTGTTTCTCGTCCAGTACGCCATGATCCGCCACGCGGTTGTCCAGGCGATCCGCCATCGCGCCGCAGCAGCTTAGTTCCCGATTGCCTCCCCCGCGCAGCAACAGCGAAGCGGGGAAGGCAAATCAAGGGCGGAGTGACGTACAGGACAACCCACTCTCTCACCACCCTCCCCCGCCGCCACCACCTCCGCCGCCGCCGGAACCGCCGCCGCCGCCCGAACCGGGCGCCGTTGCCGCCGATGCCACCGCCGCGCCCATGGAGCTTCCGAGCGAATCCACGAACCCCGTTGTACCGAGCCGATCGAAAGAAGCGCCCGAATACCACCCCGGCGTATAATAGCCGCCGCCGGCATTGGGCGTCATTCCGGCCGCCGCACACTGCGCCTCGAACTTCTTGCTCCACTGGTTTTCGCAATCGAGCGCGATGGCGTAGGGCAGGAATTTCTCGAACACCTCCGGCGTTACGTTCGGCGGGTTCAGCGCTTCGAGGCGATCCTGCTCGGCGGTAACGAGGAACATCTTGAAGCCGTCGATCTCGGCCATGGTCTTCGCGCCGAGGAGCGTCGGGTGGCGCAGCAAGTAGTAGAAAACGTACGCCGCGACGCCGCCGAGGCAGAGCGCGACGATGACCGGAAGCGGCACGGAATTCGCCAGCCGCATGATTCCGACGAACCAGCTTGCGATGAACGCGAGCGAGAAGAGGCCGGTCGTTGTAAACGCCCGCCAGGCATTGGCGAGTTGCGAACCCGGACCCGAGAGCGTGTCCTGCCACGCGTTCCAGGCGCGATGTCCGAGCGCCGCCGTGCCGAAACAGGCGCCCGCGATCCAGACGAGACCGGTGTCGGCGTTCGGATCGTCGCAGAGAACCGCGGCCGCAAGGCCGGTGATGGCGAGCATCGCCGCGCCGCCGATGAACCAGTGGATGTTGGTGACGAAATAGGTGCGTTCGTACTGGTTGACCAGGGCGCGCTTGAGCGCCGAGACCGATTGCGAAACGGCCGTATGGTTTTCCTGCTTCAGATCGATGATGTCGTTTCCCGCGAAAAGCCTTGCGGCGATCGCGGATTCGGCCGGCGCGAGGCCCGCCTCGGTTTCTTTCTTGCCGGTCAGCGTCAGCGTATAGACGCCGTGGTCCTCGGCGATCCTGATGTACCCTTTCACCGCCATGTCGACGAGCGCCGCGGCATAGGATTTGCGGTCGTAGCCCATGCGATGCACGAAGCGTACAGCGGCGGGCGAGAAGTCCCTGGGCGGCGCAAACAGCGGGATGACCGTGTCCGGTGGCGGTCGCTGGCCGAATTCGAACCACACGGCCACGAAATAGATGAGCATGAGGAGCACGCCGGTGACGGCCACGATCGCAGGTGCGTTGTCGCGGGCGAATTCGCGCTTCAGCTCCTCTTGCGTCGGCGGCAGCACCACGCCTTTCGGGAACCCGATGGCGACCGTCAGGCCTTCATGAACCCCAAGCGGCCGCGTTGTCGCAAACCGGATGACGGAATCGGAAAGTCTGTGGATGTCGGCATTCTGCGCCGTCGAACCGAGCGGTCCCGTATAGGCCGAATATTGCAGGATGCGCGCGTTTGCGGGCAATTCGACGGTCGCCTCCGCGCTGTCGATCGGGAAGCCCCAGAAATTGCCAGTGACGTTCCAGTACAGTTCGTCGAACGTCGGATAGAAACCGATCTGCCGGTCGGTCGCGTAGGTCAGCATGAAGCGGTGCGCGCCCGGCGGAAGCTGGGATTTGGGATCGCCGATCTTTACCCGCTCGCCATTGGCGATGCGCGCGACGGTGTACGGTTCGTTGTGGCCATCGAGCGAGACCTGGAGCACGTCGAAGCCCACATGGATGCGCCGTCCCTGCCGGTCGTACACGGTCGGGAAATCCCGGAAGATGCCGTGGCGGATCGCATAGCCTTCGGAATTGACCGAGATCGTTTCGGTGACGGTGAGCGCGCCGGTCTGGGTGACGCGGATTTCGCTCGCGAAATCGGTGATGCGTTCCTGCGCCCGCGCCGGCGCCGCAACAGCAGCGATGAGCGTGCTGACGAGAAGGACCAGCCCGGGAACGGGAGATCGTACATTTTCCTCCCCCGTCGAGCGAAGCGAGCGCGGGGGAGGAAACAAAAAACGTAATACAATCATGCCGGAAAAGCCGCGGCCGGGGCCTGCCGGTCGGAATCCTTGTCGGTCTGGAAGAACGGCGCCGGCGCGAAGGCGCCGAGACCGGCAATGAGGCTGGACGGAAACTGCTCGATCCGTACGTTGTAGTCGCGCACCGTGCCGTTGTAATAGCGCCGCGCCAGCTGGATCTGGTCTTCGGTATCGGCAAGCGCCGCCTGCAGCGACTGAAAATTCGCGCTGGCTTTCAGCTCCGGATAGCCTTCCGCCACTGCGAGCACGCGATTCAATCCGGCCGCGATCGCCGTCTCGGTCTCAGCCCGCGCGGCCACGCCGGCCTGGCCCTGGCCGGTCGTACGCAGCCGCGCCAGTTCGTCAAGCGTCTCCCGCTCGTGGGCTGCATAAGCCTTCACGGTCTCGACGAGATTGGGAATGAGATCGGCGCGGCGCCTGAGCTGGACGTCCATCCCGCTCCACGCCTCGGCGACGAGATTCTTCTGCCGCACGAGGCCGTTGTAGATCGCGACGGCCCACAAGGCCGCCACCGCCACGACAGCGAGGACAATCCACCAGCCCATATCTGGAAGGCGCTAGCTGATTCGGGTGCGCGGCGTCTATCGCGCGGGGCGGCGCGTGTGTGCAGGCCGCGGAAAGAGCGCGCGGAATCCCGGAGGCCCCGAAACCCCCGGGACGCCGACGCCACTCCAAGTCCCTGTACGCCCGCTACTGAAGATTGATGGCGAATTTCTGCTTCATCGTGTACGGACCGACCTGGAGCGTGACCATGCCATCGGCCACGCCCGCGACGGGGTCGACGCAAGTACGCTTGCTGTCGGCGCACCAGCCATTTCCCTTGCCGGTCTGGCCCTGCGTGCCGAAGGCCTTGTCGCCGGAGAACACGACATCCTCCATGTAGTAGGGGTTGGGGCCGAGATCGATGGGCCCCTTCGCGAAGATGTAGTTCGTTCCCTGTTTCACCGTGACCGTGAGGATGAGGTCGTCCGTCGTGTCGCCGGTCAGGTCCTGGTAGAAAAAGTAGATCTGCCCGCACGGATTTGCCGGAGCGCTGTTGTTGTCGCAGGCCGAAAGCGACCAGGCGTAAACGGGAATGCCGAGAACGACTCCGTTTTCGTCGATGGACGAGCAGTTTGTACCGCCGCCATAGCACGGCCACTGATCCGTCCCGTTGTAGTTCGAGGGGAGCAGGCCGAACTGCGCGTTCATCGGATAGAGACCGGGAGGAATGCCGGAATGCAGCGAACCCGTCTGGATTGGCACGCCATGGCTCTTGAAGCCGTCTTGCACCGGCGTCGCCGCGAACGCGGCCGAGCCGGTCAGGAAAACCGCGGCTGAGGCCGCCAACACCGCTTTCAACATTCCTGGAACTCTCCTTTGCGAAGTACCGGACGGCGCGCGGGCCTGGCCGCCGCCTTCCGAAGCCGCATTTACCGAGAGCCCAATCTTTTTCGCGTCATGCAAATTGATTACGCTATGTCGTTTTCTGTGCTGGCTGGGGCGCCTGAATGAGCCGTGCCATCGATCTGGACGAGGTGATCGGTCTCGCCTACGAGGCGGCGCTGGCGCCGCAGCGCTGGTCGGAGGTGCTCGAGGGCGCGGCCGACATGCTGGGCGGAGAGGCCGGCGCCCTCCATTTCCAGGATCAGGTCACCGGCAAGGGATGGGGGATGGTCGCGCGCCTCGATCCCGCAGCGGCCCAGTCCTATTTCGGCTACTTCGCGACGCGAAACCCGATCCGCCAGGCCCGCAACCGCCTGCTCCGGCTGGCCGATAATTCCCACCGCTGGCGCGCCCAGGTGGTCACCGACGAACACGCCCTGCCCAAGACGGAGCTGATGCGCAGCGAATATTACAACGACTTCCTGCAGCGCTTCGACATCCATTCCCTGCTGATGATGGGGCTGGCGGTGGAAAGCACGAAATTTGCGACCGTCAATTTCCTGCGGCCCCGCCGCTCCAGCCAGTTCGAGACCGACGCAATCGATCTGGCCACGCGCCTGCAGCCGCATTTCATCCGCGCCTTCGACCTGAGCGTTAGGCTCTCCGAATTGCGGCAGATGAACGCGAACCTTGCCGAGTCGCTCGACCGTTCGCCGCACGGCGTCTTCCTGGTCGGCGCGGACGCGCGCGTCCGTCATCTGAACCGTACAGCCGAAACGCTCGCGGCGGGGCGGCGGGGCCTCGCGGTCAGGAATGGAGTTCTCTGTGCAGAGACGGCCGATTCCACCCGCGCGTTGCATCGCCTCATTGCGGCGGCCGGCGGCGCGGACGACAAACGGCGCGGCGGCGGCGCCATGCCCGTGGAGCGGCCGGACTGTCGCCGCCCTCTGTCCGTGATCGTCGCCCCGTTGCACCCGGAACAGATCGCGCCGTTTCCGCCCGAGCCTCTGGCGCTCGTCTGCGCAACCGATCCGGACTGCGGCGTTGCGGCGCCCGAGGATCGGGTTCGGGCGCTTTTCGGGTTCACGGCGGCGGAGGCGAAAATCGCCGTCGAACTCCTCGCCGGATGCGATCCCGCGCGCATCGCCGAACGCAAATCGATCAGCGTGAACACGGTGCGCGTGCACGTTCAGCGCATCATGACCAAAACCGATACCAACAGGCAGGCCGACCTCGTACGCCTGCTCGAGCGCGTGAGCGGGTTGTACGTGAATTAGTCGGGCTGGATTGGCCTCACCCTTCGACAAGCTTAGGGTGAGGCTCTCTTTTTTGCCCTCATCCTGAGCCTGTCGAAGGATGAGGGCGATGACGCCGCCAGCGACTCAGATCGGCGCGTCTATTCAGCGGGATTGTTCGCCAACGGACATGCGGCCGCCTTGCTCCATTTCACGTCGGTCAGATGCGTTCCTTCCGTGCACATCGAGGCACCGCCTGGAGTCCCCGTACCGATGATCAGCTCGCCGGTGCTGGGCTTCGGACTTGCCGAAGTTATTTCGTACAGGCGCACGCCCTCGATCCCGCTTGACCTGACACCAATGCAGCCATCCTCGGTGAGCTTCACAACCGTACCGCAGAACGAGACGTTCTTGGTAGGCCCGGCAGCGCTTGCCGGCGGAGAGGCAGAACCGCCGGACTGGGCGAGCGTTGCCCCTGAAATGAGACCTAGAAGCGCAACACCAGATGCCAACACAATCGCTGTTCGCCGCATGATCATCCCCTCTTCATCATTTGGCACGATTCTGATCCCGCAGAACGAGAATTGCAAACAGGACGCGGGAATATTGTTACAGACTTCCCGAGGAAGCTGGCAGCGTCATCAGCTCTATGTTTTTTGTATGAGGGTATGCCAAAATCGAAGTTCTCCGCACTGCGGGGCAATCAAGTGACGCGAGCGGGCAGGCGAAGGCCGCGCAACGGCCGGATCGCCGCGAATATGATCGTGAGGTTGATGGCCAAGCGTACGTCGCGCCCGTTTCTACGGCCAGTGAGGTTGTCGCGACGCAGACACGGGCCCCACAAACTTCTGTGCAATCTTCCGGAAACCGGCAGGATCCGGGTGCAGCTCATTCGCCCATTCGACGGGTTTCAGCGTTCCCTGTGTCTCAACAAAGACGATATTGTTGCCGACATTGGCCGCGAGCTTCGTCAACGGAATTCGATGAGGATCAGCCGAACGATCTGCGCACCCACGGCGAGGTCTGCGGGGCTTGTGTCATGCATCCACTGCCGCGACATCAGTGACGGAAACAGCCATGGCCCGACCCCGCACACACCCTTGTCCGTGGGCAGCGCGAAATCGTAGGCGTGCGCGAAGATGGGAATGCGTTTGTCGACAAGATTGCGTGTCGCAACCAAATCCATGTACGCGGTCTCGACCACGCCAACGATGTCGCTGAGCGCGCTCTCATTTAGCGCCTTCAATGGATCGCCTCCGACAGCATTTGCGTCATTCAGCCACAACCGGAACTGATCGCCGACAAGGTCATTGCCACCACCCGAAAAGAGAATGGCGTCGAATTTTCCGTTTTTCGGATCTTGAAGTGCCTGCAACAGCAGCGCGCGCTTTCTGACGCCGAGCAACGCAGTGGTGGCATCACCGTAATGCGCCAGTTTCAGTACAGTTGGCCGAGGCGAGATTAATCCGCCCAGCTGGACAATCACATCCGACCTGATGGGCAGTTCGCCGCTCAAGGGATAATCGAACCAGGAGTCGCCGTCAGCCAGGAGGTTCAGAGGCCGCGCCGGATCCCGGCTCGCAACAAGGCCCTGGTTCAACATCAACCGTTGGTGAGCCGCAATCCGCTGCTGGACCTCAGCGTCGATAGCCGCCCGCTTGGCCTGCAGGATATTCGGCGAGCCGTTCGACATCATGTACCCCCCCCCGCGGGACCTCTAAGCAGTGCTCACTGTAGCCCGAGTCATTTGTACCTTGGCTTTCAGTCTGCGGCAATAAGTACTGACCGGGCCCCCTGCGCTTTCGGCCGTGTGTACGGCCTTCAGGGCTTCACGAATTTGAGCGTCATGCGATCGGATTCGCCGATGGCCTGCATCTTCGCGTGCTCGGCTGCGGGGCCGGCCAGATCGGGCGGCAGGCGATGCACCATGATGTCTTCGGGGTCCTTCGGGTTGGCGTTGATCTCGGAGACGCCGGCCAGCCGGAAACCCGTCTTAAGCGCCACGCCGATCATGTAATCCTCGGGGATGCGGTGAAGCGTCGGCGCGCTTTCCGTCGCGACGGCGAAGGGCTTGGCGCGATGCTCTTCGATGCCGAAGACGCCGCCGGGCTTGAGCACGTCGAACACGGATTTGAACACCGCCGCCATCGTGTCGGGGCTGTCGCTGAGCCAGTCATGCGTGTTGCGGAAGGTGAGCACCATGTCGGCGGAATTGTCGGCGCCCAGATTCACGTCTTTGGGCGGAGCGAACGGGATGAGCGGCCCGATATGCCCGAGCACGGCCGGATTGGCCTTGATTTTGTCGGCGAATGTCGGATCGGCAGCCTCGAGCAGATGGCCGTGCGCATACAGGACCGGCGCGAGAATTTCGGTGTACCAGCCGCCGCCCGGCTGCAATTCGATAACGGTCATGTCCGGCCTCAGACCGAAGAATTGCAGCGTCTCGACGGGGTGGCGGTATTGGTCGCGCGCCTTGTGTGCAGCCGAACGCCAGTCGCCGTTCACGGCTTTCTGCAGCAGCGCCGCGGTGTTGTCGGATGGCGCGGTGGGGCTGGCGCAAGCGGCGGAGACGACGAGCAGGGTGGTGGCCAGCAGGATGAAGGGCCTGCAGATTTGGCGGAACATGGGCAGCGACCTCCTGACGAGTGGGCGTTCGATCGGCACTGGTGCTGCCGAAAAAACCGGTGACATTATAGACCCGGAATGGCCCTCAACAGGAATACCGGAATGAAAAGCCGCCATTTTGCTCCTGGCCTCCTGCTCGCGCTCGCAACCGCCGCCGCGTCGGCCGCGCTTGCCGCGGGCGATGCCGGGCACCAGCAGCTCGCGATCTCCGAGGGCAGCTGGGTCTATCGCGGCCACGTGTTCGGCGACGCGAAATCCCGTCCGACGGATTTTGTCTGGCATGCGGATTGCCGCTGGTCTGCCAACCGGGCGTTCATGATGTGCAGCTTCTCCAACAGCTGGGGCAGGCAGCAAATCAACTCGCTCGTGGTCGATACCTTCAACCCGCGCGATCATGCATTCTGGCATTACGAAATCTTCGAAGACGGCGATGCGCCTGACAAGCCTTTTGCCGCGAAAATGCACATCGAAGGCATGACGCGCAGCGAAGAATGGACGGAGAAGGATCACGGCAAATCCGTTCGCCAGCGGATCGTCTACAACTTCGCGTCCGACAGGAAGGTGACCGTGTCGTTCCAGCAGTCGGAAGACGGCAAGGTCTGGAAAACGACCGCCAACGGAACGGGCGAAAAGACGGGGCCGTGAGCGGGACTTTCAAACCACACAGGTTTTGGGTCGTTTGGACGATGGTACAGGAATGACACCGCCTGGGTATGCTATGCGGTTCACACTACATCTTTTCCCCGATGCTTTCGATCCGTTGACCGCGCAGTTTCATTTGATACAGCCTAAGCGCTTCGAATTTTTCGCGAGCGTCTCTCTTCAATTTCTCAGAAGACCTCGGGTCACCTTCTATTCGCTGCAGAATATCCGAGGCTTCTTCAAGCTGCGTCTTTATCCGCAAGTCTGCAATCCGCATTCGCCAAGCAGTTACATACATATCTGCCATGATTTTCAGTTGGTACGATATCCAACTAGTCGCGACAGCAAGACTTGGAGCTGCGTAAGTCAAAAAGGGTTTCCACGAACTTCTAGCCGGCAACGCTGAAACCAACCATAGTAGTGTAGTTCCCGTGCTAGCGCCCGCCACGCTCGCGAAGCCTTGAGATACTGGATGCCTCATTGGTTTCTTGGGCATGTCAGCTCTGCCCGCCTTCGTTCTGATTACCCTGCTTCTTCGCGGGATCGACTCTCTCAAACCATTCAACAATCTCGTCGACATTCGCGGCTTTATACCGCTCCGCTTTCTGTTCGCGCGCGACGCGGTGCAGTTCTTTCACCTCCAATCTAGCGAGCTCTCTGTGTAACGATATGAGTTCGAAAAGGCTGTACCCAAAACCCGCCCAAAAAAGGCTACACGTTCCGAGAATCCAAATGCGTGCCCATCCTCCGATCTGAAAGGGAGGCACTCGGACCAGGGTGAGCACAAAAATGACGGCAACCCCGGTCATCGCCATAATCAATGGCGCGAAAGCGCGCAAATCGCCTTTTAGCGCTTTCTGCATATGATTTGCCCTTCTTTGCCCACAGGATGCTAATATCAATTACGAATGCGTTGCTCTGGCGTATTTGCCGCTGACGGGCCCGATGGTCCTTTTCAAGATAGAAGGCGTACCATCAATTAGTTGTTTCAGTTGGTAGTCGGCTACCAGCGAGGGAGCATCGCAGAGCAAGTTGTTGTAAATGAGCGCCGCGACTTCGCGCATTTCCCCATCGCCCTCGATGTTTCCCCGAACGTCCAAAAAGTGCCTCAAAGCACGGGCGTTCGCGGTGACTACAATCGCAGTTCTAGTTGCGTTGGGCAAAACGCTCCGCGCAGATGAACGCCTCGACCGAAGTTGCTCCTTTTTTTGACTACCCGCGTGTTGCTGGGTCTCAAGCTCATTCTGAATGATACGATAGGCCTCCTGCGCTGCTTCAACGGCCTTTTTCCAAGCCTTCTTTGCGCGAGGTGACCCGTTTAGCTCAGGGGGCATTATAAAGTCAGCGTCGGTCTCGTCGTGATATTGCTGGGATAATTGACTATACGAGAACCCCGCTCGATGACGGACGAGTTGATGAGTAAATGCTCGCGACACATTGACTAACAAAAATGTCCACGCGGCGTGCTCGAGAACACTCTCATGCCCCTGTGTGATTAAATTCTGTATGTACTCCGTGTGCTTGGTTCGATGCTGTCTAACTCCAAACGACATATAGCAAATTCTACCGGCAAATTCGACAAGCCGCTCGGCATCGGTAGGACTGAGCTCTTCGGTCCACTTGAATTTTTCAGCTTTTAGAAAATCAAAAATGCCCGAGGCCAAAACTGGACGCGATAAGACGTAGAGCCGAGGCTTCATTCTCTTAATGGAGTTTCTTTTGAGCAAGGGTTACCTCTACCGCACGAACTCTGCTTTCTAGTGATTTGAGGGCCGGTGTCTTACTTGACGGGTTAATCTCGCCGTCCAGTTTGCTTTGAGTCATTTGAAGTTGCTTCAGCTCGCCTCTCGTCTCCTGCACCACTGTAAAATACCCGACGGCCAACGCAGCGCCAACCGACAGAATGCCAGTTATTAAGGGTACCAAGATTTGACCTTTGGATACTGCGCGGCCAGCCGCGACTTTCGCCCGCTTTTTTACGTTCAAAAAATCCTTGGAAAGCCTGTCCAACAATAATTCATCGATCGGGTCATCGACCTTCCGTCTCGCGCCAGTATCGGGGTCCGACGTGCGAAAAAAAAGGACACGCATAATCCGCTCGCCGCGGAGTAGCGGAAACCTATCGCTACCCATGTTAATGACCGTCAGATGGAGCGGCCCCTCATAGCATGGATCGATGTGACCGGGATTAGTGGTCAGCACGCCAGACAACGAAAGTTCCGTTGAAGGAGGAAATCCAATAGCCCCGACATTGCTGGGCATCGAGAGCACCTCGTGCGTTCTAAGTACTGCACACTCACCCTCGTCAAGCACGTACGAAGTGCGGGGTCGACCAGGACCTCCGAGCTCACCTGTCTTCTTTCCCGGCAAAAATATCGCACCTAACGTCATGTCAAAGGCTGTGGCGCGAATCGGCGACTTGGGTGTTCCGATCAGGGTGGTATCGAAATTTCGCACAAGAGACGGAGAGCTGAGAATTAGCTTCTCGATTTCCTTCTTTTCCAATAGTGACATTATTTCCCCCTTCAGGTGTCGCGACGGTAGCATTTTCAATCAGGGCGCGCAGTAGCACCTCGTCGGTGGAATACCTCACCTGAGCCGCTTTCGTTACTTTAACAGGGGCCAGCCTGTCACATTGTAACAGACAATCGAGTAGTCACTCCGAACTGGTGCCGCCTGGGTGACTCGAACACCCGACCCACGCATTACGAATGCGTTGCTCTACCGGCTGAGCTAAGGCGGCTTGCCGGGGATCAGGTATCAGGAATCGGGGACCGGAGGGAAGGGGGTGCCGGTTCCGAGGTCTGGCAACCCAGACAGCAGGCTACTTTCCTGTCCACCCCGTCTCGATGAGCTTCGAAGGAAACCTCGACTTTTGGTCGCTGTTTTCGCGAATCTTCTTGTCGGCATCCGCGATCGCCTCTGTCGCGTTCCGATGACACTCGGCGGAGATCATCTTCTTGTATTTGCTGCTCACGAAAGCACGGAAGGCCTTTGCCGTGGCGTCGCTTTTCGTGTCTTCCGTGACGGGAAAAACGGCGCTGTAGTAAAGCCCCGCCCGGCCGCCGCCGACGCAGAGCATGTAGTGCGTGTCGGCAAGCGCCCGCGAACCCGCCATCAATCCCAGAGGCAACAGAACCTGAGCGGCATTTCGCGGCGCAAACACTGCAGGTTCATCCCCCTTCAAGAGTCGTTCGGCGGCGATCCGGCCGCTCCGCAGCCGCGGCAGGATTTGCTCCACCTCGACCATGACATTCGTGCGCCGGGTAGCAAACCGGATTTCAGGATGGCGCACGAGCGCCGGTACATCGTTTCAAAGGCTCGCGGGCGCTGGATTCCCAGCGTTCGCGGGAATGACA
>Ga0070731_10001106_pt1 | contig 29478 bp, 32 predicted proteins | sample Coa_R1_2_FD_66448 | JGI IMG/M metagenome (GOLD analysis project Ga0070731, IMG submission 66448) | Surface soil microbial communities from Centralia Pennsylvania, which are recovering from an underground coalmine fire - Coalmine... | ecosystem: Environmental > Terrestrial > Soil > Unclassified ... | reverse complement strand
AGCATCGAGCCCTTCACGCCGCCCATGGGCAGCATGCTGCCCTCGAGCGCGGCCTTCGCATCGGTCGTGGGCTTTCCGTCCTTGTCGATCGCCCAGCCCTCGGGGATGGGCTTGCCGTCGCGCGCCGCCACCATGATCTTGCCGCGCGCCACCGCCGAGAGCGAAAGGTCGATCACGAGCGGCGCGTCATTGCGGCGCGGAAAAACAGCGGCGATCGGATTGGTTCCGAAGAGCGCGCGCTTGCCGCCCCACGCAGGCATCGCCGCGGGCGAGTTGCCGAAGGCAAGGCCCACGAAGCCCGCGGAAGCGAGCGCCTCGAGGTGGTAGGCCGCGACGCCGAAGTGGTTGCTGTTGGTCACCGCGACGAACGCCACGCCGAACTGCCGCGCGCGCTTGGCCGCCTCCTCGATCGCGAGCGCGCACGCATCGAACGCGAGCCCCAGCTTCGCATCGACGAGCGCCGCGGCTTTCGAGTCGCGCACGACTTCGGGAACGGCGGACCCCTTCGCGCGCCCGTTCTTGAGGTGGCCGCAGTATTGCGGAATGCGCGAAGCGCCGTGGGAAGCGATTCCCTCGGCTTCCGCGGCGGTGAGCGCCCTCGCGGTGGCGGTCGCCATGGCGGGCGATGCGCCGCAACGCCGCAGCGCCGCGGCCATCAGCGCTTCGAGCTCGTCGAGGGGAATCGTCTTCGCGGCCATCAGGTTCCAGTGATCATCAGGCTACCAGCGAATCGCCGGGGCGCACGCGCGTGAACTCCACCGGTTTCCACGAGACCGCGAGATCGCCGCCTTCCATCTGCACCCTCGTGAACTCCGATCGCGCAAGGTCGCCCGTCTCCGGATGGTCCTCGCGAAAATGCGCACCTCGGGAATCGGTGCGCGCCCGGGCCGCGGCGCAGATCGCCGCGCTCACGTCCACCAGGCTCGCGAGGTTGAGCCAGTCGTGCCAGGTGAGATTGTATCGAAGGTCGCCGCCGTGGATGCCGGTCGAATGTAACCGCGCGCGGATATCCTCGAGCGACGCCTGGGCGCGGCCGAGGCTCGCCGCATCGCGGACGATGCCCGCGTCTTCCCACATCGTGCGGTAGAGGTCCTCGCGGATCGCCTCGAGGTCGCCCGCGGGGCGCGAGAGCGGCACGCTCGCGCGGGCTTCGGCCTCCTCGAGCGCGCCGGCGGCCGGCTCCCGCCACTCGCCTTGCTCCGCGGTCCACTTCGCCATCGCATCGCCCGCGATCGCGCCGAACACGGTCGAGTTGGCGACACCGTTCCCGCCCAGGCGATTGGCGCCGTGAACCCCGCCCGTGTCCTCGCCCGCGGCGAAGAGGCCTTCGAGCGACGTGGTGCAATCGCCGGTGAATTCGACGCCGCCCATCATGTAGTGCGCCGTGGGCACCACCTCGACGATTCCGCCCGCGAGGTCGAATCCGCAATCGGCGCAGCGCTCCACCATGCCCTTGAAGCTCGCGCGCACCTTTTCGGGCCCGAGATGCGACATCGAGAGATAGAGGCCGCCGTTGGGCGTGGCATTGCCCGCGCGCATCTCCGCGAACATGGAGCGCGAGACGATGTCGCGCGTGGCGCGCTCGTTGCGGGGGTCGTACTTGTGCATGAAGCGCTCCTGGTCCGCGTTGAGCAGGTGTCCTCCCGCGCCGCGAAGCCCTTCCTCGAGCACCGTGCCCGTCATGCGCGTGCCGGCGCCCGCGAGCAATCCCGTCGGATGGAACTGCACCATTTCCATGTCGCGCAGCACGAGCCCCGCGCGAAGCGCCATGGCGAGCCCGTCGCAGCTCTTGTCGCCCGAAGGCGTGTGGAAGCGGTACATCGTGGGTCCGCCGCCGGTGGCGAGCAGGACGCTCTTCGCCTGGACGAACACGAAGTCGCCTTCGCGCATGTCGATCATCACCACGCCCGCGATCGCGCCATCGGAAGATTTCACGAGGTCCACCGCGCGATGCTCCTCGAGGCGTTCCACGCCCGAGACCCACACCTGCTCGGCGAGGCGGTTGATGATCTCGATGCCCGTGAGGTCGCCCTTGTGCACCGTGCGATCGAAGGTCTGCCCCGCGAACGCCTTCTGGTGGATCGTGCCGTCGGGATTGCGGTCGAAGAAGCAGCCGAGCTCGTTCTCCAGCTCGTGGATGCGCTCGATCGCCTTGGTGACGAGCGTCCACGCGAGCTCCTGGTCCGGGAGCCACTTGCCGCCTTCGATCGTGTCCATGAAATGGCGCTCGACCGAATCGCCCTCGGCGAGCGCCACGTTGTATCCACCCTGGACCATGCGCGTGCAGCCGCATTTGCCGAGGAGTCCCTTAACCGCGATCGTGACGGAGAGCCCCGGGTGCGCGCGCTTCGCGTGCAGCGCCGCGAAGAGGCCGGCACCGCCCGCGCCCAGGATGAGGACGTCGGTCTTCGCGCGTCTCACGCGGGAGCGGGCGCCGTCTTGCGCGCCGCCTGCGCGAATACCGCGGCGAGCGCGATGCCGACGCCGACGAGATCCAGGTGGTTGAAGGGAAGGATCACGAGGAGCCCGCCGCCCAGCAGCAATGCGCGCTCGATCCAGTTCGCCTTGCGCAGGATCCATCCCTGGAGTCCCGCGGCAAGCGCGGCGATCGCGAAGAAGCCGAGGAAGATGATCCACGCCGCGTCGGCCCACGAACCGCCCGGCGGAAGCTTGAGGAGCACGCCCGCGCCGTCGGGATCGAGCACGAAGAAGAACGGGACCACGAACGCGGGCATCGTGTACTTCCACGCCTGCATCGTCGTGCGGTACGGATCGCCGCCGGTGATCGCCGCCGCCGCGAAGGGGGAAAGCGCCGTGGGCGGCGACACTTCCGACAGCAACGCGTAGTAGAAGATGAACATGTGCGCCGCGAAATCGGGAACGCCGAGCTGGATCATCGCCGGCGCCGTGATCACCGCGCAGATGATGTAGGACGCGGTCACGGGAACGGCGAGGCCCACGATCCACACGATGAGCGCCGTGTAGAGCGCGGTGAGCGCGAGGCTGCCCCCGGCGTAGGAAAGGATGATCGACGAGAACTTGAGGCCCAGGCCCGTGAGCGTCACGACGCCCACGATGATCCCCGCGGCCGCGCACGTGGCGGCGACGTTGAGCACGCCCGTGGTGCCCGCTTCCATGGCAGCGGCGAACCGCTTCGGATACATCGCCGTCTCGCGGCGGAAGAAGCTCACGACGAAGGCCGTCACGGTCGCCCAGAACACGCTCACGGTCGGCGAGAATCCCCACATCATGAAGATCACGATGGAGACCAGCGACAGGAAGTGGAACCAGTAGCGCTTGGCGAGCGTCCACGCGCTCTCCACCACCTTGAACGCCGCCTCGCTCATGCCGTACTTGCGCGCGTCCAGCTCCACCATGAGGAAGAGCGAGAAGTAGTAGAGCAGCGTCGGGATCGTCGCCATCTTGATGACCTCGAGGTACGAGATCTTCAGGTACTCGGCGATGATGAAAGCGGCGGCGCCCAGGACGGGCGGAGAGAGGATCGCGCCCAGGCCGCCCGCGGCGAGCAATCCGCCCGCGGCGTCCTTTCCATATCCGGACTTCTCGAGCATCGGCCACGCGACGGAGCCGATCGTCACCGTGGTGGCGACACCGGAGCCCGAGGGCCCGCCCAGCAGGAACGAGGCGAGCACGACGGCGCGCCCGGCGCTCGTGGGCTTGCCGCCCAGCAGCGAGAACGAGAAATCGAGGAAGAATTTCCCGGCGCCCGAGTAGTGCAGGAACGCGCCGTAGATCGTGAAGAGGATGATGAGGGTGGCGGAGACATCCACCGCGGTGCCGAAGATGCCCTCGAGCGTCATGTACATGTGGCCCACGAGGCGCGAGAGGTCGTAGCCGCGATGCGTCCACGGCGACGGAAGCCACGGTCCGATGAACGCATACAGGACGAATGCGCCGATCACGATCGGCATCACCCAGCCCGAGGTGCGGCGCGTGGCCTCGACGACCAGCAGGATGAGCGCGATGCCGAAGAACATGTCCCAGTTGTTCGGCGTCGTCGTGCGGTCCATGAAGTCGTCGCCGCTCGCGATCATCCACACGATGCTCGCCACCGCCGTGAGCGCGAAGACAACGTCCCACCACTTGAGCTTGTGGCGCCAGCGCTTCGCCATCGGGAAGAGCATGAACGAGAGGAAGAGCACCAGCCCCACGTGGATCTCGCGCAGGAGATCGGTGCGGACGATCGAGGCGGCGGCGTAGAGATGGAAGGCCGAGCAGCCTACCGCCACCGCGGACAGGAAGATCGCGAGCCAGCCGCGATACTTGTTGAAGCTGCCTTCTTCCTCCTCGATGAACTCCTCGACCTTTGCGAGCTGCTCCTGCGAAAGGTCGCCCCCTGCAATCGGCTCGCTCAACGTCGCTCTCCTCTCGCTGGACCGGTCTGTTTTTTTCGATTCTAGAGGGGTTTGAAACGAAAAACCCGGCGCGAGGCCGGGTTTTTTGCAAACGCGGATGCTACCGGGTCACGCGCGGGACTGCAGGACCCAGAGGCGCGCGAGGTCGGCGGTGCCGTCGGAGCCTCGCACCTCCTTGAATACCGAAGCCGCCTTGGCGTTCTGGTGCGCCTGGAGGAGCGCTTCGCCGTAGAGCAGCTTCGCATCGTCGGGGCGCCTGAGCCCGCCGCGCTTGATGCCCTGGTCGATCAGCGGCAGGCCCTTGTCGGCCTTGCCTTCGTAGACGTAGTTGAGACCCACCTTCACGAGGTCGTTGCCGTCCTTCGACGCCATCGCGTCGGCCTCGTCCTTGGCGCGCGTCTTCTGCGAATCGGCGACGCTCTTGTTGATGAGGTCGCGCAGGCGCTGGTGGCGCTCGGCTTCCTTGCCGTTGCCCAGGGCCTTCGCGTCGTAGCCCTTGTCGACGATCGCCTTCGCTTCGGAAGGAACTCCGGCCTGGAGGGCGAGCTGCGCCATCTCCATGTAGTCGTTCGTGTCGAGCGGCATGCCGAGCGCCATGCGCAGGCGATAGACGTGGACGCCGAGGCGGTCGGACGCGAATCCGGGCTTCCTCTGCACATGGGAGAGCAGGTCGACCCAGTAGTCCTTCTTCGGGTAGTAGATGACGAGCTTCTCGATCGCCGAAACGTATCCGCCCGTGTCCTTCTGGCGCTGGTAGCAGTTGGCGAGGATCTGCAGCTCTTCCTCGGAGGGCTTGCGCGACTCGTCCGCGCTGCCGTTGCCGAGCATCTTGTTCACCGATCCACAGTCGTTGCCGAGGTAGTAGCTCTGCAGCAGCACGGTGCGCATCGAAGCGTCGGTGCCGCCTTCCTTGAAGTAGCGCTGCGTCCACTTCGCGGCTTCCGCGTACTCCTTCTTGTTGTAGTAGGCGACCGCGATGCCCTGCACCAGCGCCGTCGCGTCGCGTCCCGAGACCTTGCCGGAGTCGAGCAGCGCCTGGTTGGCGCGGATCGTGGCGTCGTTGTCGCCCGAGGCCGATGCGGCCGCGGCCTTCATCTGCGCGATGATCTGGTTCTCATAGGGCGTGCGGTTGGGCACGGCTTCGGCCTTGGCGATCTCCGCCATGGCCTCGTGTCCCTTGCGCTGCTTGATGAGGGCCTGCGCGGCCTGCAGCGGCTTGCCGACCTCCGGGCGCACGCCCTCGGCGGCCACCGCGGAAAGGCTGCTCGCGGCAAACGCGAGGCCTGCGCACAGGACGACGTGCAACGCAATGCGTTTCATCACTTCGATCTCCCGTTCAATCCAGGAACTGCTCGGCTCCGACGAGGCCGATCTTCGTGACTCCCAGGCGCTGCGCCGCGGCCATCACGTGGGCGACGTGCTTGTAGGTCACGAGCTTGTTGGGCCGCAGGTGGAATTCCGGCTGCACCGGCATCTCCGCGGCGCTGCGGAACTTCGCGTCCAGCGTGGGAAGGTCGACCTGGTCGCCGTTCCACAGCACGGTGCCGTCGAAATCCACGTCGATCTGCACGACGACGGGCGGCTCCGGCGGCGGCGGCGGGTTGCCCACCGGCATGTTGAGCTTCACCGCGTGCGTCTGGATCGGGATCGTGATGATGAGCATGATCAGGAGCACCAGCATCACGTCGATCAACGGCGTGGTGTTGATGTCGACCATCACTTCGGGATCGCTGTTCGAACCCCCGCTTCCGACATTCATTGCCATTGCTGCATTCCTTTGTTCTCCGCGGGCGTCACTCGCCCGCGAGCGACCGCACGGGCGGTTCGGTGATGAAGCCGATCTTGAGGATCGAGGCGCGCTGGAGTGTCGCCACCACGCGGCCGACCGATTCGTAACGGGCGTTCCCGTCGGCGCGGATGTGCACCTCGGGCTGCGGCACGATCGTCGCGATGCCCTTCAGCTTCTCGAACAGCGCCTTCGAGTCCTTCATGTATTCCAGCTGCCAGAAGACGTCGCCGTCCTTGTTGACCGAGATCACGATGTTCTCGGGCTTGGTCTGCGTGACGACGTTGCGTTCCTTCGGAAGCTCGAGCGGAACGTTCTGCACCACCACCGGGATTGTGATGAGGAAGATGATGAGCAGCACCAGCATCACGTCGACGAGCGGCGTGGTGTTGATGGCGGCCATCACCTCCTGTTCGGCGCTTTCGGCGTCCTGGCCGACTGTCATTGCCATGTTTCGCCTCCTGGCTGGCCGACCCTATCGCGCTGCGACTTGCGGGGCGCGCTTGGAAGCGGCACCGCCACCGCTCATGAGCACCATGTGCAGGTCGGCGCCGAACGCGCGCAGCTGCTCGAGGGCGACCTTGTTGCGGCGGACGAGCCAGTTGTAGCCGAGCACCGCCGGCACCGCGACCGCGAGGCCGAAGGCCGTCATGATGAGCGCCTCGCCCACGGGACCGGCGACCTTGTCGATCGAGGCCTGGCCCGCGATGCCGATGGCGGTAAGTGCGTGATAGATGCCCCACACCGTGCCGAAGAGGCCGACGAAGGGAGAGGTCGAGCCCACGGTCGCGAGGAACGCGAGGCCGTCCTGGAGCCGCGAGGCGACGTTGTCAACGGCGCGCTGCAGCGACATCGTGACCCAGGTGTTGAGGTCGATCTGCTCGAGGAGCTTGCCCTCGTGGTGCGTCGTCGAGGAGATGCCGCTCTCGGCGATGTAGCGGAACGCGGTGCCTTCCTTCAGCTGGCCCGCGCCGTCGCTCACGGAGTTGGCGCCCCAGAACTTCGATTGCACTTCCTTCGCCTGGCGGAAGAGCTTGCCCTGCTCGTACACCTTCACGAACATGATGTACCAGGAGCCCATCGACATGATCACGAGGATCACCAGCACGCCGCGCGAGATGAAGTCACCCTGCTTCCACAGGGCCTCGAGGCCGTAGGGGTTCTCGATCACTTCCTTCTGCGTGGTTGCATCCTGGCCCGCGCCCGGGGGCGGGGCCGGAGCCTTGGTGGCATCCGCGGCCTGGGCATGTGCGCTGCCCGGCGTGACGACGAGTGCGGCGATCGAAGCGAAGCCGATGAATGCGGCCACGAGGAGCGCCGACAGTTGGTTGGTCAATTTCATCTTTATGTCTCCGTTGCGTCCCTGGCGGACACTAGTCCTTAAGGTTGAAAATGATTTCGTATTCGCCGATGAATCCCACCGGCTCCGGGTTGAATTTCCACTGCGACAGCGCGCGGATCACCTCGCGGTCGAACGCCCGGTTGGTGGACTGGCGGATCTCCACGTTGGTCACGTCTCCGCTCGGGGCCACGTGCACCCATGCAACCACCTTGCCCTCGACGCCCTCACGCATGAGGTTTCGCGGGTAGGCCGGGTTCACGCGCGACTTCGCGGTGTACTCCTTGCGGATCGCGGGCTGCTGGACGGGCGGCGCCTGGATCACGGGCGGCGGCGTCGTCGGCTTCACTGTCGTCGTCTGCGTGATCGCCGCGGGCGCCTGCACGACCGGGACCTGGATGTTGATCTCGGGGGGCGGGATGAACGGCGGCGGCGGCGCGGCCAGCTTCGGCGGCGGCGGCGGCGGCGTATCGGGCGGCGGCTTCTTGATCTCTTCGATGATCTTGGTCTCGAGGGGCTTCTTGAGGACCTCGATCACCGCTCGGCCGAGCCCATTGAGCAAGGCGTACCCCAGCGCAATGTGAAGGAGTACGACCATGGCGATGCTTGGCAAATGATTCGCCAGGCTTCTCTCGCGCTCTGCGTAATTCACTCTCCGACCTCCTTGCTGCAGCGAGGACCCATGTCAGGATCCTGCCCGTTGCGTGGCGACGCTTCGTGGCGACGCCGTAGTCTGGATGGCTGCGGGCTCTTATTCTCCCCGTAAGTCCCGCGCCAGCTTCGGAAAAACACGCGATTTTACCGCAATCCGAAGTATTTCGGAAATGTCGGTAAACACACTGTTACATGGGAATGTTAGGCTGGCTTGACACCCAGTTTGGCGAGTGCCTGCGCGCGCCGCCCGCGTGCGGCGCGGTCCACATCCTCGTAGAGGCTCGCGCCGTGGCTGTCCATCGCGACCAGCAGCGGACCGAAGCCGCGAACGCGGAATTTCCAGAGCGACTCCGGATTGAGGTCGTCCAGGTCGACGTCCTCGATCGCCTCGACCCACGTCGTTTCCAGCGCCGCCGTGCCGCCGATGATCGCGAGGTAAGCACCCCCTAACTCCCGGAATGCATCGAGCGAGGCCTGTCCGAGGCCGCCCTTTCCGATGATGAGCCGCGCCCCGAGCTGTTCGAGCATCGGACGCGTGAAGCGCTCCATCCGCGCGGAGGTGGTGGTGCCGACACAGACGGGCTCGTAGCCCGTGGGGTGCTCGGCGGAGCGCGGGACTTTCCGGACGTTCGGGGCCGTGTGGATCGCGGCGTGGCCGTTCATGTCGAAACGCGTCTTGCGCCCCTTGTCGAAAAGGGCGATCTGGTTGGCGTCGCGAATGCCGAAGAGCGCGCCCTCGATCGTGACCGTGTCGTTCACGCGAAGGCCGCGCGCCTGGGCTTCGGTGATCGGCATGGTGAACGCGTGATGAGTCATGGCGCCGGACTCGTCAGAAACCGTACTCGATTCCGGCGGGCGTGAAGGAAGCCGACGCGCGGCGCGCCGAGTGGCACTGCATGTTCACGGCCACGGGATTCATGGTGATGTGCGTCGCGGCGATCTCGACATGCACCGCGAACGCGGTCGAATCGCCGCCGAGTCCCTGCGGGCCCACGCCCAGCGAATTCACCGCGGCGGTGAGGCTCTTCTCGAGCGCCGCGCCCTCGGGATCGGGACAGGCCGTGCCCAGGGGCCGCGTGGCCGCGCGCTTGGCGAGCGACACGCAGAGGTCCGATGTCCCGCCGATGCCCACGCCCACGATCGTCGGCGGGCAGGTCTTGCCGCCGGCATCGAGCACGCAGTCGACCACGAACGACTTGATCGCGTTCACGCCTTCGGCGGGAACCGCCATCTTGAGCCACGAGTTGTTCTCGCTGCCGCTGCCCTTCGGAACCATCTCGATCACGAGGCCTTCGTCCGCGGAAAACTCGATGTGGATCGGCGGCACGCCCGGGCCGCACGAGGTGTGCTCGTTCTTGCGCGTGATCGGATGCACGACCGAAGAGCGCAGCGGATGCTCGCGTGTCGCGCGCTCGCAGCCGCGGCGGATCGCCGCCTGCAACTCCATGCCGTCGATCTGCACGCCGCGGCCGATCCTCACGTTGTAGATCGGGATGCCCGTGTCCTGGCAGAGAAGGTTCTCCGTGTCTTCCGCGACCTTGATGTTGGTGATCATCGTGCCGAGCACCTTCTTCGCGGTCGCGTCGGTCTCGCCCGCGGCGAGGCGCGCGAATCCTTCCTTGATGTCGGGCGGAAGGATCTTCAGCGCGCGGACGTAGAGCTCGCGCGCGACTTCCTCGACCTGGGCCGGTTCCACTTTCATCAGTTCGCCTGCAGCTTCCTTTCCCGGATGATCTTCGCCCAGCGCGTGCTCTCGTCGCGGATCGCCGCGGCGAATTCCGCCGGCGTGTTTCCCACCGGGAACATCGCGAGCCTCGCGAGGGATTCACGGAACTCGTCGGTCGCGAGGATCTTCGCGCTGTCGCGATAGACCCTGTCGACGACTTCCTTCGGCGTGCCCGTGGGCGCGAGCAGGCCGAACCATCCGGCATTCTCGAATCCGGTCACCGTCTCTCCCACCGCCGGGACATCGGGCAGCTGCGGGCTGCGCTCCCTGCTCGTCACACCGAGCGCGCGAAGCTTGCCCGCCTTGATGAAGGTGATCGCCGCCGACAAGTTGATCACCGCGGTCGAGATCTGTCCGCCCATGACGTCGGTGATCGCGTAGGACTCGCCCTTGTAGGGAACGTGCGTCATGTCGACGCCGGCCGAATACGCGAAATTCTCGCCGGCGAGGTGCGTCTGCGTGCCGATGCCCGCGCTGCCGAAGGTCACCTTCCCCGGATTCGCTTTCGCGTAGGCGATGAGCTCGGGCAACGTCCTGAAGGGTCCTTCGGGATTCACGATCACCACCTGCGGGCCCGTGGCCACGTTGGTGATGGCGACGAAGTCCTTCGCCGGATCGTAGGGAAGCGATTTGTACATGTAGGGGTTCGCGGTGACGATCGATCCCGACGCCATGAAGAGCGTGTATCCGTCGGCCGCGGAATGCGCGGCCGCCTCGCCGCCGATGTTCCCGCCGGCGCCCGAGCGATTCTCGATGACCACCGACTGCCCCCACGCCTCGCCGAGTTTCTGGCCGAGAAGTCGCGCGACCACGTCGGTGGCGCCGCCCGCGGGGAACGGGACGATCATCTTCACGGTCCTCGCCGGCCACGCCTGCGCCGCGGCGACCGCGGGCAGGAGCGCCGCGAACGCAAGGGCCGCGAGCCTGGAAGTGAAACCCCTCATCATCGGACTGCCTCCACGTTACAGGTCTTGTCCGCGAAGCATAGCGCTCAACGCGCGAGCGCGAATACGAGGCCCACTGCGACCGCGAACGCCGCGCCCAGCGCCGCCAGCGCCTTGTGCCACTCGCGCCACGGCAGGAACTCGAGCGCGAGGAGCCTCAGCCCCCCCGCGAAGTGCGCCGCGAGCAGCATCACGAGAACCCATTCGACAATCTTCACCGCCGGCTGTTCGCTCCAGCGCAGGAACCCCTCGAGCTTCGCCTCGCCCTCGATCGCGGTGCCGAGCGCGAGGAAGTGCGCGGGCAGGAAGAGCGCGAGCGCGACACCGGAGATGCGGTGGACGAGGAAGGCCCACCAGCCCGGATGGGAGCGCGCGGGCCTGATCACAGCATCACCGCCGCGACGGCGCGAACGCCGAGCGCGAGGATCGCGACGGCGACGAGGCCCATCGTCGCGTCCGCCACCGTGCCGCGAAAGGCGAGCCACTCCGATGCGACGGTGCGCAGCCCGATGGCGCCATGGATCGCGGCGGCGAAGACGAAGACCGCGTAGAACGCGCCCCACGCGTAGTTTCCATGCGTGCGATCGAGGATCTGCGAGGCGGTAAGTCCCGCGCGGACGGCGTAGACGATCGTCACGAGGTGCACCAGCACGCAGAAGGCGAGGACGGCGGCGGTCGCGCGTTGCGCCACCCAGAGGCGCGCGCCGCCGCGCGTGCTCACGCGTCGTCCCCGAGGACGAGGCCGATCGTCGCGCGCTTGAGTCCCGCGATCGACCGCGTGGGCGAGAGTTGCTTCGGACAATGCTCGGTGCAGCTCATCATCGTGTGGCACGAGTGGCAGCCCGCGTCGCCCGCGACCGCGTGGAGCCTTTCCCGCTTGCCGCCGTCGCGCGCATCGTTCACGAGCGTCCACGCGCGATTCAATGCCGCGGGGCCGAGGTAGTCGGGATTCCATTTCACGACGTCGCACGCGGAATAGCAGACGCCGCAACCGATGCATTCGATCGCGGCATCGGCTTCGCGCCGCGGCGCCGAATCGGGGCGCACCGCCGCGAACTCGTCGTCGCGCGTGGCCGTCGGCTTGAACTGTCCCCTCGCCCTCGCCCACTTGTCGAAGAACTCGCGCATGTCGGCGACGAGGTCCTTCACGATGGGAAGGTTCTCGAGCGGGCCGATGCGCAGGCGCCCGTCGGCGGCCACCTTGTCCACGTGGGTGCGGCACGTCCATCGCGGCCGGCCGTTCACTGTCATCGCGCACGAGCCGCACATCCCGACACGGCAGGCGAAGCGGTAGGAAAGCGTGGGGTCGAGATGGCGCTGGATGAATGTGACGGCGTCGAGCACCGTCTGGCTCTCGCGGCGCGGCACGTCGAAATCCTGGAAGCGCCCTTCGGCGCCCCCGCGCCACACGGAGACCCGCAGCGTCGCTACTTCCATGCCAGCACCCCGACCACGATCGCTGCGAGGAAGAGCGTCTCGGTCACGATGAGCATCACGGGCTTGAGGCCCATGTCCACGAGGGACCTGAGCGACGTCTTCATACCGATGGCGGCGATCGCGGTCACGAGGCACCAGCGCGAGATCACCGAACCCGCATCGATCACCGGGGCGGGAATCCAGCCCAGGCTCGTGATCCCGACGAGCGCCGCGAAGGCCACCGCGAACCACGGAAGGATGGGCGCGGCGTGGGCCGCGGTCGCGCCGCGCACGTGCAGCGCAAGTCCGATCGCGAGGCATGCGGGCAGCAGCATCGCCACGCGCAGCAGCTTCACGATCGTGGCCGTGTCGCCCGTCTCCTGCGAAAGGCTGTAGCCCGCGCCCACGACCTGCGCCACGTCATGGATGGTGCCGCCGAGGAAAACGCCCGCCGCATGGTGATCGAGGCCCAGGTGCGCAACGACGATCGGATAGAGGATCATCGCGAGCGTCGACAGCGCCGTGATGCCGATCACCGTGAAGCTCGCGTCGCGTTCCGCTTCGGCGTGCTTCGGGAGGATCGAGGCGATCGCGAGCGCGGCGGACGCGCCGCAGATCGCCACCGCGCCGCCCGTGAGCGTGCCGAAGGCGCTACCCAGCTTGAAGAGGCGCGCCACCACGATTCCGCAGAGGATCGTGAGCGTGACCGTCACCGCCACGAGCGCTATGGTTCCCCACCCGAGCGCCTCGACCTGCGCGATCGTGATGCGAAGCCCGAGGAGCGCCACGCCGGTGCGCAGCACCACGGTCGACGCGGCCTGGATGCCCGGAAGGCAGCGCCCTTCTTCCGCGAGGAAGTTGAGCGCCATGCCGAGCAGCAGCGCGAAGAGCATCGCCGAAGCCTTGTACTGGTTCGACAGGAACGTCGCCGCGATGCCCACGACCGCGGCCACCGCGAGGCCCGGCCAGAGCGCTTTCCACTTCACGTGTCAGGCGCTCTCGTAGAGGCGGGTCAGCACGAATTCGCGGTGGCCCAGCGCCTCGGCGGCGGTGAGGCGCCCGTTGGCCGTGCGGAACATGCACTCGAGGAGGCGATCGCCCGCCTGGTCCGGCGTCATCTCCTTGCGCAGGAGCCCCGAGACGTCCACGTCGATGTGCTCGCTCATGAGCTTCACGGTGCGCGGATTCGCGCAGAGCTTGATCACCGGCAGGATCGGATTGCCGATCACGTTGCCCTGGCCCGTCGGGAAGAAGTGCACGACGTAGCCCGCGGCCGCGCAAAGCGTGACCATCTCCGCCGCCGCCGAGGACGAATCCATGAACCACAGGCCCGGATGCGACGGCATCTCGGCCTTGTCGAGGATTCCGTCGACGATGCATTTGCGCCCGATCTTCTGGATGTTGCCGAGCGCCTTCTCCTCGATCGTCGTGAGGCCGCCCGCGATGTTGCCCTTGGTCGGCTGCGAGTCGCGCAGGTCGCTCGTCTTATGGCGGTTGATGATCTCCTGGTACTGGTCGAAGACCTTCTGGAATTTCGCGCGCACTTCGTCGTTGCGGCAGCGCGCGGCGACGAGGTGCTCGCCGCCGGTGAGCTCCGTGGTTTCGCCGAAAACGAGGGTCACTTCATGCGGGTAGAGCTTGTCGAACGCGTTGCCCACGGTGGGATTCGCGCCGCAGCCCGAGGTCGTGTCCGACTCGCCGCACTTGGTCGAGACCCACAGGTCCTTGAGCGGACGCTCCTCGCGCTTCAACTCGCTCGCCCACTGCACGTATTCCTTCGCGGCCTTCGAGGCTCGCATGATCGTGTCGTGGTCGCCATGGCCCTCGATGCCGAAGCCCGTGACGGGCTTCCCGGTGGCGGCGATGGCGTCGACGATCTTCTTGGTCCATCCGTCCTCGATGCCGATCACCACGACGGCGGCCACGTTCGGATTCGATCCCGTGCCGATCAGCGTGCGGAAATGCAGGTCGAGATCCGCGCCGAACTGCAGGCGGCCGTACGGATGCGGGATCGCCATCGTGCCCTTGATGTTGTTGGCCACGGCCTCGCACGCGGCGTTCGACAGGTCGTCCACGGGCAGGATGATCACGTGGTTGCGCACGCCGACGCGGCCGTTCTCGCGCCGGTAGCCCTGGAAAGTCGAGTTCTTGAGCTCCATGGTTACCACCTCTTCGTGCGGATGTTGTGCACGTGGGCATGCTCGCCCACCGCGATCGGCGCGATCACGCGGCCGATGTCGACGCCATACTTGATCACGGTCGCGTCCTTCGCGAGCGGCTTGATGGCGAGCTTGTGCCCGATCGGGATGTCGGACTTCGCGTCGACCGCGATGTCCTTGTCCTGGTCCATGATCCAGCCGTTCAGCTTCTGGCCGGACTTCACGCCTTCGACCACGACGACGCCGACGGAATCGTGCTCGTCGTGGACCACGAAATGGATCATATGCGCCTCCTGATGCGGGACCATGATGCTATGGATCGGGAGGGCCCGAAGTCAACTAGATGAGTTGCATGTTATCGTCCGCCCCATGGCGCACCTCTACGAGCAGGTCCGCGCGCGGCTGATCGAAGGCATCTCGGCCGGTGAGTGGCGCGCGGGCGAGGCGATCCCGACCGAAGCGCGGCTCGCGGCGACGTTCCGGGTGGCGATCGGCACCGTGAGGAAGGCGGTCGACAGCCTCGTGGCCGAGCAGGCGCTCGTCCGGCGCCAGGGCAAGGGCACCTACGTCGCGGCGCACGACGGGCGCCGCCTCATGTACCACTTCTTCCACATCGTGCCGCGCGTCGGGGACAAGTCGTATCCCACCGTGCGCACGCTCTCGTTCCGGCGCGACCGCGCCGACGCCGCGACCGCGGCGGCGCTGCACATCCCGCCCTCGGACAAGGTGATCCGGATCCGCAACGTGCTATCGCTCGCCGGCGCTCCCGTGATCGTGGACGACATCACGCTGCCCGCGGAGCTCTTCCCGGGATTTTCCGAGAAGATCTTCCTCGCGCGCGACAACACGATCTACAACCTCTACCAGAGCCGCTACGGCATCAACGTGTTGCGCACCGACGAGAGGCTTCGCGCGGTGCTCGCGCCGCGCGACGTGGCGCAGGCGCTCGGCGTCGCGACGGCCACGCCGTTGCTCGAGATCCGCCGCGTGGCGCTCACGTTCCGCGAGCGGCCCGTGGAACTGCGCCTGTCGCGCGTGAACACGGCGCGCCACGACTACCACAACACGCTCGGCAAGGAAGTCTGAGTGCAGACCGCGCTCCTCATCCTGCCGAACTTCGCGCTGATCGTGATCGGGCTCGTGCTCGCGCGCCGCTTCGACTTCGGCCGCGACTTCTGGGCGGGCCTCGAGAAGCTCGTCTACTACCTGCTCTTCCCCGCGCTGCTCTTCCGCTCGCTCGCGATCGCCAGGATCGACTTCGCGGCGGCGGCGCTTCCGATCGCGTCGACGCTCGTCTTCACGTCGGTCGGATTCGGACTCTCGATCGCCGCCGGCCCGATCTTCGGCCTCGACAGGAAGTTGAACGCGAGCGGATCGCAGTGCGGCTATCGCTTCAACACCTATGTCGGGCTTGCGATCGCGGGAAGCCTTTTCGGCAATCCGGGCGTGGCGATGGCGGCCCTGCTCCTGGGCGTGATGATCCCGGTCGCCAATTTCTACGCGGTGGCGATGCTCGCGGCCCACGGCAGCCGCGGCTTCCTCCACGAGCTGGCGACGCACCCGCTGCTCGTGTCGTCGCTCGCGGGCCTCGCGTGGAATGCGCTGGGATTGCCGCTGCCCGGATTCGCCGACCAGACGCTGAACCTGCTCGCGATCTGCGCTCTGCCCGCGGGCCTTCTCTCGGTGGGCGCCGCGATGCGCATCGAGGAAGGCGTGGGTCCGATCGCCGCGCATGCATGGTGGCTAGTTGTGAAACTCGCGGCGGTTCCTGCGGTCGCATGGGGACTCGTCGCGATCCTGGGGATCGGCGGCATCGATGCGAGCATCGTGATCCTCTGCGCGGCGCTGCCCACGGCGTCGAACGCATACATCCTCGCCGTGCGGATGACGGGCGACGGGCGCGCCGTGGCTGCGCAAATCACGATCGGCACCGTGATTTCCATGGTGACGCTGCCGCTCTGGATGGCCGTTCCGGTGTAGGGTGGCGAAATGGAACTCGACAACCAGCGGGAAAGCGAAAACGTCGAAGACCTCCGCGGCATGGGCGTAGGCGCCGGCGTCGGCAGCCTCGGCATCGGCGGTGTCGTGATCGTCATCATCGCCGCGTTCCTGGGGTACGACCCATCCGACGTCATGAACGTCGTGCAGGACGTGCAGCATCAAGCGTCGCCCGCGCCCGACGCGTCGAGCGCGCCGCGCGGTGCGCCCGGCGACTCCCTGGGCCATTTCGTGTCGAAGGTGCTGGGTTCGACCGAGGACGTCTGGGGCGAAATCTTCCAGAAGGCCGGACGCGAGTATCGCCGTCCCACGCTCGTGCTCTTCTCGGGGGCGACGAGGACGAGCTGCGGAATGGGGCAAGCGGCGATGGGCCCCTTCTACTGCCCGCCCGACGAGAAGGTCTACATCGACCTCGCGTTCTACAACGACCTGCGCCAGCGCTTCCACGCGCCGGGCGAATTCGCGGAGGCCTACGTGATCGCGCACGAGGTGGGCCATCACGTGCAGAAACTTACGGGCATCTCCGACAAGGTCGATGCGGCGCGTGGGCGCGCCTCGAAGGAAGACGCGAACCGCCTCTCGGTGCGTATGGAGCTGCAGGCCGATTGCTATGCGGGTGTGTGGGGCAACCATGCCCAGGCCAAGGGCCAGCTCGACCCGGGCGACGTGGACCAGGCACTTGCTGCGGCCACGGCGATCGGGGATGACCGCCTGCAGAAAGCGGCGCAGGGCTACGTGGTGCCGGAGTCCTTCACCCATGGAACGTCCGAGCAGCGCGTGCGCTGGTTCAAGCGCGGCATGGAAAACGGCCGCGTGAAGGACTGCGACACGTTCGGCGCGAACCCTCTCTGAAAGCAAAACGCCCCGGAGGTCCGGGGCGTTTTCTCTAGCGCTTGTCGGTGCCGCGCTTGGCTTCCTTGTCGATGCGCTTCTTCTTGACCTTGACCTTCTTGGTCTTGGCCGGCGCACCACCCGGGGCCGAGGCGTCGCCTTCGGCCGGGGCTTCCTCCATCACCTCGTACTCGGCCGCCTCGAGCTTCTCCTTGATGCGGGCCGCCTTGCCGGTGAGTCCGCGCAGGTAGTAGAGCTTGGCGCGGCGCACGTCGCCCTTGCGCTTCACCTCGATCGAGGCGAGCGCCGGCGAGTAGAGCTGGAACGTGCGCTCCACGCCCTCGCCGCTGGAGATCTTGCGCACGATGAACGAGCTGTTGAGGCCGCGATTGCGCCTGGCGATCACGACGCCTTCGTAGGCCTGCTCGCGCTTCTTGTCGCCCTCGATGACCGTCACCTTCACGATCACGGTGTCACCCGGGACGAATTCGGGAATGTTGCGGTTCAGCCGCTTGATTTCTTCCTGCTCGAGCTTCTGGATGAGATCCATCTTCGATGTCCTTTCGATTCCGGCCGTCTGGCCTTTCACGCAGAGCCGCCCGTCGCTTGGCGGTTGCATGCCGTTTATTGTTGCTGCTGCTCCTGTGCCTGCCGCTCGCGACGATATTCCTCGAGCAACTGGCGGTCTTCCCTCGCGAGCTTCGACTCGTCGATCAAGTCGGGCCTGCGGTCCCACGTGCGCCCCAGCGCCTGCTTCCTGCGCCAGCGCGCGATTGCCGCGTGGTTCCCGGACAACAGCACTTCCGGAACCGCCGCGCCCTGCCAATCTTCCGGCCGCGTGTAGTGCGGCCAGTCCAGCAATCCCGCCGAGAACGAATCCTGCGCCGCGCTCTCGGCATCGTTGAGGCTTCCCGGGATGCGCCTCACCAGGCAATCGATGAGCACCATCGCGGGCAACTCGCCCCCCGAGGTGACGTAGTCGCCGATCGACACTTCGCGATCGACCGAGCGCCGCACCAGCCGCTCGTCCACGCCCTCGTAGCGCCCGGCGATCAGCACCAGGCCCTCTTCATTCGAAAGCTCCCGCACCAGCGCCTCGGTGAGCCGCTCGCCCTGCGGCGACATCAGGATCACCTTCGGCTCCGCCACTCCCGCATCGCGCTGGCGCTGCTTCGCCACGTCGATGCACTGCTGCAGCGGCTCGGCCATCATCACCATGCCGGGCCCGCCCCCGTAGGGCCGGTCATCGACCCTGCGGTAGTTGTCCCATACGAAGTCCCTCGGATCCCACACCTTCAATCCGAAGCGCTTCTCGTCGAGCGCGCGACCCGTGATCCCGTGGTCGGCGATCGCATCGAGCATCGCCGGGAAGATCGTGATCACGTCGAACTGCTTCACGCCTCACTCCGCCTTCCAGTCCACCGTGATACGCCGGGCATCCCTGTCTACGGACTTCACATATTCAGCCACGAAGGGAATCATCGTTTCCTTCCCACGCGAGGGGTCCGCCCCATCCTTCACGACCAAGACGCTCGTGTCGCCCGTCTCGAACAATCCCTCCACCTTGCCGAGGGACTTGCCGCTTGCATCCACAACGTCCAGGCCGACCAGGTCGACCCAGTAAATCGAACCTTCGCCCGCATCGCCCAGCGCTTCGCGGGTCACCGCGACGTCGAAGCCGCGCATCGCGTCGGCTGCGTCCCGGTCGTTGCATCCGCCAAGCTTCGCGACCGGGCCCTTCGAATGGACCTCGAATTCCTCAAGCTCCATCGCGCGCCAGCCCTCATGCGTGCGCACGATCCATTCGCCGTATTCGCCGAGTCCTTCGGCCGATTCCGTGAAGGCCTTCACCTTCACCCAGCCCGCGATGCCGAAAGAGCCGACGATGCGGCCCATCACCACCAACGAGGATTCGGTCCCCGCGAAGGGAACGGCCCCGTTATTTGGCTTTTTTGGGCTCGACCTTGCCGGAGACTTTGGCCTTGCCACGCTTGATCAGTTTCTTCACCGCCGAGGAAGGCTGCGCGCCCTTCCCGACCCAATGCTCGACGCGATCGAGCGCGAGGCGGAACTGCTCCTCGGACTCGGCGGCTTTCGGGTTGTAGAAGCCGAGGCGCTCGATGAAGCGCCCGTCGCGCGGCATGCGCGAATCGGCGACGACGATGTTGTAGAAGGGGCGGTTCTTGGCACCGCCGCGCGCCATGCGGATCACGACCATGTCGTTTGCTTTCTTCCCGTTGAGAACGGGCAACGTTGAAATTCGATTAAACGAAACGAAGCCTTGAATTATAACCGAAAACCGGCTCAGGACGCCAATGCCCGGGCGAGCCGGTAGAGGAACTCGCGGCTGTCCAGGAGCGATTTCACCGGCACCCGTTCGTCCTGTCCGTGCAGGCGGTTCTCCCCGTATTCGAGGAAGATTCCGCTCACCCCATAGACCGGAATGCCCGCGTTGCGAAGCTTGGCGCCATCCGTGGCGCCCGTGCCCATGATCGGGACGACGGGCGTGCCGGGCCACATGGTCTCGGACACGCGCTCGATCGTCTTCATGAAGGGCGAGTTGATGTCCATCGGTCCGCTGGGATGCTCCTCTCCGCGCGGCCTGACCCTGATGCGGTCGCCCGCGACGCGCTTCAGCTCGGCTTCGACGAACGAGGACTTCTCGCCCGGGAAGATGCGGCAGTTCACGGTGGCGTGCACTCGCTGCGGCAGCGCGTTGTCCGCATGGCCGCCTTCGATGCGGGTCGCGACGCACGTCGTGCGAAGCTGCGCGTTCAATCGCGGGGAGGCGGAAAGTTCTTTCAACTGCGCGTCCGTGTACTCGCCCCTGGCGACGGCCTCGAGCGCGGCCGCGAGCGATCCCGTCTCCGTCGGCGCCACGGCGGCGAAGAAGCGCTTCGCGGCGTCGTCCACGTGCGCGGGAAGCTGCAGCTCCGAAAGCCGCGAGAGCGCGGCGGCCATGTCGTAGATCACGTTGTCGCGGCCCGGCACCGAGCTGTGGCCGCCCGGTCCCGTGAGCTCGAAGTCGAAGGTGTGATAGACCTTCTCGGCGACCTGCACGCCCTGGATGAAGGGCTTGCCGTGGCGCCATGATCCGCCCGCGCCCTCGTTCAACGCCACCTGCGCGTCGATCGCGTCGCGGCGATTCCTGATGAGCCACTCCACTCCGTTGCGGTTGCCCGATTCCTCGTCGGCGGTGAGCGCGAGGACGATGTCGCGCTTCGGCCTGAAGCCTTCGCGCTTCATGCGAATCATGTTGGCGACGAAGATCGAGGCCATCGCCTTGTCGTCGATCGATCCGCGCGCGTAGTAGTAGCCGTCGCGCTCGGTGAGCTTGAAAGGATCGAGGCCGCCGGTCCAGTCTTCCTTGTGCGCGGCGACGACGTCGATGTGCGCGAGCAGGAGGATCGGCTTGCCCTCGCCCGCGCCGCGCAGCCGCGCGATGAGGTTCTGCCTGTCGGGCGCCGGACCCGCGATTTCGACGTCCCGCGGATCGAACCCGGCATCGAGAAGGCGCTTGGCCATCGCCTGGGCCGCGGGCGTCGTGTTCGCCTCGGGCTGCGCCGTGTCGATCTCGATCAGCTCGCGATAGATGTCGATGAACTCCTTGTCCGGCACCTGGGCCCGCGCGAGCGAGGCGCAGCAGCAAAGCATCACGAACAGGTATTTTTTCATCGCATCCCCGGCATCATGCCCTTCATGTTGCGCATCATCTTCATGAGGTTTCCCCCGCGCATCATCTTCATCATCTTGCGCATCTGCTCGAACTGCGCGAGCAGGCGATTCACCTCCTGCACCTGGACGCCGGCGCCCGCCGCGATGCGGCGCTTGCGCGACGCCTTGAGGAGCTCGGGCTTCCTGCGCTCGTGCGGCGTCATCGAGTTGATGATCGCTTCGGTGCGCTTCAACGCCTTCTCCTGGAGCTCGGGCGACGTCTGCGCCATCTGCGTGATCTGCGCCGGCAGCTTGTCGGCGAGGCTCGCGAGCCCGCCCATCTTCTTCATCTGCCCGATCTGCGCCCTGAAGTCCTCGAGGTCGAAATCCTTGCCCTTCTTGATCTTCTCGGCGAACTTGACCGCCTCGGCCTCGTCCACCTTGCTGCGCGCTTCCTCGACGAGCGAGAGGATGTCGCCCATGCCGAGGATGCGCGAGGCCATGCGATCCGGGTGGAAGGCCTCGATGCCGTCCATCTTCTCGGAAACGCCCACGAACTTGATGGGCTTGCCCGTGACGTGGCGCACCGAGAGCGCCGCGCCGCCGCGCGAATCGCCGTCCAGTTTCGTGAGCACGATCCCGGTGAGCGGCAGCGCCTCGTTGAAAGCGCGCGCGACGTTCACCGCGTCCTGGCCCTGCATCGAGTCCACCACGAAGAGCGTCTCGATCGGGCTGACCGCGGCGTGCAGCGCTTTCACTTCCTGCATCATGGCTTCGTCGACGGCGAGGCGCCCCGCGGTGTCGACGATGAGCACGTCGTGGAAATGCTTCCTCGCGTAGTCGAGCGCGGCGCGCGCGATGTCCACCGGCTTCTGCGACGCGTCCGACGGGAAGATCTCGATGTCGAGGTTCTTCGCGAGCGTGGCGAGCTGCTCGATGGCCGCGGGACGATAGACGTCCGTCGAGACGAGCAGCACCTTCTTCTTCGTCGTGTTCCTGATGAGGCGCGCGAGCTTGCCGGCCGAAGTGGTCTTTCCCGAGCCCTGCAGGCCCGCGAGGAGGATCACGGCCGGCGGCTGCGTCGCGAAAGACAGCGCCGCGTTGGTGCCGCCCATCAGCGACACCAGCTCCGCGTGAACGATGCCCACGAGGGCCTGTCCAGGCGTAAGGCTCCCCACGACTTCCTGGCCGAGGGCCTTTTCCTTCACCCTCGCGATGAAATCCTTCACCACCGGCAGGCCCGCGTCCGCATCGAGGAGCGCGAGGCGCACCTCGCGAAGCATCTCCTGGACGTTGTCCTCGGTAATGCGCGAATGGCCCCGCAGGGTCTTCACGACCGAGGCGAGGCGTTGGGTCAGCGTGTCGAGCATGGGGGAGGTAAAATATAGAAATGCCTGATTTGCTTTTGTATTTTAGCACCGTGGGCTGCTGGCTCCTGCTGTCGGCGATCGCCTGGCGCGCATCGCGCACGGCGGTTGCGGCCGGAGCTTCCACGCGCATCGAGCCGCGCCTGGAAATCGCGCTCGTGCCCGTGGCGCTGGTGCTCCACGGCATGCTGCTCTACCGCCGTGTCGTCGATCCCGAGGGCCTCGATCTCGGCGTGGCGAACGCCATCTCGATGCTCGCGTGGCTCACCGTGCTGATCTACTGGCTCGCGGGGCTCGCCTACCAGGGACTCGCTGGAATCCTCGGGCTCATGTCGCCGATCGCGCTGGTCGCCGTGCTCCTGCAGCTCGCGATCCCGACGCGACACATCGTCACCTACGGGGGCGACCCGCTCTTCGCGCTGCACTTCGTGATCGCGATGCTCGCCTACAGCCTCTTCATCGTGGCCACGATCCACGCGATCGTGATGCTCGCCGAGGAGAAGTGGCTGCACCGCGGCGTGCTGCCACCGTTCCTCAACCGCCTTCCGCCGCTGCTCGAGATGGAGGCGTTGCTCTTCCGCATCCTGCTCGCGGCGTTCGTGCTGCTCACGCTCACGCTGCTGTCGGGCGTGCTCTTCTCCGAGCAGCTCTTCCACAAGCCCTTCACGATCTCGGACAAGACTGTCTTCGCGATCGTCTCGTGGTTCATCTTCGGTGGGCTGCTCGTGGGCCACTACGTCCGCGGATGGCGCGGGCGCACCGCCGTGAAGTGGACGATCGCGGGGTCGACCGCGCTGCTGATCGCGTACGTGGGCAGCAAGGTCCTGCTCGAGCTCGTCCTCAAGCAATAGCCGTGACCGCCGACGACATCCCTCTCTGGTGGCTGTTCGCCACGCTGTGCATTCTGCTCGCGGCCTCGGGCTTCTTCTCGATGTCCGAGACCTGCATGATGGCGTTGAACCGCTATCGCCTGCGCCACCTCGTCCGCGAAGGCCACACGGGCGCGCGCCTCACGCAGAAGCTCCTCGATCGGACCGACCAGCTCCTCGCCTTCATCCTCGCGGGCAACACGCTCCTCAACGCCGCGACCACGATCCTGGTCGCGGAGATCTGCCGGCGCCTCCTCGGCGAGGGCGAATTCGTGCTCGCGATCGCGACGTTCGCGGCGAGCGTCACGATCCTGATCTTCGCGGAGATCCTGCCGAAAATCCTGGGCGCCACGTATTCCGAGACGATCGCGCTCGCGTCGTCCTACGTGATCACGCCGCTCATCCACGCGACGCGGCCGGCCATGTGGATCGTGAACGTGGTCGTGAGGATCATCCTCAAGGTGTTGCGCATCCAGACGGTGGGCGAGCAGGCGGCGCAGCCCCTCAGCATGGAAGAGCTGCGCACGCTCGTGCTCGAGGGCGGCAAGTTCATCCCGAAGAAGCACCAGTCGATCTTCCTCAACCTCTTCGAGCTCGAGGACATGACTGTCGACGACACGATGACGCCGCGCGGGCAGATCGAGACGCTCGACCTGCACGACGACATCGACGAGATACGCGCCGCCCTCGCGACCGCGCACCACACGCGCCTCGTGGTCACGGAAGGCGATCTCGACAACGTCGTGGGAATCCTCCACGTGCGCAAGGTGGTGAACGCAATGCGCGAGGAGCAGGTGGACGTCGAGAACCTGCGCAAGATCATGCGCGACCCGTACTACGTGCCCGAGGGAACGGCGCTCCTCACGCAGCTGTCGAATTTCCAGGAGAACCAGCGCCACATGGGCCTCGTGGTGGACGAATACGGCGAGATCCTCGGCCTCGTCACCATGAAGGACATCCTCGAGGAGATCGTGGGCGAATTCACGAGCCAGGCCTATGGCGACAACTCGTCCATGTTCCACAGCGAGCCCGACGGCAGCGTGATCGCAGACGGCGCCTGCTCGCTGCGGGTGCTCAACCGAAAGGCCGGCTTCGCATTCCCGCTCGACGGGCCGAAGACGATCAACGGATTGCTGCTCGAGCAGCTCGAGGACATTCCCGAAGCGGGCGTCGCGCTCATGATCGCCGACCATCCCGTGGAAATCCTGCAGGTGCAGAACCGCATGGTGAAGGTCGTGAAGATCCTGCCCACGCCCGTGACGCCGCGCGCCGAGCACCAGGAGGCCGCATGACGCGCGCCCTCGCTGCAAAGCCCGACGTGGAGACTCCGGGAGCGACCGCGGAGTCGAAGTAGTCAGCCCGGCCGTTCCGAATTCGGGCTTTGGACCGAGATCGGCGCCCGCTGCGAAGCGACGCGATAGCGCGCGACGAATCCGCGGTCGATGAAGTCCTTCCACAGCCACGCCCAGTAGCCCTGCCACGAATAGCCGTCCCACATCGCAACGGCATTGCGGCCGCCGGTCGAGACGATCTGGAGATGGCGCGCGCTCGTCACGTGGCGCTCGAGCGGCGCATCGGAGAGCGCGGCGCGAAGGTTCGCCGCGAGCTGCGGCGCGGCGCGCACCGCGAATACGCCGGCCTTCGGAAGCGGATTGTGCTCTTGGGCGGCGCAATCGCCCACGCCGAAGACCTCGCGATACGTCACCGACTGCAGGAAATCGTTCGTGAGGAGGAATCCGCGCTCGTCGGTCGCGAATCCCGATTCCCGGATCCATTCCTGCGCGCCCGCGCCCGTCGCCCAGAACGTGCCGTCGGATGCGAACTCGATGCCGCTCTGCAGGCGCACGTAGTTCTCGCCGACTTCCTTCACGGTGCTCGAGACGTGCACGCCGATGTTGCGCTTCGCGAGGCGCCGCCGAAGGCGGGCGCGCGCGTTCGCGTGCATCTCGGGCAGCGCGACGGGCGTGTCGGCGATGACGCGCACGTGGGGCGCATCGCCTTTCATCTCGCGGCGAAGTCCATATTCCATCGCGAACGCGAGCTCCACGCCCCCGGCGCCGGCGCCCACGATCGTGATGGATCCCACCTTGCCGGCCCGCGCGCGGGCGCGAACGTCGACCCAGCCGCGCACCAGCGCTTCCATGGGGCGCATGCACACCGCGTGGCGCTCGACGCCTTCCGCGTTGCCGATCACGGGTATCGATCCCACGTCCATCGAGAGCGCATCGTAGGAAAGCACGGTACCGTCGCTGCAGGCGACCTCGCGCTCGTTGGGCCGCACGAGTGACGCGGTCGTGAGGAGCATCGTGGCGTTCGCCTGGCGCGCGAGCGCCGCCACGTCGATGGCGCTGTCGGCGAGCGCGTAGTGCCCCGCGATCACGCCAGGAACCATGCCGGTGTACACGAGGCGCGAGTACGGCGTGACAACCGTGACCTCGACGTCGCTCATCGGGCGCGCGGCGATGTTGCGCAACACTTCGATGTGCGCGTGGCCCCCGCCGAGGAGCACGAGGCGTTTCACTTGCGCGGCTCCAGGCTCAGGTCGCCGAAGGACGCGGTCACGGTCTCACCCGTCTGGTCCGTGTCGTTTCCGACCACGACGCCCGTGATGGCGGGGATCTTCCCCTTCCACTTCGCCCCGAACGCGGCGAGGAAATCGGCCTCGATGTCGCGCTTCTCCGCGACCCATTGGGCCGCGCGCGCGCCGCCGGACTCCACCACGACGGTGCGCACGTGGCCGAAGTACGGGCTCCACATCGACGCGCCCACGGGATGCTTGTTGTCCCACACGTAGCAGATGGCCGCGGCGGGAACGAAGCTCTGCACGGCGCGCGCGATCTTGAGCTTGGTGCGGTCGCCCTTCGAGAGCTCGCTTTCCGGGATGTCGAAGGCCACGTACACGCGCGCCGCGAAGTCCTCGCCGGACTTGGTGTCGATCTCCGCCTTCTCGACCACGCGATCCACCTTCCAGCGCCACTCGAGGATCGGAGTCTTCTGCGCGTCGCCCGCAAGGCGGTGCGCGAGCGATCCGAAGGAGCCGTCGGCGCGGACTTGCAGGACATTCTTGCCGCCATCCTCGACGATCTTGAATTCGCTCTTCTTGCCGTAGGGAAGCTCGGCCTTCTCCCAACCCGCGGGAATTTCCGCGCCGGGGGCGGCCGTGGAGAACTTCGCGATCGAACTTTCATCCGCGGCCGCCGCGTGGGCCAGCGATGCAAACAGGATCAGCGCCGGGGCGATCGCGCGCCTCATGCGGTCACCTCCGCGACGAGTCCCTGCCGCTGTGCGCGGGCGTAGTCCTCCGGGCGATCGACATCCCAATGCGTGGCGAGCTCTTCCCACTTGAGCCCGGAGACCGCAAGGCGGGCGCGCGTCTGCATCATCACGGCGGACGATCCCCATCCGATGTCCTTGAAGATGCCGGGCATGGGCTTCGCGAGTCCCACGAGGACGTAGCCGCCATCCTCGGCGGGGACGAAGACCGCATCGTTCGCGGCGAGCGCGTCCGAGGCCGCGCGCAGCGTCGCGGGCTCCAGGGCGGGGCAATCGCATCCGATGAGCACCAGCGATTGTCCCTCGGAATGGGATGTCGCGAATGCGTGATGCATCCGCGCGCCGAGGTCAGCGCCGGATTGCCCGCGGAGCCGGACGCCGTATCGCGCCGCGCAGCCTTCGAAGAACGGGTGCGTCTCGTCCGGCGCGCACCACAGCTCCACGTCGCCGGCGGCCGACAGGAGCGCGGTCGAAAGAGCCCGGTCCACCAGTTGCGCGTGCAATCGCGCCGCGCCCTCGTCACCGAGCAATGGAGCGAGCCGCGTCTTCACGAATCCCGCGACCGGCGCCTTGGCGAAGACCGCGACGCGCATCGTCAGGCCCTTCCCGTGCCGTAGCGCCGCGCGAGCACGCCGGGATCGGCGCCCATCGCATAGGCCGCCCGCAGCCACCACATCAACGCGATGGTGCGAAACGTGCCGTGCTTCTTCCAGCGGCGGCCCGAGGTGACGACGCGCTCGCGCAGGCACGCCGGGGGCGACAGGCTTTTCAGCGCCTTCGACAGCGCCACGTCCTCCATGAGTGCAATCGCCGGGAACCGTCCCGCGCGCTCGAAGGCTTCGCGCCGAACGAAGATCGCCTGGTCGCCCGTGGCGATGCCGGAAAGGCGCGAGCGCGCGTTCATCATCGCGGCGACGATCGCGAGCGTCGCGCCGCCTCCGGAGATCGAGACGTCGAAGCGGCCCCATGCGTGGCGCGCGTCGAGCGCCGATGCGATCGCGGCCGGGGCTTCCGCGGGAAGCGTGGTGTCCGCGTGCAGGAAGAGCAGCACGTCGCCGCGCGCGTCTGCCGCGCCCGCATTCATCTGCAAGGCCCGGCCGCGCGGCGCGTCGATCACGCGATCGGCGAGCGTCGAGGCGATGGCGCGCGTCGCGTCGCGGCTGCCGCCATCGACGACGATCACCTCGGCGCCGGCTGCGCGAAACGCCTGCAACGCCGCGAGCGAAGCCCCGATGCCCGCGGCCTCGTCCAGGACGGGAACGACGATCGAGATCATTTCGAGTCGTTGAGCGACCAGTCGTAGTCGAGGAAGGAAACGTCGGCCTTCTGGTCGCGGACGGCCGCGCGATCCCCGGGTTTGTCGGCGAGCTGATCGGCGAATTTCGACAGGGCCTGCTTCACCGACGTGAATCCCTTGTTGCCCTTCTCGAAGTCGCCTCCGTACCACTTGAAGATCATCGAGACCTCGAGCTTCCCCGACTGCGGATCGTAGCGGTTGCGCGTGCGGTCGGAGAGGAAGCGCGTCATGCCGTCCTGGTACTGGGATTCGAGCTTCTCGGCGGTGAAGGCCTCGTTGCGAAGCATGGGGCAGCCGATCGAAGCGCAAACCACCGCGAAGTGCACGCGGGGCTCGTCGTAGACGCCGGGCTTGCGCAGGATTTCGTGCTCGACGGTGTCGAGCGTCGCCGGCTCGCCGAAGAGGTTGAAGAACTTGTCCTTCCATGGATTTCCGAAGACGGTGCCGAAGTCGCGTATCGACTTGATGTCCGGATAACGCTGCAGGATCTTCTCGATCGTGAGCGCGTTGTAGTCGTTGATGAGGAACGCCTGCTGCTGCGCTTTGCTCCACCCGTCGAACTCCGCGCGGGTGACGCTGGCGTAATCGGCGAGGATCGCCTTCAGCTGGGCGTGGTCCTTCACGACGAGTGCGTAGTCCACGCGCGAGGCGTTGCCGCCCTGGACGTATTTCACGTGCCCACGGAGAAAATCGTCCCACGCCTTGTGCGCGTGGTCGAGGGCGAGCGCCGGGGTGGCGGCGAGCGATGCGGCGAGTGCGAACGCCAGTGCGCGAAACATTCAGTCGTCTCCCGGGCCCGCTGCGGGCATGTGGTAAGGGCGCTTGTCGCGAAGCGCGAAGAGCTTGCCGATGACACCGGCGAACCCACCGGAGCCGCGCATCCACGCGTTGAACGCGGTGACGAAAGTCATCTGCCCCCGCGTCACCTGCGCCCGCTTCCAGGCGCCCGCGGCGTACTTGTTCGCTTCCGCCATCGTGGGATACGTGTGGATCGTGCCGAGGATCTTGTTCATGCCGAAGCCGTGACGCATGGCCGCGACATACTCGGCGAGGATGTCGGCCGCATGCTCGCCGGCGATCGTCGCCCCGAGGATCTTGTCGCTGCCCGGTTGCGTGAGCACCTTCACGAGGCCCTCGGCCTCGCCATCGGCGATCGCGCGGTCGAGGTCGTCGATGCCATAGGTGGAAACCTCGTAGGGGATGCCTTTGTCCTTCGCCTCGGTCTCGTTGAGTCCTACACGCGCGACCTCGGGCTCGGTGAAGGTCGCCCACGGAATCACCGAGTAGTCGACGCGGAACTTCCTGAAGCGGCCGAAGAGCGCATTCACCGCGCAGTACCACGCCATGTGCGAAGCGGTGTGCGTGAACTGGTATGGGCCCGCGACATCGCCGCACGCATAGATGTTGGGATAGGTCGCCTGGAGGAACTCGTTCACCTCCACCGTGTGCTGCTTCGTCGTGCGGATGCCCAGCTCCTCGAGGCCGTAGCCCTCGGTGTTCGCCACGCGGCCGACCGCGCAGAGGATCTCGTCGCAGGCGATCGCCTTCTCGCGCCCCTCGTGCTCGACGACAACAGTCTTCGTTCCACCTTCCACGCGCACTTCCTTCGCCTTGTGCCCCACGAGGACTTCGATTCCCTCGGACCGAAAGCGTTTCATGACGAGATCAGAGAATTCCGGGTCCTCGCGCGAGAGCAGCCGCGGGAGCATCTCGACCTGCGTCACTTTCGCGCCGAGGCGCGCGAACGCCTGCGCGAGCTCGCAGCCGATCGGGCCGCCGCCGAGCACCA
>Ga0070731_10001105_pt1 | contig 29511 bp, 28 predicted proteins | sample Coa_R1_2_FD_66448 | JGI IMG/M metagenome (GOLD analysis project Ga0070731, IMG submission 66448) | Surface soil microbial communities from Centralia Pennsylvania, which are recovering from an underground coalmine fire - Coalmine... | ecosystem: Environmental > Terrestrial > Soil > Unclassified ... | reverse complement strand
TGCGTTCCCCGCCAACTTGCAACCCATCCGCCGATCCGCCATCGGGGCGCACCCACCGACACCGGCCCGTCGGTATTTGAGTTTACAATTGCTGCGACGTGTGCCGGCTTGGCACGAGCTGGGCTCGACTCCGCCCGACATGATCACGCGTTCCGTGCCGGTCGTGACGCGATAAGACGCGAACGCCGGCATGCGTCGAAAGCCATGCAGTCCAAAATTGGCGGGGTGTCGTACCAGTTCATGTTAGCAGGTCAGGACGGTTATAGCCAAGGGCAGCGTGCTTTTAATTGCAATGCTGATGCCGAAAGTTATCTGATCGAATTATCGATGCGCGGATTATTCAGGGCCGCCGGACTGTCTCGAAAAAATACCAATATCGCGCGTCTTTCAACAGTACTGCGCCGGTTGACGAAACCTCTTACCAATTTTCCGGCCGCCATCCGTCACTGGGCTAAGTCACCAGATGGCCGACTGCACTTGTGCGTTGATGGTCAATGGGTGCCGCGCCGCCGTTATGCTCGAGTGCCCTGGCCGCCCCCGACATCGGGAGCTACGGTGCTGGCGCTGTATCTCTTTCTGTTCGGAGCCGATTTACGTGGCCAAGCGAGCATCCGTACCGAGACCCTCTACAAGCGACTAGGCATTCCCCTGTCGTGGCCAGCGCACGCACAGCGGGCCTTAGATCGCGCGCTTGACTTGGTGAACCAGCATCTCGCCAGATTGAACGAGCACGGCGTACTAAATCAACTCGAGTTGCCGGCAGCGTTTGAGGCTGTCATCTTGGGTGCTGGAAGCCGGTTACGCTTTGAGATCAGCCGCGTCGCGCCCGCCGAACGCAAGCGTAGCCAGCGCCGCCGACCGCGCCGTGCGAACCAGACACCGCCACTCCGACGTAGTGGCTGGGACCACAAGCAGGCGTTGTTGGAGGCCGAAAATCAGGAGCGGGAAGAATTCCGGCACTCCCTCGGACTGGCTCCCGATGAATATCTGGACGATGACGAAATTGATGATCGCCGCGCCCAGCTAGACGGGCTTCGCGAGAGCCAGCGTTGTAGACAACGAGAAGAGCAGGACCGCGAAATCTTCGCACGGTTTAATGAGCGGCTCAGGAGCTCGCGATGATGGGCGGCGCCCCTACGACCGGTTTTGAAGCTCAAAGCGGCGCCCCTACGACCGGTGGGCGGCGCCCCTACGACCGGTGCAAAATTTAAGATATGTGGATCGCACCGAGATAACTTGGCCGTTCGCGGTCTCATTTAATATCCGTAGTGAGAAGAGGTTCTACAAGAAGACGCCTGTGGCGAAAGTTCGCTTCGCTGTCTGGAGAGAAGGAGGGAGTGCAACCCCAGCAGAATGGAAACATATGGCGGTCGGGTATGTAAACAAATGCGGGATACAGAGATGAAACACGGCGAGCGAAAACCTTTCCTATATCGCGGTCCGGCCGACAAGCTTGTTGATCGTTTGGCTGAGCTTGAGCGGCACCGGCGCCACGTCCGCAGCGAATTGCGTCTATTGGAAAAACTTCTGGCAGAGCACCCAGACCTGAGGAAACGGCTGCCGAACGTTGAGATCACAGGGCGCTTGCGCCTTGTCGTCGATAACGGGGCCCGCGACCTCTCTCTCGCCCGAAAAAATCTAGGCCCCAGGTATTGCCGAAATTCGGCGGTGAAGTCGTAGACTAACCGGTTTTCAACCGTTAAGTCGCCTACTATACTTTCGCGTGTATAGACGCTATAATACTTACGTTTGGTGGTATCGTCCAAATTGCCTGTTCCAATTTAGACATTGAAACGGGCCTTAAGACCGGCCGATTGAGGCTCGAAAGTATGTCCGCGTCCCGTACCGCTATCGATCCGCGCCCGCCGCGCGTCCGCAGCGCCGTAACGAACGGTCGTCGCCTTCACGTTCGGCCTGTCGGTGACTCGGCCTGGTCGCGCCGATTTCGTGATCTGCTAGCTGAAATCACGTCGGACCTCGGCGGTCCTGAATCTCTTTCCGAAGGCCAAAAGCAACTCGCGCGCCGCTGCGCAACCATTGCGCTTGAGTGCGAGAAAATCGAAGTTCGCGCTGTTTCTGGTCAGCAGATCGATCTTGAAACCTACGGTCAGTTGACGGATCGGCTTGGGCGCGCCTTTGGTCGACTCGGGCTTAAGCGGGTGGCGCGCGACGTGGAAACGCTCGCCGAATACCTAGCCTCTCGCGAAGCCCCAGAGACGCGCACCGGCACATCGGCGGACGATCCCACTATCGAGGCCCCGGACGCCGAAACGCCTGCCGCTGCGCTTGCTAAAGGCGAAGAAGGGGCCTCGCCGTGAAGCCGGCCATAACGCTCTCGCGCACATTGACCGAGCTTTTCGGAGAAACGTTCGCATCGCCTTCGTTCTGGACCTGGAAAGTCGTTGCTAAGCTCATTGACGGTCTACCGCTGACCGCGCCGCGTGAGGTCGAGCTATTCGAGCATTGCACGGGGCGCCGCTATAACCGACAGGCGCACCGGGCGGTTCGTCGATTGTTTATTCTGGCCGGCCGACGAGCTGGCAAAGACAGGTTCCTTTCCGCAGTAGGGGTGTGGCGTGCCGCGCTGTGCGCTGACTGGCACAAGCATATTAGCGCCGGCGAACAGGCCGTAGTGATCTTACTCGGTGCCGACAAAAAACAGGCCGCGATCTTGCGCCGCTATTGCCAAGGTCTATTGAACTCGCCGCTGCTCGCCGCCGAAGTCACGCGGCTGACTGATGAGGTTATCGAATTTCGCAACGGCGCATCGCTGGAGATTGCAACCAACGATGCGCGGCTGGTGCGAGGCAGGTCCGCCATCGCCGTTCTTGGTTCTGAATGCTGCCACTGGAAAACCGATGAGCTGGCGGCTTCGTCGGATGAAGAGGTGGTCAGCGCCGCCGAGCCGTCAATGGCGATGTGTCCGGATGGCGGCCTGCTGCTGCTGGGATCGAGCGTCTATCGCAAGCGCGGCTTCATGTGGCGTCAGTTCAGGAAGCTGCACGGCAACGACGACGCGGAAGACTTAGTTTGGTTCGCGACATCGCGAGTTATGAATCCGAAGTTGCCGCAATCGGTGATCGACAAGGCGGTTGCCAACGACCCGGCAAAGGCCAGGGCGGAATACGAAAATATTTGGCGCGAGGACGTTGACGACTTCTTGCTTGTCGATGACGTGGAGGCGTGTACCGACTTCGGCGTCTTTGAGCGGCTGCCGCAACAGGGCATTCGATATGTCGCTTTCGCTGATGCCGCTTCAGGAACCGGGCAGGACTCGTTCGCACTTGCCATCGGGCACGCTCAGAATGACGCGGCCCGCTCGGTTGTCATTGACGTGATCCGGGAAAGAAAACCAAGATTTGTCGCGGCCGACGTGATCCGGGAATACGCCGACCTTCTGCGAACTTATCGAATCAACGAGGTCATATCGGATAATTATGCTGCCGGCTTTTCCACCGACGAGTGGTCGCGCAACGGTATTCGTTTCAAGGCGTGCGACAACACCACAGGAGAAAACTACCTTTGCGCGCTGCCGCTGCTTACATCGAAGCGCGCTCATCTGGTCGATAACGTGACCCTACGAACGCAACTGTCGCAGCTTGAGCGCCGTGTTGTTTCCGGTCATGAAACTGTTGGCCATGCGCAGCGGTCTTCCGCGCACGATGACGTCGCCGCTGCGGTCGCTGGCATGCTAGTCGCGGCCGCACAACCAAGCAAAGCCGAGATGTGGGCTCGTTTTGCGAAAGTCGACCTGTCTCGGCTCGACTTATATATCGCACAACAACGACGACTTGGTCTGTTCTGAGAGAAACATAGAAAGGAAAGATCCTCATGACCAAAATGTACAGCTCTTCAGACGTCAACAAGGTGGTGAACGCAGTGCGCGGCTATTACGAAGGCAAGCAGACGAAGACGCACGACCAGGAAAAAGACCCGGACACCATTGAGGTCCACAACTACCTTCCGCAAGACTACGAGGTGTCGGGCGAAAACATCGCACCGCGCGGTGAACGAGGCCGTGACGACGAGGAAGAGGAGGACGGGGTCGTTGCGCGTTATCCGGCCAGTTATCATGCGGCAATTGAGGGTGACCAGTTGATAATCCGCAGCAAAGCCCCGCAGCAGCAACAGGAGTCTGATCGGTTCACTTTTGATAGATCAACCCGAGATCGGCGGGATGGACCGCCCCGAACCTTAGCGCAAATGAATCAGTTCTTCCGCGACTACTATCCCAGGCGAAGATCGACGGCAGCGCGATGAGTAATCGGACAACGCCCGCGACCGCTCCGGCGCCGACCGCTACCCGACTCGCGCTACGAGAGGCTATCATCACGCGGGATGAGGCTACAGAACTGCTGTCACTAGCGCAGCAAGCCGAGCGTCGCAGCTTAGCCTCGCTGCAAACGGCAGAGACCAAACTGGGCACTTTTAAGAGCGTGGATAATGAGATTCTCGCCTACCGCAGCGGGCGGATCAAAGACGCTGCGAAAGGTGGCGGACCGGAAGCCGACTTAAAATTGCCTACCGCTCTGGTTGAACGCAGAGCAGCCCGCGATGAAGCGCAGGAACGCGTGACCGCAAATCGGTCCGCTCATGACAGTCTCGTTACCGAAGTTGCACAAGCGCAACGGGCCTTAGAACGCGCCGAGCGATCGGTTGGTGATGCCGCGACAGCAATCATGCTCGAAGAGGCTAGGCTCATATCTGCTGCCTTCGTCGCCGCATGGTCTAATGTCTGGCATCTTTACGATACTTTGAGCGCGCTACCGGGACCGTACCAGCAACTTCCAGGAGATGCGGTGCGGATCATGCGGATGTTGCCGGGGATCGATCATCGGCAATGGACTGCCGCCGGCAATCCTGCGCGTACCCGAGCCAAGGAGCGCTGGCAGGCGTGGCTGGCGGCTTTGCTAAAGGACGCTGACGCGGCGGCGCCAGAACTCACCGACGACGGCGCTAGCGTGGCTCCTGTCGGCCGTGTTGCGTAACTCAATTCTCCGGGTGGTTAACTCCTTTCCTTCCCCGGAGTGCGGCAAGTCGGCGAGTGCCGCGAACAAATAACCGCCGACAGCCTGCGGGAGCCCTTGGTCTATCGGCTCGGCGGCGGGCAAGCGTTCGTGGTCCAATTGACCGGTCGGGGTGTGCGCCCCGACCGGTTTCCTGTCTAATCGTCAAATATTACTTCGACTTCGTCGCGTCTACATTCTTGAGGACAGAGTGAATCAACTAGGTGGCCCTTTTTTGCGCCCACCCGGCATTTTCATCCAGCCATCTTCGACAAGTTCTTTGATTATCGAATACGATATTAGATTTGCGCCGTAGTAATACTGGGACCAATACAGCGTTTCCTCGCACAATTGGTCAAAGACGGTGCGCAACTCTTCGGGCAATGCTTCGCGGGCTTCCGACCTTTTTAATTTTTGAGGAGGTGATTGCATCAGAGGGCCCACTTCCGCCCGTTCTTCCATCCTATTGTCTCACTGTGTAGATAAAGCCTCTATCCGATCAAGCACTCGCCGCTGCTTTCGCGCTTTGCCGTTCCGCGCAAAGCGTCTGTTTTTCATTTTCTCCCAGATTTCTCGCAGCATCAGACACTCACGCTTTGAGAGTCCGATGCCCTTCATTAGGACCAAACGATCGTTTTCCCACAGCACTTTGTCAAGGTGTCCCCGGCGGACCAATTTATCTGTATCGGCAATGGGCATTGCGTCACATAGCTTCATCGGCATGAGCAGTTTTTCCGCCTCAGTTGGCTCAAGTTCGAGAACGCCACCTCCGTAGCTGCGGCCCTCAATTTCCGCTGAGGCAGCAAGCAGGTGCGTATAGCTATTGGCAATCACCTTTGCTGCGTCGTGCTTACAAGAGAGTCTATGGATTGTATCAGTAGAAGTCGCATTTCCTCGGTTCAATACCATCCGCGGAAAATCGTAGATTTGCCTAAAAGCGAATCCATCGGGATTCCACACCGAAGGGACTGCATACCAGGGTATGCGTATCGAGCATTTGTATCCGCTGTGAAATTTATGAGCCTCACCCTGCTTAATATATGATAGGAGCTTACCGGACGGGCGTGCCCCATTCATCGGAGACAAGTTCAACAAGTACACTCGGTCACCCTCTTTACTGAGCCCTATCCAATCCGCTTTACTCAGTTTCGATCCTTGAAGCTGTGCCGATTTTGAAATAATAGGAATCGTGTAGTCTTGTAGTCCAAACTCTCGTACCTGTTGCCGGTCAAGTACGAAAAACTCGTTCTTGCCTGTTACGATTCCCACGTCGATACTCGCGTGAGAACGAAGTGTTGTCAGTGCTTCCGAGCCACGAAGCACGCGCATGAATTCAATTTCTTTTGCAGTTAAGAAATATTTGAGCCATTTCTCACTGTCGTGTTGAATTGTCTTTGGTGGAGCCGAAGCGAGAAGAACACTGGCGGCCGTTTTTGTAATTTCGTCAACACTATGAGTCTCTGTCATTGCCACGTGACAAATGTTTGACTTTGAAGGAATTGCTAATGCCTCATCAGCAAGCAAAAGAACGACCTCTTGTTCCGCATTCTCAAAAAGCAGATCGTTACAAGCAACTATATTTATGCACTTGAAGCGATCGGTGAGATAACCCCGCAATTGCGACGCGTAAGAGACCTGAAGTAACTCGGCCGGCAGCACGAGTGCTAGACGGCCGCCTGGGCGCAACGCCTCGGTTCCACCTACAACAAAAGGCACCCAAATGTTTGTAAGTTTATTCGGCGAGAGCCCAACCGCCTGCATCATCGCCATGGCACGTGAGCGATATGGTTCTGGAAAAGACTGGTAGCGTATGAACGGCGGATTCCCAATCACTGCGTCGAATGAAGGTCTGGGGAAGCGGGAAAACCAAGCGAAGAAATCGTCATTCACAACACTTTTGCCGGCGTGGACATCTAAGCGCTCTCGGAGACGAGTACGTGCCTTAAGCGCTTCCGCCTCGACAATTTCTATTCCTGTCACCTGGCTGGCTGCGGCAGGGCTGGTGGCCCCTAGCGACACGAGCCGGGCAGCCGCGTGCTCAAGAAAGATACCATCGCCGCAGCTTGGCTCAAGAATCTTGTCCGAAGAGCCGCGTATCGCCCAGGCACAGAGCCAATCTGCGATGTGATCCCGCGTGTAATAGCCGCCCCGCAATTTGACAGGATCAAGATCCGTGAAACGGCCGCTGTGGGTATGCCTCGCGGAGTGTTCCCCATCCTCGGCAGACTCGACGTCGATCGACACAGCTGCTTGAAACTTCATCATTATTCCCCACCCTGCCACCCACCGCCGAATCGCTACGCTCTAAGGATACCCTATGCGGCGTATGCGCGCCTGTGCCTAACCCCTCCTATCGCTCGCAATGAATATTGTTTGAGTTGACCGACTCATTCCACCATGTGGAATGCGCTACATTGATACCGGTTCGCGCGACCCTAAGCATGCGCTGGGTTTTTGGTTGGACGAACACATATATCGCGATCCAAATGTCCGAGAGCTCCGTTGGCAAACCGCTTTTTTTGACGCCGCGTGCCTACCGTTTTTTGAACCTGTGATGGCGAGGCTACATGCCTCAGATGGCGTGCTGAATGTACTAGTGGGCTCAAACGATGGCATAACTTCGCAAGCGGACATTGAAACGCTACTCCTTGCGGCAGGACCACCTAGAAAAGCAAGGCGTATTGGAATCGTCAGCTTTAGCAGTGGCTACTATCATCCCAAGACGGTTCACATCGTTCGAGCTGATGGCTCGACGGCAGCCTATGTAGGCTCAGCAAATCTTACAAAAAATGGCACTTGCTCTCACATAGAAGCAGGACTCCTTGTTGACACCCGCGAAAGCGATGATCCGACTGTAATCTCAGAAATTGCCGCCTCGATAGACCGCTGGTTTGCTGAATCGCGCGAGGGCTTAACTGTTGTTCAAACCGCAGCCGATTTACAGTTGCTAACCGACAGCGGCGTCCTCAATGTTCCGCGACCACCGCGAGCGCAGCCTCAACCGAGAGAGAGATTGAGGAGATCGGCGACAGCTCATAGAGCCCGCTTGGGGACGTTGATCGAAATACCGGAAGCACGCACGCGAGTACCAGCGGTGATCCGAGCATCACCGCCTGTACCCACACCGCCATCCCGATCGCGAGCAGCCTCACCAACCCCACCGGCAGCACAACCGGCGCCGGCAGTTCCGGATGAGCGATGGTGGAAGAGACTAACGGTCTCAGATGCGCAGAGAAAAGCGACCGGAAATCAAAGAGGAAGCATCACACTGACACAGGGCGCTCGTTCAATTAATGCGCAGCGCTATTTTAGATACGATCTTTTTGAAGCCGCTCAGTGGCGGCGTGGACATGCAAGAACCGGCGTAGAGCGAGAAATCGCGTTAATTCCATTTCGAGTGAACTTGCTCGGGGATGATCGTGGCATTCTCAATTTTGAAGTCAGCTACGCTCCCAACCGCGAAGCATCGCAAGCCAATTATACGTCACTGCTCCATTTGGGACCGCTCTCGGGGTTCTTTCATACCAACAACATGACGGGAAATTGGCTCGAACTTGCGCGACTTATTGACGGTACTTACACACTCTCCATTACTGCAAACCGACCGGCCTAGGTGCGTGCTACGACGGGGAAGACAGTGGGCATATTGAAGGAAATGCCGCAGATTAAATTGAATCAAGCGCTGCTCGCGCAGTGGGGGGAAACATGGCTTGGAACAGCTCGATCAGAGCCTAAAACAAAAAAAGGTCAGGCAAAGCTCGAATCTAAACTTCCCAAATCCCCGCAATGTTTTGACAGGAAGCAGGGGATGGACTTTGGCATGGTCTTCGATGTGGCTTTTGGCGATGCGCTGTCGACAATGTTGGGCAACAAGGTCGTCAAGGCGATCGATGACAGCCTTCTTCCTCCCGATCGCGACGTCGTCGAAGTCGGCAATACACGCATTGTTGGCGGAATTCGACCGCAGAACTATGACGCTGCTTATCGACCCGACGGCCCCCGCGTGGTCTATGACAGTAAAACGCTCAATGATGCAGAGAGTATCCGTAAGAACTGGCAGAACATGATAAACGATCTCGCAACTGAAGCTTCGACGGTTCACACTAGATTTCCGTATTGCATCGTTTGTTTTATTGTTGCCGTTCCGCGGCCCGCGTTGGCGGCCCCGCAAGAGCAAGCTCTTATCCGAACGCTAGATAGACTTGGTTCGCGCGAAGACGAACTGGATCAACACCACTTAGCAGAAGCGATATCATTGGTAATCTGGAACCCCGATGGCACAATAGACACAAAGTCGCCCCCCAGTGATAGTCGTCTTCGGCTCGAAGCAATGCATGATCGCATTTATCGCGCATACATCGACCGATATAGAAACCTTCCACCACATGAGATGGAGGAAATTTCGGAGGTCGAGCCTGAAGAAAAAGATGGCTCGGGCATAATTTAACTTTCGAATTCTACCGATGGAAATCGCAGTGCCGGTCCCGATGCCGCCGAGCCCATTGCAAGCCTAAAAGTTCAGGCGCTTGGAGCACCGCCGTTCGTGCTAAGGTGAGGGCCTTATTAGGTGGGGCAATCAATCTGAAACCGCGCGGAGAAACTCGCGGCCGAATGCTGTAACGACAACATTTTGCATTTCGATCCTGATGGCTAGATCGAGCTTTATGAGGTTTTCGACTGACACGTCGATTTGATCTCTTGTTACCTTTAGCGCGTCCACCAAGTTGTTGCGTACTTGCAGGTTTAATCTTCCTTGCTCTGAAGTAATCGCTCGCTCCAAGACAGAAGCATCCAGCGAGTCCAGTCGTTTGGCGGCTTGTACAAATGCAAGACGAAAGAATTTTGCGCGCGCTGGATCTGCGGCGGCGGCTAGTAGGCGCGACCAGATGTCCTGCAGTTCGTCTCTGCTTTCATCTGCTGCTGCCTCGAATATGGGCAGTGAAATGGACAAACTGGGCGGGTCGGGTTCGACATGTCGCGCTTTTAGTCGTTCCCTGGATTTTTCGAGAATGCGAAAGAGATTTTCCGCACGCCGAACTTTGAGCCAATTGCCGCCGAGAAGAGCAACGATGTCCTGCGGCACGGTACCAAAGGTTTTTTCCAGAAAGCCTCCCAGCCCCTGCAAGGTTTTAAGTGCTTCCTGGATAGCTTTTGCCTGTTCGTCGCTAATAGGGATTAGCGAACCGTCGCCCGACATGACTACCGAATCCTGATTGGCCGACAGCGCTCCTTCATGCTGTGTCCACGATACGTTGGAGCGTTCCCGCCGTCATCATCTCCTCCACCGCGGCCAACGGGTCGAGGATAATCGGATCGCCGTGCGCCTTGTGATTGCGCAATTCGCCAAAGGCACCAGTGAAAAGCTCGCATCTCCGTTCTCGTCGCGACGGCGTTGCCCGGGTATCAGTTAGTGGGCCGGATTTGGGATCAAAGGCCTTTTTCATGAGAATCACGCCGTAGTCCCTATCGGTAATGCTATTCTTGCCGACGCTTTTTTTTCGTACCGCGCTTTCGACAGCCTTGAAGGCTTCAAACACAGCGGTGTCGTAGTCACCCGAGCGAAATGAATTCCAGGCGGCGTCCGGCAGCGACGGATGAAACATTTCGCGCACAAACTGACTGCGGACTTTTGCGGCAATAAATTCGATCTCGCTCACCGCCCTTCGACCCTTCTCTGAGATGGTCCGGTATCCGTTCCTGCCGTTATGCGAGTCCGGCTCCTCAATCAGGCCGGCATCCTCCAGCTTTTTGGAGGCCCGACTAATCAACCTATGTGCGCTGTTCCGCCTTCCCACTTCATAAGCATAGCCGCCAATTTCGAAGAGTTGATCCGCAATGGTTTGCGATGTTGTCATACCCCGAAATTGATGATTGGTATGCTCTTGATACACCTGCAACACGGCCCGTTCGACTTCCAATTCGGTTGCACCGAGGAGGGCGTCTGCTGTCGGAAACAGGACATTGATAGCGTTTGGCAAATGCAACCTCGAATTGGGGCGGCACCCCTGCGCCACGATAAGACTGTCAATGTCTAACTTAAGGCCTAATTACCGAAGGTCGGCAGAGCTCGTCCGTAGGTTCCGACCTAACTATTTGAAAACACTGGCTCCCCGGGCCGGATTCGAACCAGCGACCAACCGGTTAACAGCCGGTTGCTCTACCGCTGAGCTACCGGGGAAAAGCCTCCGCTCACGTCGGGAAGCGGCATATAACAAACGCGGCCGGAGTTTGAAAGCGTCAAGCGGCTAAAGCCCGCGTTCATTCGGCTTGCCATGCCAAGCTCGCGGCGGCCGACCGACCCGCCCAAGCTATCAAGCTGTTGCCGCTGCGAAGCATCTTTTGTCCGTGCTATACGACTTCGCTTAAGGTTACGATGCCGCCATAGGAAGGTTGAAACGGCAGTGATGCTTTCTGAGGCCCCCCATCGGGTGTCCGATCAAGGCGCTGATCGCGCGATCGGAACTTCGCGAAGGATCGAGCCGCGCCAGATTCGCCTCGAAGCCTCCTCATTTTGTCAGTTGCGATGCCCATCTTGTCCCACCACGACCGGGCACCTCCACCCCGCGGTTGGCAGCGGATTTCTCCAATTCGAAGATTTCCGCGAACTTTTGGATTCGAACCCAACGCTGGAGCAGGTCGAGATTTCGAATTACGGCGAAGTCTTTCTCAATCCTCACTTGCTGCGAATTCTTGAATATGCGCACCAAAAAGGCGTCGCTATTTCGATCGGCAACGGCGCCAATTTCAATCACGTTAAAGACGAAGTTCTCGAAGGTCTCGTCAAATACAAGGTGCGCGTCATAACCTGCTCCATCGACGGCGCTACGCCCGAAAGCTACCGGAAGTATCGCGTTCGCGGCAATTTCGATCAGGTCATCCGTAACATCGAAACGATCAATTCCTACAAACAGCGCTATAGGTCGGCGCTACCTGCACTCGCGTGGCAGTTCGTCGTATTCGGCCACAACGAGCATGAAATTCCCATTGCGCGCGAGATGGCGGCAAAACTGGGGATGGAATTCATAACAAAATTGACTTGGGACCCGAATTTTTCACCGATCCGCGACCCGGAGTTCGTGCGCGCCCAGACGGGATGGCGCTCCATCACCCGTGAAGAGCATGAGCAAGAGCGCGGAAAAAAATACCTAAGCGGGATTTGCCATCAACTCTGGGACGCTCCCCAAATCAATTGGGACGGCAAGGTGCTTGGCTGCTGCCGGAATTTTTGGGGCGACTTTGGTGGTAACGCATTTACCGACGGGTTGATGAACAGCATCAACAATGAAAAGATGACCTACGCGCGAGACATGCTCCGCGGTCGAAAGCCGGCGCGAGACGACATCCCCTGTTCGACTTGCGAACTGTACACGGCAAGGCGCAGAAGTGGGATCTGGCTGTAAGCTTTCGCAGAACAGCTGTCAGGATCCGTGACCTGCGCCGGGATTTTCGGCCCACCGATGAGTTGAGAGACTGGCTTCCGCGATTCAAAGCGAGCAATGCGGAAGGTTCGGCTTACGGAAGACAATGTCGCAAGTGACCCCGCGCGCCAACAACCGGTTCACGCCAAATTCTTATACCGATCGCTTCAAATCGCCCGCGGTTTTCTTCTGGGATGGCCATTGGACATTTACTGACGGATCACTGACGTGGATTTTTCGTCCTGTGATCTGTCACTAAGTCTTTGATTTTTTTGGAGGCCACGCCCGGAATTGAACCGGGGTAAACGGTTTTGCAGACCGCTGCGTAACCACTCCGCCACGTGGCCGTCCATAGCAAGGCTAGCGCCAGCATGGGTAACTGCACCTAATCGATTAAGCAATGCCTACACGTGCTCGGCGCCCGCTTGCGTTTTGGCCGACCGTATCGCACAAGGCGGCATCGTTAATTTGGGAACTTGGGCATGTTCGATACCGTCGCTGCGCGCCGCATGATGGTGGACGGGCAAGTTCGCACCGCCGATGTCACCAACCTCGACCTGATCGCGGCCATGCTGGCGGTGCCGCGCGAGCTCTTCGTGCCGCCCGGTCTTGCCGCCCAGGCCTATGTCGACGGCGATATTCCGATCGGCGCTGGCCGCGCGCTTCTCAAACCGATGGTTCTCGCCAAGCTTATTCAGGGCGCCCAGGTGGACGCCGGCGATCATGTTCTCGATGTGGCTTGCGGCACCGGCTATTCCTCGGCGGTGTTGGCGCGGATCGTGGGTTCGGTGGTGGCGCTTGAGGAAGACGCGGCTTTGGCGCAGCGGGCAGAGGAGGCGCTCACGGCCGCCGGGGCCCACGTGACCGTTGTCAGGGGGTCGCTGAATGCGGGCTGGCCGCCGGCTGGACCCTATGATGTCATTTTGCTCAACGGCGCCACCGAAATCGTCCCGGAAGCCTTAGGCCGCCAGCTTAAGCCGGACGGACGGCTGGCCTGCATTTTCGGCCGTGCCCCCAACGGCAAAGGGATGATCTATCGGCTGGTCGAGGGTCGCCTCGTCGGCCGCCCGATTTTCGACGCCGGCGCGCCGGTTTTGCCTGGCTTTGTCGCGCCGCCGGCATTCGTCTTCTAAAGGCCTGGAGCAGCCTCCGGCCCAGGCCACCCCGGATGAAGAGCCGCCATCTGCCCGTTACTGTCGGGCCTTTCCGGCTCACCCCCGACCTGTGGCGCAGAAGCGCCAATTCCCAGATTTCTGCATTTCATCCCCAGATGCAGGGTTTCGCCTTGCTCTCCAGCCGCTTAAGGTGAAGCGTTGGGTGTCTTCGGCCAAGCTCTTTGGCCGGGGCGTCAAAGTGCGTCCGTCTTGGGGATCCACCGCAAGGGGGCGGGTGGAATTACGTTGGTGGGAGCTGTGTCTACGTCATGAGTGGGCGGGGACCGCGGGCGCATTTTCGGGCCATCGCAAGCCTCGCCTTGGGCTGTGTTGCCATTGCCGCGGGATGCGGCGGCGCCGCGGCCGACACGCTCGAATGGGCGCTCGTCCAGGCCTACCAAAATAATCCGTCGCTCAATTCGCAGCGCGCGTCCCTGCGCGCCACCGATGAGAACGTGCCGCAAGCCTTGTCGGGCTACCGGCCGAAGCTCAGCGTGACCGCCAGCGGCGGTTACGCTTATTCCAACACGCTCTCCAACAGCGTCAATCAGCAGGTGTTTCCCAACACCGTCACCTATTCGAGCATCGCCAGGGACCTCGGCCAGCGCAGCTTCGGTGCAACTGCGACCGAGACGCTGTTCAACGGTTTCCAAACCGCCAATAAGACGCGTCAGGCCGAAAGCCAGGTGATGGGAGCGCGCGAGACGCTGCGCGTCACCGAGCAGCAGGTGCTGCTCGACGCCGCCACCTCTTACATGAATTTGTTGCGCGACCAGGCGATCCTCGATCTCAACCGCCGCAACGTCGAAGTTCTTACCGAGCAGCTGAAGCAAACGCGCGACCGCTTTAACGTCGGCGAGGTGACGCGGACCGACGTGGCGCAGGCGGAATCCCGGTTGGCGGCCGGCCGCTCGGCGCTGCTCGGCGCGCAATCGAATTACGTCACCTCGCAAGCCAATTACCGGCGCGTGATCGGCGTCGATCCGGGCCGGCTCGATCCCGGCACGCCGGTCGATCGGCTGTCGCCGCCGACGCTGCCCGGCGCGATCATCGCGGGCGAGACGGAGAGTCCTTCCGTGCTCGCCGCAATGTACGGCGTCGACATTGCCGAGCTTGCAGTGAAGATCAGCGAGGGCGCACTTTACCCCAACCTTTCGCTGACGGCGGGCGTCACCAAGAGTTATCTGCCGGTCTATAACATCAATAAGCAAACCGTCGCATCGGTAGTCGGCACGATGACCATTCCGATCTACCAAGGCGGCGCCGAATATTCCGCAATACGCCAATCCAAGGAGACGGTCGGCCAGCAGCGCCTCGGTCTCGACGTCAATCGCGATCAGGCACGCGAGACGGTGGTGGCGAGCTGGGGGCAATTGGACGCCGCCAAGGCGCAAATCGAGGCGACCACGGCGCAGGTGAACGCGGCCGAAATCGCGCTCAACGGCGTGCGCGAAGAAGCCCGCGTCGGTCAGCGCACCACGCTCGACGTGCTCAATGCGCAGCAGGAGCTCGTCAATGCGCGCGTCGCGCTGGTCACCGCTCAGCATGACCGGGTGGTGGCGTCGTACTCGCTGTTGGCGGCGGTCGGCGGATTGTCGATGCAGCACATCGGGCTGAACGTGCTGATTTACGACCCGCAGGTGCACTATCAACAGGTGCGCGATGCGTGGATCGGCGTGCGCACGCCCGACGGCAGGTAGACCGGCCCGGCGGCGTGGCCGATTTTGCCGCCATCGTGTCCACAGATCGCGGCCTTGCCTTCGACTTTCGCCATGACATACTCGCCAGCAACGTTGCATAGTTGCAGTTGTGTGATTCGGGATCGGCGGCGGCGCGGAGGGTGAAAACTTTGCGGCCGCCGGGGCTTACGGCAAGGGAAACCCAAGTCAGGCGAGGATGTGCGCATGACGCAGCCGGCGAAATCGCAGGAACCGTCGATGGAGGAGATTCTCGCCTCCATCCGTCGCATTATCGCCGAAGACGACGCCACTAAGTCCGCGACTCAGCCGCCGGAACCGCCGAAGGCCGAATCACAGGCGACGTCGGCTCCGCAGCCTGCGCCGCCGTTGCATGCCGTGCCGCCGATTGCGCCGCCACGTCCTCGCGCCGAAGCCGAAGCGCGTCCGGCGATCGAGGAGCCATCCAGTCCGCTCGACAGCGCGGCGGCCGCATCGCCATCCTCCGATATACTCGATCTCACCGAATCAATGGCGGCGCCGATGTCTCAACCGTCCGCCGCAAATCCTCCGGGGAGTGCCATGCCCCAACCTGCAGCGCAATTTCGAACCATCGACGGCAGTTCCGATCTCGAATTCGACGAGGCGGCCGAAATGCCCGCCGCGCCCGTGACCGCGCCGGTCAGGAAGGAGCGGGGGCAGCTTATGTCCAGCGAAACCAGCGCCGCGGTCGATTCCGCATTCAATGCGCTCGCGCAAACCGTGTTGGTGCAGAACGCCCGGACGCTCGAGGATTTGGTCCACGAAATGCTTCGGCCGATGCTGAAGTCATGGCTCGACGACAACCTGCCCGGCATGGTCGAACGCTTGGTGCGGGCCGAGATCGAGCGCGTTTCGCGCGGCCGTACGAGCTGAGTTCCATTACGCTCCCTTCAGCGCCGCGGCGAGCTTTAGCGCCTGGTCGGACAGCACGGCCGGGTCCTCCCTGACGCTTGCCGGCGGCTTTAGCGGCATGCCGATTTTGCGCGGCATGACATGGACGTGGAGATGAAAAACCACCTGGCCGCCGGCCGGCTCGTTGAATTGCTGAATGGTGAGCCCGTCGGCGGCAAAGACCACCATGGCCGCGCGCGCAATCTTCTGGGCCGCAATCATGACATGCGCAAGATCGCCCGGCGCAATATCGAGAATGGTGCGGGCAGGGGATTTTGGGATCACCAGCGTGTGACCCGGCGCCCGCGGCATGATGTCGAGAAAGGCGAATACGTTGTCGTCCTCGAACACCTTATGTGCCGGCATTTCGCCGCGCAGGATTTTGGCAAAGATGTTGTTCGGATCGTAGCTCGACATCGCCGTCTCCGCGTTTTCCGCGGCGAGTTTAGTCATTCTTGCTCGGCGGCGAAATCCTTGCGGAACGGGGCCAAGCCGGCCAGCTCGGCGCCGGCGGCGGCGACATAGGCGCGTTCACGCACCAGGTAATCGGCGATGGCCCGCCGCAACCCGGGGTCGGCGATATAGTGTGCCGAATAGGTTGTTGTCGGCATATAACCGCGCGAAATCTTGTGTTCACCCTGGGCGCCGGCCTCGACGCGGGGCATCTTATGCGCGATCGCGTAATCGATCGCCTGGTAGTAACACAGTTCGAAATGCAGGAATGGGTGATGCTCGATAGCGCCCCAGTGGCGTCCGAATAAAGTGTGGGAGCCTTTGAAATTGATGGCGCCGGCGATCCAGCGTCCTGCGCGTTTGGCCATGATGAGCACGATGCGGTCGCGCATTTTCTCGCCCACCAGCGAATAGAACGACCGGGTGAGGTAGGGCCGGCCCCATTTGCGCGATCCGGTCTCCATATAAAATTCGAAAAACGCGTCCCACACGTCTTCGGTCAGGTCGCTGCCGGTCAGCCAATGCACGCTGATGCCGTTTTCCAGCGCGTCCTGGCGCTCGCGGCGAATGGTCTTGCGTTTGCGCGAACTCAGCGCCGCGAGGAAATCGTCAAACGTCGCATAGTCCGAATTTTCCCAGTGAAACTGCTGGTCGGTGCGTTGCAGATAGCCAAGCTCGCTAAGGAGCCGGACCTCGGGTTCGGTGGCGAACGTCACATGCACGCCTGACGCACCGGCAAGCCCGCATATTTCGACGAGCCCGCTTCCAAGTGCGCGGGCAACCGCTTCGCATTGCGGCCCCGGGCGCGCGAGCAACCGCCGCCCGGTCGCCGGCGTGAACGGTACGGCGATCTGCAGCTTCGGGTAATAGCTGCCGCCGGCGCGTTCGTAGGCCTCGGCCCAGCCGCGGTCGAAGACGTATTCGCCGCGCGAATGGCTTTTGACGTAGCAGGGCGCAACGGCAACAAGTTCGCCATCCGGCAGTCGCGCCACGACATGTTGAGGCTGCCAGCCGGTCCGTGCGCCGACCGATTTGGAGTCTTCCAACGCAGACAGAAAATCATACGATACAAAAGGGTTATATGCGGTGTCCTGATGTGGCGTGTGAGGGTTGGGCGAGGGATTGGCGCAGGCGTCCCAAGCGGCGGCGCTCACCTCGCGGATGGTGCCGACAACGCTGATGTGGAGTTCACCCGCCGCCGGTCGTTCCTGACGCTGCGCCATCGGCTCGTTCTGCACGCGATTCATGGCCGAAAACCCTCGAAAATCATCTGATCGGCCCAGCGCACCGCAGTACTTCGCTCGGCTTCGTTGCGTACCGCCCAAGTCAATAGCGGTAAGCCAAAAACGCGCCGGGCGCATAACGGCGCAAATGCCGGCAAATCGGCCACAGAAAACGCGACAAATTGCGGCCGCGCCACCAAGGCCGTGAGGAGATAGCCCATTCCGTGGCGCATCCAATAGGGCATCAAGTCCCAATATGGATGCGGTCGGTATTTTGCGGCGACGATGCCGCAGGCAAGGCGCGGCGCTTGATGTCGAACGTGCTTGATCTGTGCCGGGTCGAAAGACATTGGCGCTGCTGGCCCGCTATAGGCGGCGAGCACTTCGGCGACGCGGGTGGGGAGCCGGGCATCGCCGTCAAAGCGGCTTTTGATCTCGACCAGCAGGGTGGCGCGTCTGTCGACGAGGTCGCAAAGCTCGGAAAGCGTCATCATCCGCTCGGAACTGGCGCGGAATGCCACGCGCTTGAGTTCCGCAGCGCTGAGATGGTCGAGCCGGCCTTCCCCGTCGGTCAGACGGCCCAGCACGTCGTCGTGATGCACCATGGCCTCGCCGTCGGCGCTGACCTGGACGTCGACCTCGATCCCGTAGCCGGCATCGATGGCCGCGCGTACGGCTCCGGCGGTGTTTTCGATCACTCCGCGCGCCGCGTCATGCAGCCCGCGGTGGGCAATCGGTCGGGCGGTGAGCCAGTCCAGCGACACTGCGTCAAAGGACTTCGAACAGGCCCTCGACCTCGACGGCGGCATCGGCCGGCAGCGCGGCCACTCCGACCGTCGAACGGGCGTGTTTGCCCTTGTCGCCGAACACCGCGACCATGACGTCGGAGGCGCCGTTCATCACTTTCGGTCCTTCGGCAAAACCCGCTGCCGAGTTGATGAAGCCGCCAAGCCGCACCACGCGCGCGACCTTGTCGAGATCGCCGAGCGCAGCCTTGACCTGTGCCAGTAGATTGATCGCGCAGGCACGCGCCGCCTTCTGTCCGTCCTCAATGGAAACGCCGTCGCCGAGCCGGCCCTTGGCAACGAGCTTGCCCTCGCCGTCGAGGCAGACCTGGCCCGAGACGTTGAGCAGATTGCCGGTGCGCACGAACGGAACGTAATTGGCCATCGGCGCCCGCGGTTCTTGCAGCGCGATACCAAGCTCCTGCAGCTTTTTTTCTACCGTCCCGGCCATGGGGCTCCTCCGGCTGCGATCGATATACGCGGTTGCGCCTTCTTCGCCGATCATTCGGCGGCACGCAAGTGCTGCGCCAGGAGCCGGTTGCGGGCGATGGAGAGGGTGGCCTATCTTGGCCGCAATTCCGGCCAACAAGAACATCAGTGCAAGGGGGACACGGCAAGCGGGGGCCCATCTCCAAAGCAAGTCGAGCGGGATAGGTTCATGGTCGTGGATGACGCGTTGGCATTGCCCGCCGCTTTCGCTGCCGTTGGCTTATTTTTCCTGGCGTCGCTTACGCCGGGGGGCGCACAACAGAGCGGACCGGACGCTTCGGTCGTTCTGGTACCGCATCGGGCGATTTACGATCTCTCGCTGGGCGAGACGCGCGGGGACTCGCAGATCACCGGCGTCAGCGGCCGTATCGTGTACGATTTCGGCGGCAGCGCCTGCGATGGCTATTCGCTCGATTTTCGCCAAGTCTCGGAAGTCGATACCGGCGAGGGCAAGGTATCGATCAGCGATTTACGCTCCACCACCTGGGAAGGCGCCGACGCCAAGAATTTCAAATTCGCGTCGCAGAATTTCGTCGATGAAAATCTCGTCGATTCGGTCGACGGTCACGCCGAGCATGACGCCGCCGAAACGGCCGTCAATCTCGATAAGCCGCGACAGAAGAACCTCGATCTCGATCCGGCAGTGGTATTCCCCACCGAGCATATGATCCGCGCCATCAAGGCCGCCCGTGCCGGCGAGACGATTCTCAGTTTTCCGGTCTATGACGGCTCCGATACCGGCGAAAAGGTCTTCAATACGCTGACCGTAATCGGTAAAAAAATCGCACCTGGCGAGCGCAATCACGACGATGCCGCAGCCGACGAGCCAAAACTCGCGGCCGTGCCGCGCTGGCCGGTGACGATCAGCTATTTCGAAGGGGGTAAATCGGATGATTCCGGCGAACAAACACCGGCTTATTCGATCGGCTTCGAGTTGTATGAGAACGGCATTTCACGGGCGCTCACGCTCGATTACAACGACTTCGTCATTGCCGGCAAGCTTAACTCGCTGGAACTGAAAAAAGCGAAGCCGTGCCCGTGACTATTCGGTCATGGCCGGGAGCAATGGCGGGGAGCAATGACGGCTACGGCTTCTCCGGCCGGTCGAACGCAAGTCCCCTAATCACCGCGCCCTCGCCGAAGCGGGCACGCACACTGTCCACGGCGTGTTCGGCCTGCGCGGTGCGGCCATCGACGAGGTCGGCAGGGTCGGCCTCGTCCGCGCTCGCTAGCGCGCTCACGCCGACACCAAGCAGGCGGTATCGGGTGCCGTCGATTTCGTGTTCGAGAAGTCCACGGGCGGCTGCGAAAATGCGGTGCGCGAGCTGGGTCGCCGATCCCAGCGATCGCGCCCGGGTGCGGATTTTGAAATCGGCCGATTTAAGTTTCACGGTCACGGTCGAGCCGGCCAGTTCCTTGGTCTTGAGCCGGCCCGAAACGTCCTCCGCCAACCCCCACAAGATCCGCTCCAGCGAACGAAAATCGGAGATGTCCTGCTCGAACGTCGTTTCCGAAGAAACGCTCTTGGTCTCGCGTTCGGCGCTCACGCCGCGCTTATCGATGCCGCGCGCCAGCCGCGCTAGACGGCGGCCTTCCTCGCCGTAGCGGCGCATCAGCTCGATCTCGTCGACGCGTTGCAGATCGGCGATGCGCTGAAAGCCGTCGCGCGCAAACCGGGCGGCGCTGGCTTTGCCCACGCCGTAAATGAAGCTCACCGGCTTGGGGGCTAGAAACGCCGGTGCCTCGCCGGCGCCAAGCACGGCAAAGCCGCGCGGCTTGTCGAGGTCGGAAGCGATCTTGGCAAGGAATTTATTGCAGGACAGGCCGATCGACACGGTGATCCTGAGATTCTTCTCCACTGCGGCGGCAAAGCGCGCCAGCGCCTTCGCCGGCGACATGCCGTGCAGGCGCGCGGTGCCGGAGAGATCGAGAAAGGCTTCATCGATCGACAATGGTTCGACGAGCGGGGTGAGCTCCAGCATCATCTTGCGCACTTCACGGCCGGCGTTGGCGTATTTCTCGAAATTCGGCCGGATCACTTTCGCCTGCGGGCATAGCCGCAGGGCCTCGAACATCGGCATCGCCGACCTCACGCCGAAGGTGCGCGCAATGTAGCAGCAGGTCGCCACGACACCGCGCTTGCCGCCGCCGACGATAACCGGCTCGGCGGCAAGCGTTGGATCGTCGCGTTTCTCGATCGTGGCGTAAAACGCGTCGCAATCGACATGCGCGATGGCAAGCGTGTCGAGCTCATTGTGGCGCAGCAATCGCGGCGAGCCGCAGATGGCGCAGCGCAGCCGCTGCGGCGTAGCGTCGGTAAGGCAATCACGGCAAAAGCTCGTGCTCACGGCAGACCTTCAGGGCAAATCACGCTCCCAACTTGCGCTGCCCAGCGCGACTCGCGCCCGCGCGACATCGGCCGGGTCGATGGCGGCGCTGTCGGCAAACGCAACCAAGAGACTCTCATCGCCGAGCATATGATCGAGCACGCCGGCAAGAAAGTCGGGCTGGCGCGCTGCGTCGCGGATCGCCTCGCTTGCCAGTCCCGTGGCGGCGAGGAAGGCGGCGAGCCGCTCCGGCTCTTCCGCGATGAAGGAAAGCGCTTGAATTGCCAGGGTTTCCGCGGTTTCGCGCGATGCTGCTGCAGTCTTCTTCATATGGCCCTATTTGCCTTTCCGTAACAAATCGGGACTAGCTTTGCCGATGCCGCGTGTTTGCGCGGCTGCAGGTGATTCTGTTGCTTGCCGACAGCATCGGACCGGGGACCGGCGAAGGGAATGGGGGATGGCGAAAACCGTCCTGATTGTGGAAGACAACGAGCTCAACATGAAGCTCTTCCACGATCTGTTGGAGGCCCACGGCTATTCGACGGTCGGCACGCGCAACGGCATCGAGGCGCTCGATCTCGCGCGCAAGCATCGGCCCGACCTGATCCTGATGGACATCCAGCTTCCCGAAGTGTCCGGCCTCGAAGTGACCAAGTGGCTCAAAGACGATTCCGAGCTTAAACGCATTCCCGTCGTCGCGGTCACGGCCTTCGCCATGAAAGGCGACGAGGAGCGCATCCGCGAAGGCGGCTGCGAGGCCTATCTTTCCAAGCCGATCTCGGTGGGCAAGTTCATCGAGACCATCCGCCATTTCCTGGGCAATCCGTAGGGAGCCGCAATGACTGCCCGCGTCCTGGTCGTTGACGATGTGCCGGCCAACGTCAAATTGCTCGAAGCGCGGCTATCGGCCGAGTATTTCGACGTCGTCACCGGAATGAGCGGCCTGGAGGCACTGGCAATTTGCGAGCGCGCCGAATGCGACCTCGTTTTGCTCGACGTGATGATGCCCGACATGGATGGGTTCGAAGTCTGCCGGCGGCTCAAGAGTAATCCGGCGACCCACCACATCCCGGTGGTGATGGTGACCGCGCTCGACCAGCCCTCCGATAAGGTCCGCGGCCTGGAAGCGGGCGCCGACGATTTTTTGACGAAACCGATCTCGGAATTGGCGCTGATCGCGCGGGTGCGGTCGCTGGCGCGGCTGAAGATGGTGACGGACGAGCTGCGCATGCGGGATTTGACCTCGCACGAGATCGGCGTCGAGTCGCCGGAGCGCGAGGCGGTGGCGGACAACGGCCGGGGCGGCCGGGTGCTGGTCGTCGACGATCGCCCGGCATCTTTCGAGCGCATCTCCGCGATGCTCGCCAAGGAACATACCGTCGAGGTCGAAGCCGATCCGAACCAGGCGCTGTTTCATGCCGCCGACGGCAATTACGACCTGCTCATCGTTTCGCTCGGGCTCGAGAATTTCGACGGGTTGCGGCTGTGCAGCCAGGTCCGCTCGCTCGATCGCACGCGTAACCTGCCTATCCTCGCCATCACCGAGCCCGACAACAACGCGCGCATGGTGCGCGGGCTGGAGATCGGCGTGAACGATTTTCTGATCCGCCCGATCGACAGGAACGAACTCCTGGCGCGGGTGCGCAGTCAGGTGCGCAAGCGCCGCTATACCGAGCGGCTGCGCGACAATGTGCAGATGTCGATCGAGATGGCGATCACCGATGCGCTCACCGGCCTGTTCAATCGCCGCTACATGGAAAGCCATCTCGGCACGCTGATCGAGCAAGCCGCGGCGCGCGGCAAGCCGCTGTCCGCGCTGGTGATCGACATTGATTATTTCAAAGCCATCAACGACAGCCACGGCCATGACGCCGGCGACGACGTGCTGCGCGATTTCGCGCTGCGCATCAAACGCTCGATCCGCGGCATCGATCTGGCTTGCCGCTACGGCGGTGAGGAATTCGTCGTCGTCATGCCGGAGACCGACATGGCGGTGGCGGCGATGGTGGCGGAGCGGCTGCGCCGGCGCATCGCGGCGGAGCCCTTCGCCATCGCCCAGGGCGCCCGGCAAATTCCGGTGACGATTTCGGTCGGCATCGCCGGCTTGCGCGGCAAGGACGACAATGCCGCGAGCCTGCTCAAGCGCGCCGATCAGGCGCTTTACCGGGCTAAACGCGACGGCCGCAACCGGGTCGTACCCGACGCCGCCTGATCGAGGGAGCCTCCGCACCGGCGGTAACTACAATTTTTGTGGTTGACCGCAATCGGGCCGGTCCGGCGGAACTTTGACGGTTGATTTCGTCTGCGGTTCCGTTAGCCTTCCGACAACGGCATTCCTCGCTGATTATAGGGGCCCCGCAGCGAGCCGGGCGATGCCGCCAGCTATGCGAATTCATTGATAACCCTACGGAATGCTCAGGTCCGCCGCATCTCCTGGGTCCGTGGGGTTCGGCCGGCCCGGGAGCGGTGCGAGTGGCCTCCTCATGACACCGTTTCCGGCCGGCCACCTTTTCTAACGGCCCGGCACGGGCTTTTGACGGCATAAAAAGGGCGCCCCTTGGGCGCCCTCGGCGTAATTTGGCGTGTCAGCGCGCTTTACTTGATCTTGGATTCGCGAAATTCGACGTGCTTTTTCGCCACCGGATCGTATTTCTTCTTGACCAGTTTGTCCGTCATGGTCCGCGAATTCTTGCGCGTCACGTAATAGAAGCCGGTATCGGCGCTGGAAACCATCTTGATCTTGATCGTGGTGTTCTTGGCCATAATCGGAAACCTCGCGGGACCTTGGGTTGGTCGGTTGGCGGCAACCTAGTCGGCGGCCCTCGAAAGTCAAGAAAGCGCGCACCAACCGGTAATAGGCGTCACAGGATTTCCCGCACGAACCGCTTATGCAGCATGCGGTAGAGCGGCACCGGGTGATCAAAGCTCATGCCGGCGGCGATACGATCCTGCAATTCTTCCAAAACCACCGCGGTAATGCCCGGCATGTCGAGCTGACGCGCCTCGGTGATCGGCAGCCAAACGAGCTCGACCAATTCCTTGTCCGGTCCGACGAAGCCGTCGTCGCGCCGCGCGATCGCGGAGACTTCGGCGGTGAAGAAACGGCTGTCGAAGCGCAGCGGCCGTTTCGGCGGGGTGATGGCGCGCGCGACGAAATGGACTGCGCTGAGATCGGGCATGATGCCGGCTTTGGCGAATGGCTCCCAATGGCCGGGTGGCACCATCATGGGGCCGGCGGCGGGAACGCCGAGCATCAGTCCGGTTTCTTCATAGGTTTCGCGCACCGCGGCCAGAGCGAAAGCCGCCGCCTTGGCCACGCTCGGCCGCTTCACCCGCCGCATCAGTTTCGCGATATGGCGCTCGTCCAGCGCGGCGAAAGTCGCCATCAGCCGATCCGCGGGTTCGATGCGGCCGCCGGGAAAGACGAATTTGCCCGGCAGAAATCTGTGGCGCTGGTGGCGCCGGCCGAGCAGCACCTTCGGCACCGCGTCGGCGCGGTCGATCAGGATCAAAGTCGCCGAATCCCGCGGTTGTACATTCGGGAAAGACTGGTCGCGCATGGTGCGCGTGAGCCGCTCGGCGCGATCGGCCGCGCTACCGCCGGCCGTCACGCTAGATTTATCTTCATCCAGGTATTGAGGTTTCATTGTTACTGCCGGCGGCGCGCCTTTCCTCTGGGTGCAAATTTCGGCCGGCTTCGCGACGGCTGTAAAGCTCTTTTCTCCGCGGCCTGGTCATGGCCGACAAGCTTGAATCGCAGCGCGCCTGCGACCGGCGCCGCCTCGACAAGCTGCACGGTCACCGGATCGCCGAGCCGGTGCGTCACCGCGCGGCCGACAAAAGCGCGGCCGGCTTCATGGAAGCGGAAATATTCGTCGCCGATGGTGCGCGCCGGAATAAATCCGTCGGCGCCGGTTTCGTCGAGTTCGACGAACAAGCCGGCGCGGGTGACGCCGGAAATGTGCCCGTCGAAGGTCGCGCCGACGCGATCGGCCAGAAAATGCGCGATCAGCCGGTCCGCCGTTTCGCGCTCCGCTTTCATGGCGCGGCGCTCGGTGGCGGAAATAGCGGCGGCGATTTCGGCGAGTGCGCGCGCATCGGTCCCGTCCGGCAAGCCGTCGGCGCCGAGTTTTGCCGCCCGGATCAAGGCGCGGTGCACGACCAGGTCGGCATAGCGGCGGATCGGCGAGGTGAAATGGGCATAGCGGCGCAGATTGAGGCCGAAATGGCCGTAATTTTCCGACGAATACTCGGCCTGCGCTTGCGTGCGCAAAACCACTTCGTTGACCAGCCGTTCGACGTCGCGGCCTTTTACGCGTGCGAGAATGGTGTTGAAGCCGTCCGGGCGCAGCGTGCCTCCTTTCGGCAGCGAAATATCGAGCGTCGCCAGAAATTCACGCAACGCATTGAGTTTTTCCGGCGACGGCTCGTCGTGCACGCGATAGATCAACGCGGTATTCGCCCGTTCGCAGCTCTCGGCGGCGGCGACATTGGCGAGGATCATGAATTCCTCGATCAGCCGGTGCGCCTCCAGCCGTTGCGGCATGATCACGCGATCGACCGTGCCGTCGGATTTGAGCACGATCTTGCGTTCCGGGATGTCGAGATCGAGCGGGCCGCGCGCGTCGCGGGCGCGCGCAACGGTGCGATAGGCAGCATAGAGCGGCTCAAGGATTTTTCCGGCGATCGGCTCGGTGATCTCGTCGGTGCGGCCGGTGACTGCGAACTGCGCCTGCTCGTAAGATAATCGCGCCGCGGACCGGATCAGCACGCGGTGGAACGAATGCGCGCGCTTTCGGCCGTCGGCGCCGATCACCATGCGCACTGCCAGTGCCGCACGATTCTCGTTCGGCCGCAGCGAGCACAGATCGTTGGAAATGCGCTCGGGCAGCATCGGCACGACGCGGTCGGGAAAATAGACCGAATTGCCGCGTTTGACCGCCTCGCGATCGAGCGCCGAGCCGGGCCGCACATAATGCGCCACGTCGGCGATGGCGACCGTGACGATATGGCCGCCGGGATTTTTCGGATCGGGATCGGGCGCCGCATGCACCGCGTCGTCGTGATCCTTGGCGTCGGGCGGATCAATGGTGACGAGGGGCACGTGGCGCCAGTCTTCTCGCGAGTCTTGGCGGCCGCCCAGCGACGCCGCGCGCGCGGCGTCGGCTTCGTCGAGCACGGCGCGCGGAAACACGTGCGGGATGTCGTGGGCGTGGATGGCGATGAGGCTGACCGCGCGCTCGCTCTTGAGCGAGCCGAGCCGCTCGACGACGGTAGCGGTCGGGAGGCCGAGCCGGCCGTGACGCGCGACCTCCACGGCGACGAGATCGCCGTCGATCGCACCTGCCGTGGCATTCGCGGCAATGCTCAGTTCCCGGCCCAGCTGTTTTTTGTCGATCGGCACGAGGCGCCCGGCGCCGCCGGGGAGGCCGCGGAAGATGCCGAGCGTGCGCTGCTTGGCGCGATCGATGAGTTTTATGACGCGCCCGCTCGTCTCCTCGTCGCTCGTCCGCTCGATGCGGATAAGGGCGCGATCGCCGACGCCCGCGACTTCGCCCGGCCGGGCGCGGCGCCGCGTGACGATGCGGATCACCGGCGCCGCGCCGTGCTCTTCCTCATCCCACTCGGTGGGTCGCGCCAGAAGCTCGCCGTCGGCATCGCGGCCGGTAACGTCGGCAAGCACTACGGGGGGCAGCGTGCCGGCGTGATGCAGGCGCTTCCTCCGCCGGTCGATAGAACCTTCGTCGGCTAGCTCGCGCAGCATGCGGTTGAGCGCCGCGCGGTCGGCATTCTTGGCGCCAAATGCGCGCGCGATTTCCCGCGCGCCGACCTTGCCGCTGCGCTGGCGGATAAAGGCGACGAGCTCCTCGCGCGAGGGAAGGCGATTCATAGTCCACTCATGCGCCACTCGTGAACCGTGGAGGTCCCGTTGGGTCGGCGGCGCGATCCGTGGCGCATAAGATAATGATTATTCGGCAGCGTGTGTCGTCTTGCGGGTTTTACCTGTGGGTCCCGGCGGTTTGCCGGACCGCGCGACAGGCTTTTTGCCTGATGCTTTGATATGCCGCGCCGTGCCCGGGGAGGGGCGCTTTGGCTTACGCGGCCGCGCATGCGGCGCGGGCGCGTTGCGTTCGGCCCGGGCATCGATAAGCGGGACAGCCTCTTCAAGCGTGATGGTTTCAGGCGCCTTGTCGGCGGGCAGCGTCGCATTGACGCCGTTGTGGCTGACATAGGGCCCGTAGCGCCCCTTCTTGGCGACGATCGTGCCGCCCTTGGTCGGGTGGTCGCCGAGCGCGCGGCCCGGATCGGCGCCGAAGCGCCGCCCGCGCGAGCCCTTGGCGAGCTTCTCGGCAATCAGCGTCACCGCGCGGTTGAGCCCGACGGAGAACACCTCCTCGGCGGAATCGAGATTGGCGTAGGTCTTGCCGTGCCGCACATAAGGTCCAAAGCGGCCGATGCCGGCCACGATCGGCTCGCCGTCCTCGGGGCTCTTGCCGACTTCGCGTGGCAGCGAGAGGAGAGCGAGCGCGCGGTCGAGATCGATCTCGTCGGGCGCAATTCCTTTCGGCAGACCGGCGCGTTTGGGCTTCTCGCCGCCTTTTTCGGCTTCGCCGAGCTGCAGATAGGGGCCGAACCGGCCGCTGCGCACCGTGACATCGAGCCCGGTGACCGGGTCCACACCGAGTTTCTTGGTGCCGATGTCGGGCGAACCGTCGGCTTGCGATGACAGCGCGCGCGTATAGCGGCATTCCGGATAGTTCGAGCAGCCGATGAAGGCGCCGAACTTGGATAGCTTGAGCGACAGCCGGCCAGTGCTGCAGGTCGGGCACACGCGCGGATCACTGCCATCCTCGCGCGCCGGGAACAGATGCGGCGCCAACAGCGCATCGAGCGCATCGATCACTGCGGAAATTTTCAGATCCTTGGTCTCGTCGATGGCAGCAATAAAATCGCGCCAAAAATCGCGCAGCACGTCGCGCCATGCCACTTCGCTGTTGGAAATCAGGTCGAGCTGGTCCTCGAGGCCCGCGGTAAAGTCGTATTCGACATATTTGGCGAAGAAGCTTTCGAGGAATGCGACGACGATGCGGCCGCGGTCCTCCGGAATGAGCCGCTTTTTGTCGAGCCGCACATATTTGCGGTCCCTGAGCACTTGCAAGATCGAGGCATAGGTCGACGGCCGGCCGATGCCGAGTTCTTCCAAGCGCTTGACCAGCGAAGCTTCGGAGTAACGCGGCGGCGGCTCGGTGAAATGCTGGTCCGCGGCGATCGAGCGCTTGTGGAGCCGTTCGCCGCCGCTCATCTGCGGCAGCCGGCGCGATTCCTCGTCCTCCGGATCCTCGTCGCGGCCCTCCTGATAGAGCGCAAGGAAGCCGTCGAATTTCACCACCGTTCCGGTGGCGCGCAGCTCAAGAAGCCGGCCGGCGACTTTGGCTTCGATGTCGACCGTGGTGCGCTCGAGCTCGGCGGATTCCATCTGGCTTGCCACGGTGCGCAGCCAGATCAATTCGTAGAGCTTGGCCTGATCCGCATCGAGAAAGCGCTTGGTGTCGCGCGGTCGCCGAGACAGCTCGGTCGGCCGGATCGCCTCGTGGGCTTCCTGCGCGTTCTTCGCCTTGGTCTCGTAGCGCCGCGGCGCGGCGGGCACGTAGTCCTTGCCGTAATCCTGTTCGATGACACGGCGCACCGCCGGAATCGCTTCTTCCGCGATCTGCACGCCGTCGGTACGCATATAGGTGATGAGGCCGACCGTCTCGCCGCCGATGTCGACACCCTCGTAGAGACGTTGCGCCACCCGCATCGTATGCGCGGGCGCGAAACCGAGCTTGCGGCTTGCCTCCTGCTGCAGGGTCGAAGTGGTGAATGGCGGGTAGGGGTGCCGTTTGACCGGCTTTGCCTCGACGGACGCGACGGTAAAGACTGCGGCTTCGAGCGCCTGCTTGAAGCTTTCCGCTTCGGCACCCGAGCCGATGTCGAGCCGCTGCAGCTTTTTGCCGTCGGCGCCGACGAGCCGGGCCTCAAAGGTTTCCTGGCGCGGCGTCGCCAG
>Ga0070731_10001104_pt1 | contig 29596 bp, 25 predicted proteins | sample Coa_R1_2_FD_66448 | JGI IMG/M metagenome (GOLD analysis project Ga0070731, IMG submission 66448) | Surface soil microbial communities from Centralia Pennsylvania, which are recovering from an underground coalmine fire - Coalmine... | ecosystem: Environmental > Terrestrial > Soil > Unclassified ... | reverse complement strand
TTTCAAAACCAGCGATGGCGGAAATACGTGGCAAACCATCAGCCCCGACCTCACCCGCCCCGAACCCGGAGCTCCGCCCAGCATTGGTTCCATGCTCTCGAAAAATCCTGATGCGGCAAAACAACGCGGCGTCATCTACGCCCTCGCTCCCTCATTCAAAAACTCAACCACACTCTGGGCTGGAACCGACGATGGCCTGATTTGGATCACCCGTGATGCCGGCAAGAATTGGAGCAACATCACACCTCCTGAACTCACCCCCTGGAGCAAAGTGACTCAGATTGAAGCTTCGCACTTCGACGATCAATCCGCTTACGCCTCCGTGAGCCGCTTCCGCATTGACGACCTTCATCCTTACATCTATCGCACGCACGACGGCGGCAAGACCTGGCAACTAATTGTTACCGGCTTGCCCGATGGTCCCGCCGACACGGTACGCGAAGATCCAGTTCGAAAGGGCTTACTGTTCGCGGGCACCGAAAACGCCGTTTGGGTTTCCTTCGATGATGGCGACCACTGGCAATCGCTGCAACTCAACCTGCCGCACACCTCCATGCGCGACTTGTGGATTCACGACGACGACTTGATCGTTGGCACGCATGGCCGTGCATTCTGGATCCTCGACGATATCACTTCCTTGCGCCAGATCAGCGAATCTACCCCAAATTCCGCAGCCGTTCTCTTCAAACCAGGCTCTGCCTATCGCGTGAAACGCAGCACCTGGCCCGACACGCCCATCCCGCCGGACGAACCCATGGCCGAGAACCCTCCCGACGGAGCCATCATTGACTACTATCTTTCGAAACAGCCATCGGGCCCATTGACAATCGAAATCCTCGATGGCCAGGGCAAATTAGTGCGCCGCTATTCCAGCGAAGATAAGCCCGCGATTACTCAGGACGAACTGGAAAAGCAACTCATTCCAATTTATTGGGTGAGGATGCCGCAGGTACCGCAGGCCTCCGCCGGAATGCACCGCTGGGTTTGGGATCTGCATTATCCGACGCCCACTTCCACTCGCCATCCCTATCCCATTTCTGCCGTGCCCCACGATACGCCCCGTCAGCCGCAGGGACCGCAGGCTCTGCCCGGTACCTACACGGTTCGCTTGATCGCGGATAGCCAGACCTTCACCGCCCCTCTCATTGTCAAAATGGATCCTCGCGTGAAGACGCCGGTTACCGGCTTGCAGGAGATGTTCGATCTCGAAACACGATTGTCATCATTGTTGACCAACACCTCCAAGGCTGAAATACAGGCTAAGTCAATTCGCGATCAGATCGACAAACTGAATGCAACCGGCACATCAGCCAACGCCGTTGACACTTTCAAGAAGAAATTTAAGCAGCTGATTGAAGGTTCAGGAAAACCAGACGACACTCAGCTCAGCCTGAAACGCGTGAACAGCGCAGCTTCCACTCTCTATGCGGATGTTGCTCGGGCCGACGCCACTCCAACGCTGGCCGAAACTAATGCCACCAAAACCGCCGAACAGGACTGGACTACTGTTCAGAAGCAATGGGAGTCTTTCAAAAACAGCGATCTTGCAGCCCTGAACAACACTCTTCGTAGCGCCGGCCTGCCCGAGCTCCGCGTCGAAGCAAATCCTCAGGGATCCTACGACCAGGAAGATGAAGAATGAACTTGCGCGGGTGCCCCATCCAAGCCGGTTTTGCTTGGGGGGAAAAGCTTGTGGCCCCACCCATTGCGGTGTTCGAAAGGTGGGAGAGATTTGCGGGTGCCCCACCCTTACCGAGCGTTCTCGGCGAGGTAGGGTGGGAACAAATCGGTTTGGCTTGGGTGGAAGAGAAAACCTTGTAGCTGGCCCGCCCTTCGCGGTTTTCGAAGGTTGGGATAAAGAGTTGCTACCGTCCCTCCGCCTTCTCTAAATCATCCGCAGCTTTTCCGATCGCGGTCGCAACATTCTCGAGTACCTGTCCTACCATCGGAACCTGCGCGTCGGCTTCTTTCCATTTTTCCTGATCCATATATTCCCGAACCGCTGCGATCGGCTTCGCCCCGTACCCTGTGTACGCGCCGGGCGCATAAATCTGATTCTTGAACCACGGCCGCTCCGGCAATCCGCTCTGCGTCAGGAACGTTCGCGGAACTTGCATCAAGTCCGCATTCAAAGCTGACTCCGTCTGCGCCGGCAAGTCTCCGCCACTCGCCTGCCACTTCGCAAATGCCGCCTGATATCTTTCGGCGCTTTTCTTGATGGCCTCGACTCCGTTCTGCAGCGGCGCGAAGTTCATGAATGGCGGCACTGCCTTCACTGGCGGAGGCACGTAGGTCTTCCGTGGATCAGCCGTCGCCGTAAACACGCCTTCTTTGATCTCCAGATTCCTTTCGTTGATTTCGTCCTGCTTGTCTTTGAGCAGCTTCTGCAGTTCCTTCACATAGCGGGCAATCGTGTCCGCCTGCCCGTTGTATTCGTACGGAATAATGTCTGCATCCGCCAGCCGCATCACCACCGTCCCGCCCGTCTGCGCGAGCGCTCGCCCGTAAGAAAAATCTGTATCGACGAAATGCGTGTACCAGTAAAAATCGTCATAGATCGAGTGGTAGGAGTCCGCATCATTTTCGCCGCCGTACCCAATATTGAGAGCCGAAATCCCCGTGTGATCCTGAAATGCTGTGTAATCCGACCCATCCCCCAGCGCATTGATTCTGAAATCCGTGCTCTTGCGAATCTCGCCTCGCTCTTCCGTATTGGTCGTTCTTCCGATTTGCCGCAGTCTCGCGCGCTGCTGCACCGAAGTATGCTTCTCCGGATCCTGAATTTCGCTCGCGATATCGTTCATGAAGTGCTGCAGATCATGCGTCCCGCCCGAGTAAAGATATCCGCGGCCATTGCTGTCTGAATTGATGTACGCCACCGCGTGTTTCTGCAGATCGTCATTATGCGTTTCCACCCACTCGGTTGAGCCGAGCAGGCCCGGTTCCTCTCCGTCCCAGGCGCAGTAAATAATCGTCCGCCTAGGATTCCAGCCCTGCTTGTGAAGCTCCCCGAGCATTCTCGCTTCTTCCAGAACCGCCACCATGCCCGAGATCGGATCATCCGCTCCATTCACCCACGCGTCATGATGATTACCTCGGATTACCCATTCATCCGGCGTTTCCGAGCCGCGCATCGTCGCAATCACGTCGTTCACCGGCTTCAGGTCCCAGTTTGACACGATTTTCAAATGCACTTTTGCCGGTCCCGGACCAACGTGATACGTGATCGGCAATCCACCGCGCCATGTTTCCGGAGCAACCGCCCCTTGCAGTGCCGAAAGCAGTGGCTCCGCATCGCCCCACGAAATCGGCAGTACGGGAATCTTCGTGATCGTCTTGGCTTCTTTGATCGACAACCGTTTCGCATCCGCCGTCGCGCCCACGCCCGGAGTCAGCGGATCTCCGGGATAATCCGTATCCATCACACTGCCCCGCTGGACGCCTTCGCGCGGACGCCATCCGCCCTTCGGGTACTCATCGCCTTCGAAATAACCGTCGTCTCGCGGATCGGAGTAAATGATGCAGCCAACCGCCCCGTGCTCAGCTGCCACTTTCGGCTTGATCCCGCGCCATCCCTCACCATATCGCGCGATCACAATCGCACCCTTCACAGAAATTCCAAGCCGATCCAGCTGTTCATAGTCTTCCCGGTTGCCATAGTTCACATACACCAGCGGCGCGGTCACGTCGCCGTCAACCGAATACGCGTTATACGTTGGCAATTGTTCGGCAGTCTGATTCGATGTCGGATCGACCCCAACTGGCGGTTCCTGCAGCTTGGCCCGGAAATGAGTCGGCTCGACCAGTTCCACCACTCTTTCCTTCGGCGTGGGAAACAGAACCTGGAAGGTTTCTATGTGCGCATCAAATCCCGCATCTTTGAACTTGCTCAGGATCCATTGCGCATTCTCCTGATCGTACGGCGATCCGACGTTATGCGGACGTGCGGAGAGATGTTGCATGCTCGCGCGCAGGTTCTCCGCGACAACGCCATCTTGCAACTTCTTCTCCCATTGCTGCTCATTCGCTGAGGATCGGGCCGAGTAACCCGCGAGCCGCGAAGTTCCGCTATTCCCTGTGGATTGCGCCGACGCGAAGATACCGATTGAAATCACCAATGACGCGCTCAATACACGAAATCGCCTCAAGACCGACCTCCTGAGTTTCGGATATATTCAACTCCGCTCCGCAAACAATCCTCAATTCTGAAATCTGAAATCTGCATTCTGAAATCTTCAATCTCAATTCACTTCCTGTAAACCACGCCATTCTTCATCACAAACTTCACATTCTGCAACACACTTACATCTTTCAGCGGATCGCCCGGTACCGCAATTACGTCCGCAAAATATCCCGGCTTCAGCGCTCCAATCTGCCCGTCCCACCCCAACAACTTCGCTCCATTGAGCAGATCCGCCTGCAGCGCGGCCAGCGGCTTCATCCCCGCTTGCACCATCAAGACAAATTCGCGCGTCTGGGTTCCATGCGGAAACGGGCCGACGTCAGATCCAAGAGCCATAGGCACACCGGCTGCCAGTTGTTTCCCAATCTCTTTCATGTGCAGATCGAACAACGCCCGCTCGCGAGCGGCCGCTGCCGGCGAAGCCGCGTGATCCGCAAAATATTCGAAGATGGTCAGCGTCGGAACTGCAAAAATCTGCTTCTCCGCCATCAGCCGCATCGTTTCATCGCTCAGTTGAACTGCGTGATCGATCGAAGCCACCCCGGCTTGGGCTGCATAAAGCGCGCCCGGTTCTCCCGTCGCATGAACCGCAACATGTTTGCCTACCCGCGCTGTTTCATGCACTGCTGCCGCCAGCTCGGCTTCGCTGTACTGGTATGGCGTGTGCAGCTTTCCATTCTCGACCGAATCAGGCCCGGTCTCGTACATCTTGATGAAGTCGGCGCCTTCTTTGAACTGCTCGCGGATCGCCTCCACGATCTCGTCCGGGTTGTTTGCGTAGGTCGCATTTGAGAGCACATGCTGCGCGGGATTGTAATGAATCGCATCTTCATGCCCGCCGAGGATATCAATGGCGTTGCCGCTGATCCGCAGCCGTGGCCCAGGCGACACGCCCTGATTAATCGCATTACGCACCGCCGTGTCGGCTGAACCCGCGCCTTCCGTGCCCATATCGCGTTCGGCCGTAAAGCCCGCCATCAAGTCATCACGCGCCGCGAAGAGAGCTGTAATCGTTCTCTGAGGAACCGATTCCTCTACGGTTTGCAGGTCCTCGGCCCCAGGATGCAGGAAGAGGTGGATATGGGCATCGATTATCCCGGGCATCAGCGTCGTATCCCCGAGATCGATGGTCTGGGCGTCAGCCGGATGTTTCACCGATGAACCCACCTCCACGATCCGTTCTCCCTGCACCAGCACCTCACCCGGCGAAAGGACTTTGCCGCTTTCGATCTCCAGCACACGAGCCGCATGCAAAATCGTTGTCTGCGCATTCGATTGAGATTGTCCAATCGCCGGAATGACCACCAAGCTGAAAAGCATGACAACGGATAGCAAGCGACGGCTCATTTCCATGACGCGCGATGGTACCACTTTGTGCCAGCCTCGTGGAACTTCTCCCGTTCAGCCTCCGTATGAATACATAGGCGGGTGCCCCACCCAAGCCGGTTTTGCTTGGGTGGGAAAAACCGGGTGGCCCAGAGCCTGCCCTGAGCGAAGTCGAAGGGTTCGCGAGCGAATTATGCGAGCTAACCTGGAATGCACATACTTTTTCACGAGGTGAACCAATGGACAACATTACAGGTCTGGTAGCAGTAATCATGGTTTTCGGAATCCCTGTAGCCGCCATGTACACCTACTACCGCGTGCGCAAGCTGCGAACCGATGAGCGCCTCGCGGCCCTGGCGCGAGGCGTTGACATCGGCCTACAGCCCGAACTTTCTCCTGCAGCCATGTCTCGCCGCTGGGGGATCCTGCTCGTCGCAGCTGCGCTCGGATATATGACTACTTTTGCCCTGATTGCCAGAATTGAATCTGACGCCTGGGTCGCAGCTGCTTTCGGGGTCATTCCCCTGACATTGGGGCTCGGCTTCTTTCTCGACTCAGCCTTGGTTCGACGAGACGTTCGCCAGTCCTAAGACCTTTGTAGAAGATTGTGCCGTCCCGAGCGAAGTTCCGTCGTCCGCATGGCGGACAACTGGGCGCACTCGAGGGACCTAATGTTTCTCTATCCAGCTCAGGGCAGCTTGTTCAAATAGCAAGCGTCTCCCGTACTCTGAACCGGAGGGATCGGTGGGGTCATCCAGGGAGGGTTGGTAAAGTCAAAGAATTCGGTCATGTTCATCTGCGCCGCATCCCGTTTGGTCAGCGACGCAAGTCCGAACCGCGTCTCGATAAATTTCAGAATTGCCGTTTCATCTGCAACTGTGTGTGACACGTAGTTCTTCTTGGCATACGGGGAAATTACGATCAACGGGACGCGATATCCCGTGTAAACAAAGTCGCAGGTCGGCCCGCTCACGACGGTGCAAGTGTCGCCTTTCAACAGATCTTTTGGCTTGATCCCGTCGGGGCTCACCGCCGGCTGCGGAGAGACATGGTCGTAGATCCCTCCAGCTTCGTCATAGGTCAGAATAAACGCTGAGTCCTTCCAGGAATCACTCGCCATCAACTGATTGATGATCCCGGAAACATACTTCGCCCCTAACTGGATTCGGCTAGGCTGATTATCCGCAGGCGAAGGATGTTCATCCAGGCCAGCATCGGTTGCCGCCTCGATTTCAGCTACCGCCGGCAATGTGCTGCTCGCCAGATCATTGTCGAAGTCTGAGTTTGGAATTCCAATCGTCCCGATATTCTGCGGATACTTCGTCGGAATGGTTTGCCCCCATTGGAAATACTGCACATAACTCAAGGTCAACAGGCAAGCTGGCTCATAGGGTGGCCCCGAACATGACGACCCCGTCGGGTTTACGTAGATCTTCCAGCTAACGCCCGCAGACTGCAGACTTTGAAAAATCGTAGGCGCGGTGAGCAGGCTCGAATCTTGGCTATCGGTTCCTACCGGATACACGTATCCCTGCGAAGTCCCCGCAATCAGATACCAGTGGTTCGGATGGCTCCTGCTCATCACCGGATTGAAAAATCGATCGGACGTGCCAAATTTTGATGCCATGAAATAGTAGTAGTTCAGGTCCGCCCCTGTGTAATAGCCCATCGCGCGCTTGCCCGCCGTATCATAAAAATTGTTTGCACTGGCGCGTGCGTCATGTGCTGCGCTAAATACAAAGCCGTTCAGTTTGGCGGGATCTTTGCCGGTTGGATCATTGATGTCCCAATCAACGTGAGCTTCGTTCCATGAGGGACTGGTGTTCTCCGTACACTGGGTGAGCAGATGGAAGGACTTGATCTTCGGACTCTTGCTGTCCACTTTGCAATCAGCGGGCGGGGGATCGGCAGGATCGCAACCTGGATTCGTGGGCGCCGGTCCCAACAGCGGAGGATCTCCCGATTGTGGATTGAATTGCGGTAATCCGTCGAACGACTGATCGGGATACCCGTGATTGGCCCAATATTGCCGTAGCAGGCCAAAATAATGATCGAACGAACGGTTCTCCTGCGCCAGGAAAATAATGTGATTGATCTTGTTAATCCCTGAGGCAGCCTGCTGGGCGGATGCGTATGCTCCCAGACTGCCAGCGATAGCCAGAATACTGAACGATTGTTTCCAGGACACGAATCCTCCGCATGCAGCCAGAGCAGGTAATTACGATGACCTCAGGGAGGAAGGCGTTGTCCAAAAGCCCGCTTCAGCGGTGCACCAACTCCTCTTCAGCGACTCGCAAGGGGAATTCCACTTTCGTGAGCAATCGCCGCGGCCGGGGCGGCTGCAGCCTGGCCCTTGGATTCCGCAGCAGCAGAATAAATGGCAGCATCACCAGAAACATGATTCCCATCACCCAGAATGCCTCCACGAACGCCAGCATCGATGCGTGCGCTTGCACCATTCCATACATTGCACCTAAGGCTTTGCGCGAAGACGTATAGCTGTCAAACCCACGCACATGAAACCAGCCCTGCATGCCCTGCAGCATTTTCCTTGTGGTGAGGTCCGTTGCGCCAACCTTGGCGATCAGGTGATTCTGGTGCAGCTGCGAACGCCGCGCCAGGAATGTCGTCATGCTCGCGATTCCGAAACTGCCACCGATGTTTCGCATCAGGTTGTAGATGCTCGTGGCGTTCCCCATCCGCTCTTTCGATATGCCTGCCATGCTAATCGTCATAAGCGGGATGAAAAGAAAGCTCAGTCCAACCCCCTGAAATATCTGTGGCCAAAAAATATCCCAATAACCCGCGTTTAGATTCAGTCCCGAAAGGCTAAACATCGTCGCGGAGGCCAGAATCAGACCAAACACCAGCAATCGTCGGGCATCCGTTTTCCCCGTCAGGTATCCGGCCAATGGAGTCGTGGCCAGCGCCCCAATCCCACGCGGAGAAATTGCCAGTCCAGCATTCAATGCTGGGTAACCCAGCAGTGTTTGCAGGTAAATCGGAATCAGCACCAGGCTGGCGTAAAGAACAAACCCCAGCATGCTGATCAGAAAAACCCCTGTGCTGAACGATCGATTCACCAGCGCCCGCAAATCGACCACCGGCTTCTCCGTATGCAATTCCCGGATTACCAGAGACACCAGCCCCACTACGCAACACACTGCGAAAAACCGGATGTAATTGGAAGCGAACCAATCCTTGCGCTGCCCGGTATCCAGTACGATCTGTAAGCTTCCGAAACCCAGCGCCAAAAATCCGATCCCCCACAGATCAACCCGCGCATCGCTCCGCCGGATATACGGCGGATCGAAAACAAACCGGTTCATCATCATCAGCGAAAAAATACCCACCGGCAGATTGAGATAAAAAATCCATCGCCACGTGTAGTTGTCGGTGATCCACCCGCCAAGCGTCGGCCCCAGGATCGGCGCCAGCAGAATTCCAATCCCGAATGCCGCCATCGCCTGCCCGTGCTTTTTCTCCGGAAATGTCTCCAACAGGATTGCTTGCGCCAGAGGCTGTAGTCCGCCGCCCGTCAGGCCTTGCAGCACTCGGAAGAAGATCAGCGATGTCAGGCTGGTCGCTAACCCGCAACATAACGAGGTCACCGTGAACCCGGCCACGCAGGTCAGCAGAAGCCGCTTGCGCCCCATATAGTTCGCCAGCCACCCGGACATGGGCAAAACGACGGCATTGGAAACCAGATACGAGGTCACCACCCAAGTGCCTTCTTCCACGGTGGCCGCCAGATTTCCCGCAATATGCGGGATCGACACGTTCACCACCGTCGTGTCGAGAATTTCCATAAATGTGGCGAGCATCACGGAAAACGTCACGACCCATGGATTAATGCGGTGATCTTGTGGTTCCAGCACTGTCCTTGTTATAGGTCAGCACCGGAAAAGAGGCGGTGACTGCGGTCACAGGAAAGGGGCGTCGAAGTGGACATAGCCCCATTTATGGAGATTTGGAGAAGAGACGAGCATCACCACGGTGGGATCACAGCATTCAGCACGCAAAGAGAAGCACTATGTTCCCTCTGTGGTCTCTGTGTCCTCTGTGGTCTCTGTGTCCTCTGTGGTCTCTGTGTCCTCTGTGGTCTAAAGAAGGAGCTCTATTGTGCGATGGCGCTGGCAGTCGCTGAAAATGCATTGTTGGCGTTTCCGCCGATCAGCCTTACGGTGCCCACCACCAGCACCAGAATTACCGCCAGCATTACTGCATATTCCGCGATGTCCTGGCCTTGCTCATCCTGCCAGAAGTTCCGAAGTAGATCAGCCATTCTGCCCTCCATGAGAACTAATTGTCATCCCGACCAAGCCGCTGTTGCGCAGGGAGGGATCTGGGCGAGCCGCGCGAAATGTCGTGATTGTTGCGACATAACCACCGCGCGTTTGGCTCGCTTCCTTATCAAGCTGCACCGCGATACTGAATCAGCCCGTTAAGCTTGGAAGTCTGAAACTCTTTGCGCCACTTGTCAAGTTACTCGGGGCCTGTCAAAGACAGCGAGGCGGAATCACTCCCACCTGTACTGAGTCGCGCTGGTTGAGGCCGATATCCATTTCGGGTCCGAATATGGTAGCCCTTCAGGCGATCGCCCGTCAGCTTCACCGAAATCGTTCGCCAGCCCGTGTTCGGATTGGCCTGAGGATAATAACTCAGCGCATACAAATGCGCTAAATCATCCCGTATCGACGCAAATGCCCGCCTTTCTTCTTTCCAGTCCTTCGCAAAGTACGCTTTGCCGCCGGTCGCCGCAGTCATGCGCTCGAAAACCGCCGTCGATACCGGTTCCAGTCTTGCCTGCTGCGTGCTGATCATATAGATCGGTATGCCTGTGGATTGGGCCAGTTCCGCCACATCCTCCGGGGGAACCATACTGATGTTGTCCGGGCCATTGGAGAACACCACGATCACCTTCCGCCCGGTGTACTGCGCCGCATCTTTCACCGTGAGCAGCAGGCAGTTATAAAGCGCCGCATCGTCGCCCGCCACCGTCGTGCGCACCCCGCGCAAAACCGTCGCTCGATCCGCAGTGAGTGCGGCCTCCCGCGATAGATTGCGGCTGTACGAGTAGAACGCCACTTTATCTGCATTTTCCAGAGATCGCACGAAGTCGGCAATCGCGTCCTGGGCAAACACGAATCCCCGGTACATATAATTACTGGTATCGAATAGGATGAATACGCTCGAGCCGCTCACGATGGACCCGAGGGTTTCGCCGGTGATTTGCGCCGGCAAATCCGGGGTGTCATTCGGCACAGTCGTCGGTTTGCCATCCGGGGGAGCGGTCATTTCGGTCACCCGCCGCGTTCGCTCGTTCCCCTCCGAGAACGTCGCCAGCTTCTGCGAAATCCCGTCTTCATTGACCACGAAATCCTGCGGTCGAAGTCCGGTCACGTAATTTCCCTTGTTATCGGTGACTGCAACATTCAGTTGAACCAAATCCACGATCACGTGAATGTGCGATCCTTCTTTTCTTTGAGCCTGGATCGCCGTGCCACAGATCAGGAACACTCCACAAGCCACTGCAAAGTACCGTGCAGCTTTGCTGTACTTGTGGCTTGATGCGCGTTGGCTTATGCCGTTGATCATCACTAAACTCCTGTTTAATGAGTCGCGAGACTGGTTACAGTGACGTTCTTGTTCTTGCCCTGCCGAAATTCATCCCCCGCTTCCCGCATGGCGCGCAGGATCGCTTGCCAATCCTCAAAGTCGGTTGCAAAAATCTTTTCCACCATCCGGCGCGTCAACTGCGGAACCATAATGTTGAGTTCCACGGGTGAATACCCCATCTCGTCGGCCAAGCGGGCCCAATATAAATTATTGGAATCCCAGGTCTCCGCCAGCAACCGGCTCGAATATCCTTCAAACGCGGGAAACGGCTTCACGTTGAGCAATTCGCGAGAGTAGGTCTGCGCCAGAATCGGGTGTGGCGTCCCGAAATCTCGCGCTAATCGGTCCCAGCTCACTTCGTCGGGATACTTTTGAACCAGCTCTCCCAACTCCCGCCCCGCCGCGCCCCACGAAGCCTGATCCGCCCCATACCGGTGGCGAAATTCCGCCGTTAGATAAAAAGTGTCCGCCGGAGTTACTTCCGACATGTTTCCATTCCGAACTTTCTCCTCGATCTCTTCCATCGTTTGCGGAGCCATACGGTCCGACAGAATACTCAGCACCTTGCCGCGCAATTCTGGATCCTTCGCCGAAGCGTTCAGAAGTTCCTCTCCCGCCCGCTGATACAGAGCGACTGCATGCAGCTCATTGCTGCTGATATCCCACCACCGAGGCATGGTCGCGCTGACCAGCAAGCCCGGAACCAGTTCCCTCCAGATCAGCGCCTGCACATTTTCCGGACCCAGGAAATCCTGCTCCACAGTAGCCAGAACGTAAGGCAGATCCGCCAGCGAGCCCACCAGATGCGCGCCTCCGCCGGCCGGCGTACCTTCGCCAAATACTAGCGGAGCCTGCCAGACCTGTTCCACTCCTGCTACCGTGTCTCCCGCAAAATCGTGCGAGCGCACAAACAGCGGATTGTTCCGCAGAATCTGCGCGCCCGGCGGTTCGTAATATGCGTAATTCAGTCCTACCAGAGTGTCCCGCAAGAATGGAGCGATCTGCCCACGCGCCTGCTCTAATTGCTCTCGCGAACCCGGATTCTTAATCACCTTCGTCAGGTCCGTCTTCATCTGCAATTCGGTGTGATGGTTGTTGTACACACCCGCCGCCCATTGCGTGCGCTCGCTGCTGGTGAAGATCGGCCGCGGCATTTCAAATTCCGACAACTCCTTCGCCAGGGGAATCAATGCTTCGCCGCCGGCATTGTTCTTTGCCATCTCATCGAGACCGGTCCCCAAATTCAGCATTGTGTCCAGTGAGACCAGGCGTTGTGCTTCCATGACCGACCGCATGCGATCCGCCAATTCTTCATGGACTTTCTGTCCTTCGGCCGACGACTGCGGCGGTCCGGCCAGCGCGTCGATCAGTTCGTCTTCCGAAACTTCCGGTTTCCCAGTCGTCGCCTGCATCAGCTCTCGTAGTGAATGCGTACCCGCATCGAAGAGTTGCGCCTCGGAACGAACGGTTGTGAACGGTTTCACCACGCTTTGCCACGAGTTGTTCAGCTCTGCCGCCGGGATTTGCCCCTGCCGCGCCAGGATTTGCCACAATCCCACGCTTCCCTGAAAGATCCCCATGGAATTCCCGCGTATGGTGTGATTGGGAATCCGGTTGACCGCCTCGGCAGCATTCACAAACTCCACCATCGAGGTCTCATTAAGTTCCGGAAATTCCGACAGCGTCAGATATTGATAACTGAATTGCGGAAACTTACTGGCCAGCAGAAGTATGGTCTGCGCACTCAGAGGCTGCGCCCGTCGGCTGTCCAGTTCACTCATCATTAAGTAGACCTGGAGCGGACTCGACTCACTTTCCACGCGGGAAACCGCAAACAATCCATCCAGGACCTGCTCCGGCTTGCTCCAGTGCGCTGCTCGCTTTCCCCATTCGCGCAGAAACTTGGAGTCCGTCTTCTGCCGGAAAATTTGTTTCCAGACGTCCAAACCTCCCGGCAGGTATGGGTCGCCATTACTTTCCCACCGCAGCCGGGTCATCAGAAGCAACAATCCGGGCGCCGGGCGGAACACCGGCCTCGCCGCATCGATCGGTAAATCAGGGCTATGCAGCGCTTCGTAGCATTGGCGCAACCGGTGAGGTTCCGTAAAGTAGTCTTGACGCTTTTGATTTACTCGGGAAACGGCATCATAGTAGGCCGCCAGCCATCCCTTGTCTTTGGCAAGTAAATGCACCACGAACTCTCCCGACGATTCCGGGCTCGCTCCCACCAGCCCTTTCCATGCAGATTCCGTCGAGCTTCCTCCCGGCACCAGCACTCGCCCCTGTCGAATGCGCAAATCGCTTCCATAAAAATCGAGGACCGCCGCGTGCGGAAGCAATTGGCTGAACCCGGGCGATTGCCGTAGCGCATTTCGCGTTTCATTCTCTTCCTTGAATAGCGCCCAATAGAACCGCGCCAGCAGAGGATCGCGCAGGAGTTTATCCAGCAGGTCTTTGCTGTCTCCCGCTTCCCCGTCTGCACTCATCCAGTCGTGTTCAGTAAACAGAATCGGCACCGACGAAGATGGGAACTCATACGCAAAGGTCTTGCCTCCGCCCTGCAACGTTTCTTCCAGGTCCGGCAGCGGAAAACCAGAATCAACCGTCAGGAAAGCCCGCTCCGGATCCGAAGTCACCAGCGAAGTGCTGCTCTTTCCGCAATCTTGCCGTACCCGGTATCCCAGAATGTGCAACAGAGGGCGGACATCCGCACACCCTGAGACCCGAATCACGTGATCGGAACCGGCTAAATTTGCCAACTCCCTCGCCTGTTGTACGTATCGTGACAGTAGAATCAGGAATTCCGTCGGACGTCCTTTCGTCGGCGAGCCCTCGTATCCTTGGGAGAACACATTGCGCGCCAGCAATGGAACCACTTCCTCCTGCGAGATTTTCTGGCTGATTCCCGCCATTCGCAGGAAAGAACGAAGCGGTCCGGGAATCGTGATCGTGGAAGCCGCAGCCGTTGACTCCGCTGCGGATGCACGCTGTGCCGCCGGTTCACTCGAAGACGAATCCTGTGTCTGGGACGTCAACAAGGAAGAGATACAAACCACGAGGAGTAACATCGTACAGCGGAGAGGAACTTTCATGGCTGGGATCCATTTCCGTACCGCGCACCCCTATTTCGCCCCGGTGCGGCAACGGAATTATGCATGAAATATGCCGTTGGGTTGTCTCCCACGCAGCATTTTTTGCGTTCGCCAAGATACCCTATTCCTGCCGCGAATCCAAGAGCTTTTCTACCCTTATTATTAAGATCAGGTTAAGTTTCCGATCGCCATCCCTACCGCGCCTCTTTTTCCGCAGGAAGAGCCAGTTCAGGGCGATGGTGGTTGTGCTTCCGAAGGCAAGAATGCCACTGGCTCAAGAAAAATCACGTAGGGACAGGCGCCCTCGCCTATCCGGCCGAGCGAAGCTCCGCGCAGCTGGCTACTGCGGCACCGTGCACCCGCACTCGGCCGGCGGCACATGGGCTTGGATGAAGTCCGCCGCCCGTTTGTAGGCATCAATCTGGTTTTCAACCCTCGCGAACCCGTGCCCTTCATTCTCGTAAACTTTCAGCTCGACCGTCCCGCCGCGCTTCTTGATCGCATCCACCACCTGCTGCGATTCCTCATGCGGACATCGCGGATCGTGCCCGCCCGCCAGCAATAGCAATGGCGCCTTGATTTGATCCACAAAGAAAATCGGCGACCGGTCATGAAACAAATCCTTGTTCTTTTCCGGGTCGCCCATGGTCGCCAAGTCCGATTGCTGCAGCACCGGATCTTCGTTCTGAATTTCCGTGAACCAGTTCACGAACGGCACAATGGGCACGCCTGCCGCCCACACCTCCGGTGCCTTCGTAACCCCCATCATCGTCATGTAGCCGCCATAACTGCCGCCCATCAGCACAATCTTTTTCGGATCCAGGTATCCGGTCTGCTTGATAAAATCCGCCCCTGCCAGCACATCCTGCAAATCTCCGCCGCCCATATCAAACAAATTCGCCTGCTGAAATTCTTTCCCGTATCCTCTCGACCCGCGATAATTCGGCGCAATCACCATGTATCCCGCATTCACCATGTGCTGAATGAATCGGTTAAATGAATTGACGGTTTGCGAGGTCGGCCCCCCGTGCACATAAACGATCGCGGCGTTCTGCCCATTCCGCACCATGTTGTACGGCAAATAAACGAAGGCCGAAATCGTCCACTTACCATCGCGGCTCGGATAATGCACCAGGAACGGCTCGACCATGTCGGCTGCCTGCACGCCCGCCACCAGCGAATGCGTAATCTGCTCGGATTTTCCGCTCGCCACGTGATATACCCACAAATCTCCGGGGGCGTTCGGACCGTTGTGGTTGTACAGCAGCCGCGAGCCATCCGCGCTGAACGGCGAATTCTCCCCGACCGGCTCATTCACTCCCTTCGCCAACCGCAATTCCGTCGTCGTGTCCGTTGTCAGCTTGTGCAGATAGATCCCAATGTTCCCGTCGACATTCGCCGTCCAAATCACCGATTGGCCATCCGGCGAAAAGCTGTCCCCGCTGATTTCCCATTTATCTTTCGTCAGCCAGGAAGTCTTTTTCGTCGCGATATCGAGTAGTCCAACATTTTCATACCCGTTCGCCGCGTTCGACGTGATCAGCAACTTCTTGCCGTCCGGCGAAATGTCGTTGGCGTAATAAATCAGCTCACCATCGTGCGGAGTGAGCAGCGTGCTCTGCCCTGTCGCCACATCCGCAATAAAAATATTCGAGTCCGTCCCTTTAGCCTGCTCTTGCGAGTACACAATCTTCTTCCCATCATGCGACCAGATTGGACTCGAATTCATCTTGTCCGCGGGCGTTCCGCTGGTTACGTGCTTCACGTCCCGCATCAGCATGTCAAACACATCAATCTCGAACACAGAGGATGTTTTCGGCTTGACCGTGTACGCCAGATAGCGGCTATCTGGCGACCAGCCCGGATTCATCTCCGCAATCTCGCGCGTATGCGTCAGGTTCACCACCTGCCCGGTTTTCGGTGACACCATAAAGATGTCCCATTGCTCATCCCCGTCATAATCCGATTGATATGCGATCCATTTCCCATCCGGTGACCATGTGGGCGCCGTCTGCCGCTGATCGCTCACCGTCAGCTGCGTCGGCCATCCACCCGTCGAAGGCATCACCCACAGATTGTTTCGGCCGCTGATGTTGCTGACAAAAACGATCGTCTTCCCATCCGGCGACCACGATGCCCGCCCCACCTGCCGCGTCATGTAGAGCCGCTCGATCGAAAGATTCTGCTGGTTCTGCTCCACGTTCGCGCTGGATTTGCTCGCGATCTGCTTCGGATCAGTAATCGCCTGCGGTACCGGAAGAGTTTGCGCAGCAACAAGAGTGCTCATAAGCACGACGATAGCAAACACCATGGAATTACGCATAAAGATGAAAGATGTATGAGAGACAACAGAAAAGTCTAGCAGATAGGCGTTGTCATCTTGAGCGAAGTAGCTTCTTCGCGAAACGAAGAAGCTACGCAGTCGAAAGATCCCTTCTAGCTTGAATGCAATGCTGCCCCGAGGAGGAATTCTCAGCACAAGCGCCGCAAAGCGCCGGGTCTACGGCTTCGCTCCCTTGTGAATCTCCACCGTGCTCCACGTCTTATCCGCCGCGTGACAAACATTCTCCAGCAAACATTCCGCACACTTCGGCCGCCGTGCCATGCACAATTTCCGTCCATGCCAGATCAGTTGGTGCGCGAACAAAATCCACTTCTCCCGCGGAATCACCTTCATCAAATCCTGCTCGATCTTCGGCGCATCCGTGTGCTTCGTCAGCTCCAGTCGACGGCTAAGCCGTGTCACATGCGTGTCGACAACGATGCCGATGCCCTTTTTGAACCAGGTCCCCAACACCACGTTCGCCGTCTTCCGCGCCACACCAGGCAGCGTGAGCAACTGATCCATTTCCGACGGCACTTCCCCGCCAAAATCACTGACGATCGTCTTCGCCGCCCCAACCACGGATTTCGACTTATTGCGAAAAAATCCTGTCGAGCGAATATCCGGCTCCAACTGCTCCGGCCGCAGCGCCGCAAAGTCCTGCACCGTAGGATATTTTCTGAATAGCTCCGGCGTGACTCGATTGACATTTACATCCGTCGATTGCGCCGAAAGAATCGTCGCCACCAGCAGCTCCCACGCACTTTTATGAGTGAGCGCGCAGGTCACATCAGGATAAAGCTGATCCAGGCGCTTCAAAATCTCCCCAACCCTCTCCTTCGCAACCGGATCATAGCCCTTGGCTTTACCCGCTCTCTTTACTGGCTGTGTGGGGCCGGGTCTCAGACCCGGCCGGGCCGTGCGAAGCACGGCGGATCCCGATCGAAGATTCCCCATAGCCGCTCGTCCTGCTCCCTCGTGTCTCCCCGTTTTCGCGGGTTGTCGAGGAACTACACCGCGTGTCATCACTCCGCTCCGATGAGAAATTCCAATGTTAGCAGAACCCATCCCCCTCGAATCTGAGCTTGAGTTCCTCTGTGCTCCTCTGTGCCCTCTGTGGTTGATGAGTTCTTAAGCGCAACAATCGCGCGTCTGGCTCACCTCCTTATTCATTACCGCTACCCGTCATCCTTTCGTAATCTCGCCCGCTTCCTGCCTCATTGACGACATCTCATCCACTAGGTACTCTGAGAATGAATTCGAAATTTTGAGGGACCTCCTTTGGCTGTGAAATCCGTAAAGCTCGGGCAAGTCTGGCGCAAGGACGACGATGGCAATGACTATCTCGTCACCAAGGTCTACAGCGAAGTGTTCACCCAATACGCCGTACTGCGCCCGGCGGCAGTGACCGCTCCGGACGCGCCGACCACGCGCGTCAAAGTTGCTAAAAGTGCCGATGGCATCTCTCTGCCAGGTTTCACTTTCACCCAGGAAGGTTCGTTCTAGTTACAATCCACAGAGCGGGCCTCGCCCGCCAGCACGTCCGAATGAACTCCGCATGACCGAAAAAATTCTCGCCGTTCTCTTCGTCTTCATTAAGTCTGTCATCGCCACCACCGGCTACGGCGGCGTTGTGTTCTTGATGGCCATAGAATCTGCATGCATTCCGCTTCCCTCCGAGCTCATCATGCCCTTCGCCGGTTATCTGGTTTATGAGGGCACACTCAAACTTCTTTGGGTCGCCACGGCGGGAGCTATCGGCTGCAATCTCGGTTCGCTCATCGCCTATGAGATCGGCTGCTACGGTGGCCGGCCCCTGGTCGAAAAATATGGGCGCTGGATTCTGCTTAGCCGCCGCGAGCTCGATTGGGCCGACCGTTTCTTCGCTCGCTGGGGATACCTTGCCGTTCTCGTCGCTCGCATGCTTCCCATCATCCGGACCTTCATCGCACTTCCCGCGGGAATCGCCCGCATGCCTCGCGGCCGCTTCCATCTCTATACGTTTCTCGGATCATGGCCCTGGTGCTTCGGCCTTGCGTGGCTTGGCATGAAGCTAGGCCAGAACTGGCGTGAACTCGGCAAATACTTCCATCAATTCGACGCCATCATTGGCATCGTCCTCGTCGCCGGTATTATTTGGTTCGCTTGGTCTCACTGGCAGAATAGAATCGGAACTCAGCAAAATACACCGCGCACCACCTAGGAACAGCCGCTCTCGGCTGTTCGGCCGAGCGTAGCTCGGCAAGGAGGTTCAAGCATGAAACGTCTCTTGCTCGCTATCCTGCTTTTTTCCCTCACAACCATTGCCGCGGCTCAAACCGTGCCTTCCTCCCAACCGTTCGTCGTCGAGTATTACTACAAAACCAAGTGGGGCCATGCCGACGAATTCTTAAAACTCTTCAAGAAGAACCACTACCCGTTGCTGAAAAAAGAGGTCGAAATGGGCCGCATGCTCAAAGTCTGGATGGATCAGCCTCGCTATCACACGACTGAAGACGGCCGCTGGGACTATCGCGTAACTATCGTTTTCAAAAACGCCGCCGTCGCTAACGAGCCCATCGACGAAGACGCCCTGAAAAAGCAACTTTGGCCCGACCAGGACACTTACACTCGCGAGGAGCAGCGCCGTTTCGAGATTCTCGACGCCCACTGGGACTTGCCTATCAGAACTATGGATTTGGAGAAGTAAGGTTTAAGACATCTTGTCATTCCGAGCGCCGCTAGAGTCGCGTTTTCGCGATAAGAGCAAACGAGGAATCCACAGTTTCGTGCCAATCCACCGAAGCCTGGCTGCCCCACCCTTCGCGGTGTTCGAAGGGTGGGAATCTTAGTAACCGACGACCGTTCCTCTTGTCATTCCGAGCGGAGCCAGATCGCTCGCTTGCGAGCGATCTTGCGTAGTCGAGGAACCTGCTTTTCCGTGCTACCATCCACCGAAGGTATGCCCTTTATCGACACTTCCAATCTCAAGGTCGTCGAGCGCCTGCCCGGCTGGCGAGGCCGTTATTTCCACTCCGAGCACATGACCTTCGCGCATTACGACTTCGACGCTGGAGCTTCCATTCACGAGCATTTCCATCCCGAGGAAGAAGTCTATGAAGTCATCGAAGGCGAACTGGAGCTGACCATCGACGGCGTCGCGCAAATCGCTCGCCCCGGAGTGGCAGCAATCGTTCCGGCCAACGCTCGCCATTCGGTCAAAGCTCTCACCAACGGCCGCGCCATAATCGTCGACCACCCCGTGCGTCCTGAATTCCACTCTTAAGAACCATTGTTATTCCGAGCCGCCCGCAGCCGCTTTGCGGCGAGGGCGTGTCGAGGAATCTGCAGTTCCCAACCAATCCCATAGTTCAACAATCAAGGCGCCCGACGCCGCTTTCGCTGCTCCTTAGTTGCATTCCTGCCTCCCAATACGCGAACATACATGTTTGTCATAATCCCAAAATTCTCATAAGGAAGACGGCCATCATGCCGACGCAGCGTAAGCCCGCAAAAACCGAAACCAAAAACCACAACAGCAGCGCGATTCAAGCACCCAAAGGCAAGCTCGGAGTCATGATCCCCGGCATGGGTGCGGTCGCCACCACGTTCGTCGCCGGTGTCGAAGCGGTTCGCAAAGGCATCGCCAAACCCTTCGGATCTGTCACCCAAATGGGAACCATCCGCCTCGGTAGGCGCACCGATGCCCGCTCTCCCAAGATCAAAGAATTCGTTCCGCTCGCCGCGCTCGACGACCTCGTTTTCACCGGCTGGGACATTTTCGAAGACGACATGTACACCGCCGCCACCAAAGCCGGCGTGCTCGAGCGCGACCTGCTCGACAAAGTAAAACCGCTCCTCAGTTCCATCAAGCCCCGCAAGGCCGTTTTCGACCACAACTATGTCAAGAATCTTGACGGCCCCAACGTAAAAAAAGGCAAAAACAAGATGGATCTGGCTGAGCAGGTTCGCGCCGACATTCGCGATTTCAAGAAATCTTCCGGCGCGGCTCGCCTCGTCACCATCTGGTGCGGATCGACCGAAACCTTCATCGAGCCGAGCGCCGCCCATCAATCCGTTAAAGCGTTCGAAAAGGCCCTCACCCAGAACGACGAAAACATCGCTCCCTCGATGATCTACGCCTACGCTTCTCTTTCCGAAAGTGTTCCCTTCGCTAACGGCGCCCCTAACCTCACCGTCGACATTCCCGCCATGCATGAACTCTCGCGGCAAAACAACGCGCCCATCTGCGGCAAAGATTTCAAAACCGGCCAGACATTAATGAAGACCATCCTCGCTCCCGGTTTCAAAGCCCGTCTTCTCGGACTCAGCGGATGGTTCTCTACCAACATCCTCGGCAATCGCGATGGCGAGGTCCTCGACGATCCCGGCTCTTTCAAAACCAAGGAGGAATCCAAGCTCTCCGTTCTCGAGCACATCCTTCAGCCCGAACTTTATCCCGATCTCTACGGCAATTTTACCCACAAGGTTCGCATTAACTATTACCCGCCGCGTGGTGATAATAAAGAAGGTTGGGACAACATTGATATCTTCGGATGGCTCGGCTATCCCATGCAGATCAAGGTCGATTTCCTGTGCCGCGATTCCATCCTCGCCGCGCCCATCGTCCTCGATCTCGTGCTCTTCAACGATCTCGCCCAACGCAGCGCAGAGCTCCGCGGCATCGGCATTCAGGAGTGGCTCAGCTTTTATTTCAAATCCCCGATGACCGCGCCCGGCCTCTATCCCGAACACGATCTCTTCATTCAGTTGATGAAGCTGAAAAACACTCTTCGCCATCTTCGCGGCGAAGAACTCATCACTCACTTGGGCCTCGAGTATTACGACTGAAACGTAAAGTTAAACGTCAGGATGGCTGGTGCGGGTGATAGTGGAGTGCCGCAATCTGGTAAATCGGCGTCGTTAGGCTGTCGCGCTTGCACCCCTCCGTTCCAGATTAGCGGCGGTGGTAGACTTCTCCCATGGCGCCGAAGAGAAAAAAGAGCAGGAGCAAGTCCACCAGAGTGAAGCCGACAACCGCGAAACCAGCGAAGAAGGCCATCCGTTCCAAAAAGGCCAAAGCGAAAAAAGAAGTTAAGAAAAAGAAATCCAAAACAACCCGCGCAACCCGCAGAAGTGGCCCGCAAAGCCTCCGCCCCTTCAGCAGCCGGGAAGATGCGGCCTCTGGACTACAGACTGGAGACTTGGAAGGTTTATCCACATCCGAGCAGGCGGACTCCGAAAGCGTTGACGAACTGGCGGAGGAAGGAAACTTCTTCGAAGCTGGAGCGGTGTCGGGGGTGGAAGAAGCCGACGGCGCCGACGAGAGAGAAGTCCATACCCATGAAGTGCCCGAGGACGATGTTCCCGAGGAATATCTGGACAAGGACTAGCCAACCAGAACCGGGGACAGACGGGACGTTCGCCATTTCACCGCCGCATCCGCGCTCGCACAATAACCAGAACCGGGGACAGACGGGACATTCGCCATTTTCATTCAGTCTGCCGAATCGACGTTTGCAGGATCGTCACCCCGGTTCTTGTTGCGTCAACCCTCGGCACAAAGCCAACGAACAACCCGTGCCAGCGAAATCACGCCACGGTGACGATGAGAGCCGTGCTGCGGTGCCCGCCGGCGCGCCGATAGCCGTGCCGAACGCTCGAATCGAAGTAGATCGCGTCGCCGGTATCGAGCGTGTGCGTGTTCGAGCCAATCACCAGGTCAATCTTGCCGCCGATCATGTAGAGAAATTCCACTCCCGCGTGCTGGTGCAGCCGTTGTTTATCGGCCGCAATGGGCTGGAATTCAGCCAGAAATGCATTGAGCCGGCGCTCGTTCGCGGCAAAATCCAGGCTCTCGAACCAGTAGGAAACTTCGCCCGCGCCTGGCCGCTCTGGAAAGCGTATCCGATCTTGCTTGCGCACAATCGCCACCACACGCCGCTTATTCTCGTCCGTAAAGAAGTAGTCCAGTCCGACACTAAACACCATGGCAATGCGCAGCAGCGTGGGCAGCGTGGGAAACAGCCTTCCGCGCTCCAGCTTCGACAGCATCGCCGGCGAGAGCCCCGTGTGCTTGCCGAGTTGCACTAAACCCATGCTCTTTTTCAGCCGCAATCCGCGAAGCTTCTCTCCGAGTGCGTATGGCTTTAAACCTTCGGTAATAGTCTTGTTCACCGCGATTTTCCTCTCAGTCAACAAACCTGCGACCGATTTGAGCGTCGCTCACACAAGTTTGCCGGATGCTGCGCCTTTTCCTAATGTGCAACATCTTTTTATTTATAGTCAATAGTAATGCAGAACGGTCAACCATTCTTAAGGAGAAGACGATGAAGAAGCTTGATGTCGTGGCAGCACTACTTCTGGTAATTGGCGGGCTGAATTGGGCGCTGGTGGGAGCGGCGCGGTTCGATCTGGTAGCCACCCTCTTCGGCATGCACTTCGGAGAGACCTCCATGTTGAGTTCCGTCGTTTACCTGCTAGTCGGGCTGGCGGCCCTCTACCAGATCGTTTCATGGAAGGCGATTCAGCGCCGTTGGAGTGCAACCCCGGCAATCGCCCGCGGCCATTGATGTCGAGCGAGAGGCTGGTAAACCTCCGCCCTCTCGAACTTCACCGACCATGTAGGGAACAGAACGACGAGGAAGAAGCTTGACAACATTCGACAGGCTCACTGCCGATCCGCGAATCACAGTACGTCGACGCGGTCAGCCGGATGCCGGCGGGAAGTGCGTTGTGTACTGGATGCAGCGCTCTCAGCGCGCACTCGACAACCCCGCTCTGGACGTGGCTGTGCAGTTGGGAAATGAATTAGGCATGCCGGTCGTCGTCTTCTTTGCTCCAGTTCCGTTTTATCCCGGAGCAAATCAGCGCAGCTTTCGTTTCTTGGCCGAGGGAGTTCCGGACATTGCTGAAGGACTCGCCCGGCGCGGCATTGGCTTCTGCTTCCGCACTTACCCAGAGCACAGCCTGTTGAAGTTTTGCGAACAGGTGTGCCCGGCAATCGTGGTAGGAGATGAAAATCCGCTGCGGGAGCCGGAAGATTGGCGTCAGCGGATGCGCGACCGTCTCCGTATTCCCTTCTGGACTGTCGACGCAGATGTCATTGTGCCTTCACGGCTCCTCGAAAAGGAGCACTATGCTGCGCGCACCATTCGCCCTCGCTTGCTCGCACTGCTGCCGCAATTTCTAAAGTCGCCAGAGAACCCGAAGGCTCGCGTGCCCTGGGTTGCACCTCCCAACTTGCTAATGCAACGTTGGGAAGACGACTTCACCTGTAACTGGACACTGGATCGTACCGTTTCGCCAGTAAACACATGGCATGGCGGCACGGCCGCGGCCATGCGTCTTCTCTCGGAGTTCGTTCAAAGCAAGTTGGCTGCTTACCCGCAAACCCGCAATCGGCCAGAAACCGACGGTACCAGCCGGCTATCTCCGTACTTACACTTCGGCCACTTGGGGCCGCATACCGTCGCCATGGCAATCCGAAACTCGAATGCCCCCGAACCGGCCAAGCAAGCATTTCTCGAACAACTCATCGTGCGTCGCGAGCTGGCCATCAACTTTGTGCGCTTCAACTCGTTGTACGACTCAGTCGAGTGCATGGAGCCGTGGGCTGACCGCTCTTTTGTGCAACATGCGTCAGACCTGCGCCCGGTACTCTATAGCGCCGAACAGCTGGAAAATGCCGAGACCTACGATCCTTTGTGGAATGCATCTCAGAAGCAAATGGTCTTGACCGGCTGGATGCACAATTACCTGCGCATGTATTGGGCGAAGAAGATTCTGGAGTGGAGTCCCTCGGTTGGCTCAGCATACCAGCGAGCCATTTGGTTGAATGATCGATACGAGCTCGACGGCCGGGATCCCAATGGCTACGCCGGCATCGCGTGGGCAATCGTGGGTAAGCACGACCGCCCGTGGTTCGATCGCCCGGTATTCGGCCAAGTGCGTTACATGTCGCTGGCCAGCACCGGGCGAAAGTTCGATTCCAAGCGATACATCGCCGACATTCAACGCGTGGAGCGATCGCATGCCCGATAGTAGATCGCTCAGCTAGATTGTATTTGTCGCCATCTGTTTCGCAGCCGCCGCTGTGGGCGCAGGATTCACCAACTCCTCAGTGAAAACCTGGTACCCACGACTGCTAAAACCGGCCGGTACACCGCCGTCCTGGGTGTTCGGCCCGGTCTGGACGGCTCTCTACCTGTTGATGGCGACAGCGGCTTGGGTGGTGTGGCAACAGCACCAGGTCCACAATGTTTGGCTGCCGTTAGCCTTGTTTTTCGGACAGCTCATCTTGAATGCCGTGTGGTCGGTCATCTTTTTCGGGCTGCGAAGACCCGGCCTTGCTCTCGCCGAGGTCCTTATTTTGTTAGCAGCAATCTTGCTGACCACGATAACTTTTTCGCAGCAGTCTTCCTCGGCATCCTGGCTGATGACGCCTTATCTCGCATGGGTGACTTACGCGACCTATTTGAATTTTGGTGTCGGGCGTCTCAACCGCGGTACGGCATGATGTTGCGCCTTCAATGAAGATCCACACTCTGCACTCAGAAGTCTGGGTTCCGCGTCCGCGCCAAGAAGTTTTTGCGTTCTTCTCTCGTGCCGAAAACCTGGAAATCCTCACACCGCATTTTCTCTATTTTTCCATCTTGTCGCCCGATCCAATTTCGATGAAATCTGGAACGCGAATCCAGTACCGCTTGCGTGTGCACGGAATTCCACTGCGCTGGGAAAGCGAAATCACGGCCTGGGATCCACCCCATCGCTTTGTGGACGAGCAAAGCCGAGGCCCTTACCGTAGATGGATCCACGAGCACCAGTTCCTGGAACATGATGCAGGCACCACTGTCCGGGATATGGTGCAATACTCCGTCTCCGGAGGTCCGCTGATCCACCGGTTTTTCGTCGCTTCAGACCTAAAAAAAATCTTCGAGTTTCGCAGACGGAAAGTCGTCGAAATCTTCCAAGAACCTTCCAGAACTGCGCGTCGGCATGGACCAGATTAAGAAGTCAGAAACCCCGTGCGGACACCAACATCAGTGAGCCTAACTAAGTCCTATCTGAATGGTTTCGGTTGTGCGTCGTCCGGCAATCTACGGCGTGTTTCTGAAGAAAGGCGTATCTTGGCGTTTGTCCTATATTAGGAGCAATGTCATCTTAATCAGAGTAAGGCGGGCTTTGGGCCGCGCTTGGCCCATGGCCATCGAACGCCGTTCAAGGTCCCGTCTTGCGCATCTGCAGGCTGGAATTACGGAGGCTTGTCTTTCCCGTGACCGAGCAGGAACGTACAGATCTGGCGAATATGTTCAATAGAGCTATGGACTTGGGTGCGAGGGCTTCCCGGTCTTATCGCAACAGCCAAATCGAACGTGAACAACTCAAAGGACGGATGGCCCGAGTACTCAGCAGGAAGTTCGGCAGCTTACCACAATCTGTGGTGTTAAGAACTGATGCGGCATCTGAGGACGAGTACCTTCCCCAGTCACCCCACGATTCTGTTCGTTCTTAGGCGGGTCTGAAATTGTCGTTGCTGTGATTCCATTCAACGATGCGGCGTGCCCTCGCTTCACGAGATGCGCTCGTCCACCAGCGCCAGCGCACTGCGCAGCTTAGCCATTGCGCCGCTCACCTGCTGAGCTTCAGCCTCGGATAGCGACATATCACGGAGAAAACGTCCCGCTTCGCTATACGCTTTATGGGCGTTCGCCCTGTTCCGAGTGTACTTATCCGCATCCGTGGCCGCCAAGGCTATGAGTGCGAAGGTGTAGCCCAGTTCAATTTCCGCAACTGTGTAATCGAATCGCAATCTCTGGCGTGACGAACCTGACCGATATTGCGACATATTCCTATTGAACTGAAGCGGAATCCCCATGTCTATACAGCATATGCTGTAAAGACCCTTTGTAGCGAAAAATTACAGGAATTTTGTTTCCTCAGTGCATATTTGCGCTGCTTTGACCGTCTACACATTAGACCGTATCGACTGGGGCCTTGCTCTCCACTAAGATCACCACATGCCGCGCCTGGGTTCACAAATGCGAGAAGACCTGCGAAGAAATCGCTTCCGGTTTATTCTTGCCGAGATCGAACTGGGCAGCACTTTTGCCAAACTCGCATTGAATGCTACCAATCCCGTAAAGCAGCAGCGCAATGAAAAAAACGCTCGCAGAGCGTTCGATGAAGCCGTACGCTTCACCCGCAAAGCACGATTATCCACTGAAGAACGCGAAACGGTAGAGATTGGAGTGAATAGACTCCGCGCCGCATTACACTTGCTAAACGGCCACGCTTAAATTGTTCAGGACACCGGTGTTCTGGTTTCTGTCGCTACTAAAAGTTTGCACTTTGCCATTTTGCGCATTAATCAAAGCAATGCGGCGGCGAGCGCACACAGCCTGCGTACGAGCAACAATGCAGGTGGCCACGAGTTGTTCGGAAGTTAGAGATGCGAACCTTGTGGGACGACGCGCTGACCGAATAGTATTCTCACACTCGTTATGATTCTCACGCTTGGCAATCCACGCGTGAATCTCCGACGCACGTCCATAAACGGTGCTACGTTTGGAGTGATTGTGACGATGCACCGGCAATCCCTCGAGACGTTCCCAGAACCGTCCGGACCCCACGTTTGAGGAATACCGCGACTTCCTTCCAGGAATCCAGAACTTCTTTTGAACTGTCGACGCTCATGGCACCGTTCTTGACAGCTAAATATCTTTTAGAGTATGCCCCCCGATTGAGACGAGAAGCCCAAATTTGAGTTTTAGCGGAAAAATCTGGGTTGGGCTGCACCTTCAAAGCATGAGTGTAGGAGGAGTTCTCGATCTGGACTTCTTCTACCTGCTCTGCAACCCGGATCTCACTGACCGCATCAGTACTCCAACTAGGGGCGCAGCTCGTGGACGACGAAGAACGCAAAAGTAATCAATACTTGCTCGCCCGTATTCGTGCTCTTATAGCGCACGGGAAACAGACGGTCCTCGAAGTCAAGCAAATATGCGAGCAAACCCGCGAACACGTTGAGCGCAGCCTGATGAAGTTGAGCGCTGATGAAGGCAGCCTCTCTGGCGACGGACAAAAATAAACGCCACACATTTCTCCACCACTCCTCCTCATCGTGAAAATCCTTCACAATCCCCTCTCGGATTTTGAATGAAATCTTCGCAACCGCTATGCTGGTGCGCATGCCTGTATCCGTGGAAGCTCAACCCCTGATCGCTGTACGCGACGTTCGATCAAGTAGCCGTTGGTACGTAACCTTGCTTGCGGCAGATCCACTCCCGGATCACCAGCACCGAGATCTCTATGATCGGGTGTTCTCCTCGGGTCACATGATTCTTCAGCTCCACGCTTGGGACGAAGAGCAGCATCCGAACCTCATCAACGCGAACGCCGCGCCTCCGGGCCACGGCGTATTACTCTGGTTCCAGGTTACCGACTTCGACGCAGCGGTTGATCGAGCGCGAAACCTGCAAGCTGAAGTGATTGAAGACGCCCACTTCAATCCCGCACCCCGACACCGGGAAATTTGGCTCCGCGATCCTGACGGTTATGTGGTGGTCATCGCCAGCCAGGATGGCGAAATGACTTCATAAGCTTTCGTGTCTTGAATAGAGCCCAGAAATGTTCCGACTGCATTGCCTCGACATGCTGTAACCAGCCATCACATTCCGTTGTGATGGCCGTCACATCTAGACATGCGCTCGGCTCGACACAATCTCGGAACATCGCGGAGGGAGTCCCAGCAACTTTCAGGAGAGAATGAAATGGTGACAAGCGCGAGACCGGAAGCTTTGAACAAGGATCAGGAGGCTCTGGAGCAACGCCTGGCCCGCCTGTCCCTCACCATTGAGAAGGCGCCAGTCGGAATTGCTCACGTCAGCCCGGGCGGGCAGTGGCTGATGGTCAACCAACAGCTTTGCAAGTTCCTCGGTTATTCCCCGGCCGAGCTCATGAAGAAGACGTTTCAAGATCTGACCTATCCTCCCGATCTTGCCGAAGACCTGGCGCAAGTCGACCGGCTGCTGCGAAACGAAATCAGCGGCTACTCAATGGAGAAACGTTACGTGCGCAAAGACGGCAAGCTGGTCTGGGCGCTCTTGACAGTTTCCCTCATTCGCAATTCCGAAGGTTCCCCCGAGTATTTCATTTCGGTGGTGCAGGACATTAACCTGCGCAAACGCATGGAGGCCGACCTCGAACGCAGCCAGATGAGATTGCAGTTGCTGCGCGTTTTGCCGGGAGTGGGCTTCTGGGAGCTGAATCTGGATTCCGGAAAGTGCAACTGGTCTAGCGAAACCTACGATTTGATGGAGCAGGATCCCGGCATGGAACCCTCCCTCAATTCCTTCATCGCCATGGTGCATCCCGGTGACCGCAAACGCGTCGAGAAGGCGCTCGCAACCGCAGTGAAGGGACAAAGGCAATACGACGTCACGTTTCGCATCGTCACGCCGCAGAAGAAAACCAAACAGATCATCTCGCGCGGATACGTTTTCTACAATCTAGGTAACCCCGTGCTCACCGGCGTGGCATGGGAAAAGAAATAGAACCCCAGCCTGATCTGAGCTGACGCGGGGCGACGTGGGAGGGGTTTTCCTCGCGGACGGCTGATCGGCGCTCGAATTTCTTTCGGCAGGTTGACATCACCGGGCTGCGATCCTAACATCCACACCAATGAGATCGATTGATGAACGACGCGACGCGCGATCGTCGTCTACCGCACCCCTGAAAATTCTTGCGGTTATAGCACTCGCCTTGGCCTGCGGCGAATTTCTTCTCGCCTTTCACTTTCGTGGCGAACTCGACTCTCCAGCCTTCATTACTCGCAAGTTTCAACAGCTCTACTACAATTCTCGCGTTTGGACCAACACCTCATGGCTCGGTATTCAGTCGCAACAAGCTCCCACGGATAACTGGGCCATGCAGGAACTGGTCGCCGAGATCGCCCCTGATTACATTATCGAAACCGGCACACTGTTCGGCGGGACTACCCTGTTCTATGCTGACGTACTCTCGAACGTTAATCCCCAGGGAAAGGTGATCACGGTCGATATTGAATCTTCGGCT
>Ga0070731_10001103_pt1 | contig 29602 bp, 24 predicted proteins | sample Coa_R1_2_FD_66448 | JGI IMG/M metagenome (GOLD analysis project Ga0070731, IMG submission 66448) | Surface soil microbial communities from Centralia Pennsylvania, which are recovering from an underground coalmine fire - Coalmine... | ecosystem: Environmental > Terrestrial > Soil > Unclassified ... | reverse complement strand
TGAAACGCCGTGGCCTGAGTGCCGGTCAACCCCCAATCCGTCGGCGTGCTGCTGATCGCCGAATTCAACTGCGTCAAAAAAGTGATCTTCGCCGCGTCGGTGCTGGGGATGAAATCGGTCGCCATGAGCCGTGCTCTCCTTTTAAAGTGGTTTTGTTACAAACCATTGAATTTAATTATCTTATCAAAACGAATTCGGGTTAGATTTGCTGCTCCAAGAGTTAGCCTGAGCCGCTCCGGCTAAAGCGGGAACGGCTCAAGCTAAAGCGGATGCCGTCCAGGCTAAAGCCGGAAGCGCTCAGGCTAAAGCCGGAACGGCGCACGCTAAAGCCGGAGCCGCTCAGGCTAAAGCGGACGCCGAGCTGGCTAAAGCCGGAGCGGCGCAAGCTAAAGCGGACGCGGCCCAAGCTAAAGCAAAACCGGCTCGCGCTAAAACCGCGAAGCAGAAAGCCAATCCGTTTACGACGCCTCAATCTGTCTGTGGCGAAAGCCAAACGTTATCGCCCCGCGCAAAAACCCGCAAGGATGAAAAAAGCTCAACCCCTCTTCCGCGCCGCGCGGCGGCGGATGAGCCATTCGCAGATGAACCAGACGGCGAGGAGGATCATCAAGGCGATTATTGCATCTATTGACGCTCTCCATTTGGAAAGAATACTCCAATCGTGAGGTGAATGCCCATCATCATTAATAATGAGCCACACGGCAGTGCAAGGATAACCATATTCAATTACCGTAGTGTTTTGTTCCCGTTCGAATGCAAGTCCCCAATCATTAACGGTCATTCCGTATTTCTCGTGATAAACTCGTCGATCAAAATTCGCCCAAATCAATCCTCCCGCGACAAACATCATCACAATGGCCGTCGAGAGATGAATCTGAAAACGCGCGCGGCGCGGAGGCTCAGGCATGTCTCACGCTCCCTTCCGCGCCGCGCGCCGGCAGATCAGCCATTCGCAGAGGAACCAGACGGCGAAGAGGATCGCCAGCGCGACGAGGGCGTTGTAGATGATCGGTCCGGTGCGCCATTCTCCTGGGAGAACTTCCGGCGAATGCCGCATGTTACCATTGTGGTCAATCGAACCGAAGCTCCTAAATTGCATGGCATCGAACGGCCAACCACGCTCAACAACTCGTTCTCCGACCCAATAATCCAATTGGGAAATGCGGAACTCGGATTCTGTCATCTCTTCATCTAGACCTTTATACTTAACCAAACCGCTTCCGATTTTCTCCACGCGCCGCCCTGTCACATTCGCCCAAATCAGCCCGCCCGCGACAAACATCAGCACAATTGCCGTCGAGAGATGAATCTGAAAGCGCGCGCGGCGCGGAGGCTCAGGCATGTCTCACGCTCCCTTCCGCGCCGCGCGGCGGCGGATTGGCCATTCACAGAGGAACCAGAGTGTGAAAATGATGAGCAGGCTGACAGCGCAATCTACGATGACCTTAATATTGTAGTCCTCTCTCCCATATGGAAAGAATACCGTCGATATCCGCCGATAGGGGGAGTCAGTAACGTCGTGCCATTTACCTCCGGATACGAAAACACGGGATGCGGTTTCTACGCATTCAACAGGCCATCCATACCGTCGAACTCGAAAATAGGACGGGACCTTTCCTCTTTCGGCGTAGACTTCTTGCGCAATCTCAATCGTGACTGACTCGCCGTAGCCTTCTCCGTCATAAGTTACCAGCTCATACCTCGGATGAAGGTTCACGAACAACAACCCGCCCGCGACAAACATCAGCACAATGGCCGTCGAGAGATGAATCTGAAAGCGCCAGCGGCGCGGAGGCTCAGCCATGTCTCACGCTCCCTTCCGCGCGGCTGGCCGCGAGCATCGAGAGCGTCAGCACAACAAAGGCGCAGCGCGCCACGGCAACTTTGCGCATGATCACGAGCCTCCGGAAAGTAGTCACTGTATATCCACTATCGCAAAAGAGCGCAAGGAACGGAGCGGCGTCGAACCTCACTTGCATCCCCCGCGCCTTTTGCGTATACACCACCTGTCCGCACTCCGCCGAGGCGCGCGAGCCATGCCATCCACGCTCTCCGTCGATCCAAACGCGCGCCCTCTCCCGCTGCTTCACTCCGTCCGCGAAATCTCGCTGGCCCGCGCCCCCGCCGCACACGCCGTCCACTTCCCCGCCGACATGCGCGCGCTCTTTGCGCTCTTCGACCATTCCGACGACGTCCAATTCTGGATCAAAGACGCGCACGGCAGCTACCGCTGGATCAACCGCGGCTTCCTGCTCAATTATTCCATGGAAAGCCCCGCGCAAGTGCTCGGCAAAACCGACTTCGAACTCTCCCCGCCCTACATCGCCTCCAAATTCCGCATGGACGACGACCGCGTCCTCGCAGGCGTTCCCGTGACCAGCCGCATCGAACTCGTCGGCCGCTTCGACCACACCGCCGTCTGGTGCGTCACCGACAAAGTCGCGCTGCGCGACACGCGCGGCCAAGTCTACGCCACCGCGGGCATCTGCTCGCCGATCAAAGGCCGCGACCTCGCCCCGTCGGTCGATGACGTCGCGCTCGGCAAAGTCATCGTGCTCTTTCACGAACGCTACGCCGAACGCTGGCACAACGACGACCTCGCCAAACTCTCGAATTTGTCCCTGCGCGCTTTCGAACGCCGTTTCTTAAAAACCATCGGCATGCCCGCGCAAGTCTACCTGAGGCGCGTGCGCGTCCGCGAAGCCACGCGCGAACTGGTCTTCTCCAAACGCACCCTCGCCGAAATCGCCGTCGCCTGCGGCTTCGCCGACCAAAGCCACTTCACCCGCGAATTCCGCCGCGAAACGAAGATGACGCCGGCGGCGTACCGGAAGCTTTACGCGAGCGCGACGTAACACGATGCTCGAATTGCACGAGGACATCATCCGAATCGTGCGTTTGTGTTATTGGCCCATTCGATCCATTTTGCCGCTCCTGTACCAAAAGTTGCCGCGTGCCTTCTAGCTGAAAATTCCAAAAACCGCGACAAGCTTGGACGATTTGCGACTCTCATCGCCTCCCACGCCAGTCAGGAGCAGCCCATGCGCATCCGCCTCCTTCTCACCCTTGCGGCAATCGTCCTCTTCCAACATCCTTTCGCCCGCGCCGCTAACAGCACCAGCACTTGGAACGGAAACGCCACTCCCGACACCAACTGGATGACGCCCGGCAACTGGCTCGCGGGGACAATCCCCAACGCCAACGACCTGCTCATCTTCGACGGCGCCAACGTGACCTCGACGAACAATTTTCCCGCGGGCACAAAATTCAACGGACTGACCTTCAACGCTACAGCGAGCGGTTTCACTCTCTCCGGCAACAGTGTGTTGTTTTCGAGCGTGCTCGACAACGCTGGTGGGAATACGGTCGGCGGCAGTTTCGTTAGCAACTCGCCCAACCCGCAAGCCATCGGCTTTCCGTACACATTCGACATTGGCAAACACACCTTCACGACAACAGGCGGAGGCGCGTTGAATTTCAGCGGCGCGCTGACCCGCAACACGGGCATGACCGCGGTCTTCACCACCACCAGCGGGGCGATTAATTTTACCGGATCAGGATTGGCGAACGACGCCAGCGGAATTATTGGCGCGTGGGCCACAATGGGAAACGATTGGGTGGCGCTCGACGGCAGCAACAATATCGTGGCCTACACCGGATACATCCCCATCGCCACTGGCGCGATTGCCAGCAACGCCAACAGCAACATCCGCTACATCAACGACACCGGAAACATCACCGCAGCGAATGGGACGTTGGTCAACACGATTCTCGCCACAGTAACCGGTGCCAGCCGCACGTTGACAGTGACCACATTAATGAAGCTCGGACCGCACGGCGGCATTTACCGCACCGGCGCATCGACAGGCAACGATACGTTCACTGTTACCGGCGGCACTATTACTGCAAGCGGCGGAGGAGAATTGACTTTTTCAGACGCGACAACGACGGCGGGAAATTTCCTTGCCACAAATAACAACTTGACCATTACCTCCATTGTTGCCAACGACGGCGCAAACCCCGTCAGCGTCAGCATCATGGGCTACGTCGTCCACAGTTCGGCCAACACCTACTCCGGCGGCACCCTTATTAATCAGGGACGCATTCAAGCGTCCAATGGCGCCGCGTTCGGCACGGGCACCGTCACGGTATTTCCTGGCGCGGAAGCATTTCTCAACAACGCCGGTCCATTTACCAATAACTTCATCATTTCCGGAGTGGGATCGACGGAGAACAATGGCGGGATTACTGGCCCAGGTGCAATGCGCTTAAACTCAAACTGCACAGTTTCAGGCCTCATCACCATGACCGGTAACACCCGCATAACAACCTCCAGCGCCACTCCTACGATCACCGGGCGAATTACCGGAACCGGGCGGCTTGAAATCGCCACGTTCGCGAATGCCAACGAGAATCTCATCCTCTCCAACACTGGAACGCCCAATGATTGGACTGGCGGCTTGTTGGTCAGCAGCTTGGCCACTACTCGGCAAGTGTTTTTAAAATTGGGCGCGAACAATCAAATTCCCGACGGCCCTGGCTTTGGCGATGTCACCATAAACGGCGTGGATGTGGCTCGCTTCGACCTCAACGGTTTCAGCGAAACCATCAACGGCCTCAACGCCGCCGCCAGCGCCAACAATCAGGTCTCCAATTTCGGGACCGCTCCATCGACCCTGACTTTCGGCAATAACAATGCTAACGGCAACTACGCCGGCGTGATCTCCGACACCCAAACAGCGAACAACCTGTCTCTGGTCAAAATCGGCAGCGGCACGCAAATTCTCAATCTCTCAGTTCCCACCGGCAACAACCCCTTCACAGGCTCACTCACCGTCAACGGCGGCACCCTCGCCGTCTTGAGCCCCATCGCCTCCACCGCCGCCACCACCGTCGCCAACGGCGCCACACTCCAAATCAGCAACGGCGGCTCGCTCGGCGGCGCAGGCACCTCCGGCAATCTCTCAGCGACCACCGCCATCACCGACAACGGCACATTGGTCTTCGCGCACAACGATTCGATCACCATCGGCAACGCCATCACCGGCACCGGCGGCGTCACGCAGCTCGGCACCGGCATGCTCACCCTCACCGGTTCCAACAGTTACAGCGGCACGACCAGCATCAACGCCGGCATCTTGAGCATTGCCGCGAGCAACAACATCGGCGACGCTTCAGCGACCAACACAATTTCCATTGCCAACGCCACGCTTCAATCCACCGCCAACACACTCGACCTCGGCGCGAATCGTTCCGTCGCGCTGGGCACCGGCGGCGCGACCTTCGACGTCGCCACCGGCAACACGCTTACCATCTCCGGCCCGCTCACCGGCTCAACCAATCTGAGCAAAATCAATCCCGGCACGCTCGCGCTCGCCGGTGCCAGTCCCTCCTACTCCGGCACAATCCTCGTCACCGCGGGCACACTCGCGGCAAACGCCTCCATGCCCGCCGCCGCCGTCACTCTCTTCTCCGGCACGACCCTCACCGGCACTGGCCCCACCGGCCCGATGACCGTCAACGCCAACGCCACGCTCGCCCCAGGCACGACCGGCGCCGGTACACTCAGCACCGCTGCCTTCTCCATCACCAACGGCATGCTCAATTTCGATCTGGGCGACGCGAGCGTTCCCGCCTCCAACGATTTGATCGCCGTCACCGGCGATCTCGCCCTCAATGGCGGCACCGTCAACGTCAACGGCCTCTCCGGATTCGGCGGCCCCACCTACACGCTCTTCACGTACACAGGCAATCTCACCAGCCAGAACTTAAGCGTCGGGACGATGCCGATCGGCTACGTCGGCACGCTCGATTTCAGCACCGCTCACGCCGTCAAACTCAACGTGGTGCTGAATGTCGCCACGCGCACCTGGACCGCCGGCGGCGCAGACACCAAATGGAGCACCGTCGCCAATTGGGACACCGGCGTCCCGCAAGCCGGCGACGCCGTCGTCATCGGCAACGCCGGCTCGGCCGTGAATGTCGATGTGCCCGTGGACATCACCATCCTGACCATCAATCGACCCGTGGACGTAACGATCAGCGGCGCCGGCCCGCTCGGCATCCGCGGCGGCGGCATCACCGTCACCGGCTCCAACAACCACACGATCAGTTGTCCGGTTGTTCTCGAAGCCAACCAATCCTGGATTTTAGCGACAGGCACGCTCACGGTCAGCGGCTTGATTTCCACAACCAATAATTCATCGTTGTCCAAAGGCGGCCCGGGAACGTTGCTCTTGACCAACGCCGCCAATTCGTTCGGCGGAACCGGCAAGACCATCACCGTCAGCGGCGGAACGCTCAGCGTCGACACCGATTCCGAATTGGGCAACAGCGCCAACAGCGTCACGCTCAACGGCGGCGGGTTTCAAGCCACTGCCAGCGTGAACAGCGCGCGCCAATTCAACCTCGGACAAAACAACGGTTCCTTCGACGTCACCACCAACTTCACGCTCACGCTTTCCAACGGCATCGGCGGCACCGGCGCGTTGACCAAAACCAATACGGGAACGTTGCTCGTGAGCGGCCTCAACAATTACAACGGCACCACCACCGTCTCCGCCGGCTTCCTGCAAATCGGCAGCGGCGGCACCTCCGGCACGCTGGGCGCCGGCAACGTCACCAACAACGGCATCCTGATCTTCAATCGCACCGACGCGCTCTCCGTTCCTAACGTGATCAGCGGCAGCGGCTCGCTCATTCAGCAAGGCGCCGGCACGACGACGCTCTCCGGAACCAACAGCTACAGCGGCTCAACCGGCATCGCCGGCGGAATTCTGAGCATCAATTCGAACACCTGTCTCGGCGACGCCTCCGCGACCAACACCATTTCGCTGCTCAACGGCGGCGTGCTGCAATTCACCGGCGCGAGCGCCGATTTGGGCGGCAACCGCGCGGTCACGCTCGGAACAGGCGGCGGTGGCTTCGATGTCGCCGGCGCCAGCGTCCTCACCGTCTCCGGCGCTATCAGCGGCAATTCCACGCTGACCAAATCGAACACCGGCACCGTGATCCTCACCAACATCAACACCAACTCCGGCCCCGTCGCGATCAACGGCGGAATCTTAAGCATCTCCGCATCGTCCGGTCTGGGCGACGGCTCCGCCACGAACGTACTCTCGCTTGCCGGCGGCACGCTGCAAAACACCGGCGCGTCGGTCGATCTCACGCCCGCGCGCACCGTCACGCTCGGAACCGGCGGCGGCGGCTTCGATGTCACCGGCGCCAACGTTCTCACCGTCTCCGGCGTAATCAGCGGCAGCGGCACGCTCACCAAGACCAACACCGGCACGCTGATCTTGAGCGCCACGAACACCAACTCCGGCCCCGTGGCGATCAACGGCGGAATCGTGAGCATCGCCTCGAGCAGCAACCTCGGCGACGGCTCCGCAACCAATACCATCATCATGGGCGGCGGCACACTGATGAGCACTGCGGCCACGTTGGACCTGACGCCCGCCCGCACCATCGCCCTGAACGCCGGAGGCGGATTCATCGACGTGCCGGGCGGCAACGTTCTCACCATTTCCGGCGTCATCAGCGGCACCGGCGGCCTGACCAAACTCGATGCCGGCACTCTGATTCTCTCCGCCGCCAACACCTACGGCGGAGCAACAATCATCGACAACGGAACGCTCACCTACACCGTGGACAATTTCGGCGTGAAAGCCCTCGTCTTCGGCGCAACACAAGGCAGCCCCAACGTCGGATCGCTCGACCTCTCCACCGCCAACCTCACCGCGACCAGTCTGCTCGCGCAAAACAACGCCGCCGGCAACAACACCATCACCATCGGCAACAGCGAAACGCTGACCGTCAACGGTACGCTGCTCATCGGCGGCCAAGCCGCCACCGCCACGGTCCTGACCGTCACCACGAATCTGACCATATCAGGAAGCACACCGGGAGCCGGCACGTTCGTCTGCGCCGCCGCAACGCCCACGACATTCCAAGTCAGCAACGGCACCAACGGCGGCAACGGCAGCAGCGCCACGTTGGACATGACCAACCTCGGCACGTTCTCCGCAACCGTCACCAACATGCAGATCGGCGACCAAACCGTTGGCGCCGCCGGCAACCGCGGCACCGGCACGCTCACCCTCGCCGCAACCAACACCATTAACGCCTCCGGCACTTTGACGTTGGGCATGGGCAACGCCAACGCCGGCGCCGGCACGCTCAATCTCGGCCAAACCAACACGCTCAACATTGACACGGTTTTGCTTGGCGACGAGAAAAGCGTCGGCACCATCCGCTTCCGCGCCGGTCTGACCAATCCCACCGTCGTCCTGCGCGGCGCCGGCGGCGGCAACAACCGCGTCACCACCGCCACCATCGGCTCCATGCGCGAAGGCGGCACGCCCAGCGGCGCGAATTTGATGGACTTCACCGCCGGTACCGGCAACGGCAGCGTGGACGCTAGAATTGCCACGTTGAACGTCGGCAAGAGCACTTCCACTAATGGCGCAACGGTCGGCGGCACGCTGAGTTTCAGCGCGGGCACCATCGACGCCACAACCGTGATTCTCGGCACGACCTCGAGCACCGGACCCGCCACGGGCACAGTCAATGTCAGCGGCACCGCGAACTTGGTGATGGGCACCGCCGCGATCGCCACCAACACCATCACCGGCGGCACAACTACGGGAGCCACCGGGACGTTCAATCTCTCCGGAACTGCCACGGTTGCTTCCGGCCCGATAACGCTTGCCACGCAAGTAGGCACGACGCCGGCTACGGGCACGCTCAACATCAATGGCGGCACGATGACGTTGAGCGGCTCGATCACTGCCGGCACCGGAACCAGTTCGCTCGCCTTAAATAACGGCACGCTCGACATGGGCGGCAACACCATCGGCACCGCGGCCAACCCAATCGGCACGCTCACCTTCGCCGCCGGCACGCTCAAAAATGTGCTCGACATCAACGGCGGCGCCGCCATCGCGAAAACCACCACCGGCACGCTATTCCTCGAAGGCATCAACTCTTTCGGCGGCGCGTTCACCATCTCCGCCGGCGCCGTCCAAGTCGGCACCGGCGGCACCACCGGCACGCTCGGCACCGGCAACGTCACCACCAACGGCGCCCTCATCTTCAGCCGCAGCAACACGCTCAATGTCAACAACATCATCGACGGCACCGGCACCGTAGCCCAATTCGGCAGCGGCAATGTCACGCTCACCGGCGTCAACCCCTACTCCGGAAATACATTCGTCAACGCCGGCACGATGACCATCAATGGCTCGGCTTCCAACAGTCCGCTGATTACCGTTGGTGCCGGCGCCACGCTCGCCGGAAGCGGCACCGCCGGCCCGGTCATGGTCACTGGCGGCACGCTTTCCGGCACCTTGACCACAGGCACCGTTTCGCTCGATAGCGTTTCGTTCGCGACTCCCGGCGGAACGGGTACGGTCGGCACTCTTCACACCGGATCGTTTTCGCTCTTTTCAGGCATCTTGAATTACGACTTGAGCATGCCCGCCAGCAGCGACCTGATCGCCGTCACCGGCGACGCCGATCTGACCGGCACGCTGAACATCACCAGCTCGAATTTCCCCAGCGGCACCTACACAATTTTGACCTACACGGGAAATCTGCTCAACCAAAACCTCACCGTCGGCACGCTGCCGTCCGGCGCCTCGGCCACACTCGATTTCACCGCCACCGGCGTGGTCAAGCTCAACGTCACCGCGCCGCAATTCCGCACGTGGACCGCCCTGGGCGCCAATACGCTCTGGAGCAACCCCGCCAATTGGGACGGCGGCGTGACCATCCCCGCGGCCGGCGATTCCGTCAAAGTCGTCACCGCCGGTACTACCATCACCGTGGATGTCGCCACCGACATCTCCTCGCTGAATATCACGCGCGACACCGACGTCAGCCTCACCGGTTCCGGTCCCGGCACGCTCGGCATTCGCAGTTCCGGCGTGCTCATCACCGGCCTCTCGAATGTCACTGTCAGTGCGCCCGTCGTTTTGAATGCCAATCAAACCTGGGCCACTGGCAGCGGCACGCTCGCCGTCAGCGGCAACATCTCCGGCAATTTTGCCCTGACCACAGGCGGCACGGCGACCTTCACGGGAACCAACACGTACGGCGCAACCACCATCAATTCCGGCACGTTGCAAATCGGCACCGGCAGTGCGACAGGCACGCTCGGCAGCGGCGCCGTCACCGACAACGGCACGCTGAAGTTCAATCTCAGCGCGAACGTGACCGTCGCCAACGCGATCGGCGGAACCGGCGGCGTGCAGCAACTCGGCTCTGGTACGCTGACCTTAAGCGGCGCGAACAGTTACGCCGGCGCGACGACCGTCCTCTCCTGCGTGTTGCAATTGGGCAGCGCCACCGCGCTGGGCGACATCAGCGGCGCAACCACCGTGCTCGACGGCGCGGCGCTGGATCTCAACGGACAAACCGTCGGCGCGGAGACACTCAACGTCTCGGGCAGCGGCATCGCCGGCGGCGGCGTGATCTTCAACAGCAGCGCCACAACGGCCAGCCTGAGCGGCGCGGTCAATCTCAACGCCGATTCCACAATCTCCACCGGCACCGTCGGCGTGACGCTCGGCGGCGCGATTTCAGGCAACAGCGCGCTGACCAAAATCGGCGCGGGCACGCTGACCTTAAGCGGCAACAACCAATACGCCGGCGCAACGACCGTCGGCGCCGGAATACTGCGCGCCGGAAATGCCAACGCATTGGGAACGACCGCCGGCATCACGACCATCTCCGCCGGCGCCGCGCTGGATTTGAACGGCCAGGCCCTCGGCGCCGAAACACTCAACATTTCCGGTACCGGCGTCGCCAACAGCGGCGCGATCTTCAACAGCAGCGCCAACCCCGCCAGCGCGGCCGGCAACATCAGCTTCGTCGCCGACTCCACGGTCATCGCCTCCTCAGGCAGCATCGCGCTCAACGGCGTCATCAGCGGCACGACTGCCAATCTCACCAAAGACGGCGCGGGCATGTTGATCCTGACCGGCACCAATACCTATGCCGGCAACACCACCATCGTCGCTGGAACCATTCGCATCGGCACCGCCACCGGCAACTCGCCGCTCGGCGCCATTCCCGGCGGCTCGGTCACGATCGTCTCCGGCGCGACGCTGGACGTCGGCGGCTACACCGCCGCGAACGTCGCCACGCCCTTTGGCGCGAAACAGTTCTTCGTTGCCGGAACCGGCGTCGGCGGTTTGGGCGCGATCGTCAACAACTCCGCCAACAATCAGCAGAATCTCTTTCAGCAAGTGCGGCTCACCGCGGACACGGCCTTCGGCGGGACGGGCCGCTGGGATTTGCGCGGCGGCGCGCCGCAGTTGGACCTCGCCGGCTTCACGCTCACCAAAGTTGGCAACGCGCAGTTGAGCCTCGTCGGTACGACCGTCACCGACGGAAACATCGTGACCAATCAGGGCACCACGTCCATCGAAGCCGGTTCGGTCGTGACCGGCAACGGCACGCTCACCTGGAACGACGGCACGATCTTTCAACTCTACCAGGCCATCACCATGACGCGCCCGATCGTCTTCAACGGCAACGTCACCTGGAACAACGACAACACCGCCGCCGTGACCGTCGGCAGCCCCATCACGCTGCAAGGCGAATTGACGTTCGGCGAAGCCAATGCCAACGGCGTCGATTCCCTGACGCTCACCGGCAACCTCACCGAAGCCGGCGGCACGCATTCCATTACCGTTAACCGCAACGGCACCGGCGCCAACACGATCACGCTGGCCGGAACCAACGTCTACAGCGGCGTAACCACGATCAACGCCGGCACGACTTTGCAAATCGGCAACGCCGGTACATCCGGAACCCTCGGCAGCGGCAGCGTCAACGACGCCGGCTCGCTCGTCTTCAACCGCACCGACGCCATCGTCGTCGCCAATGTCATCAGCGGCGCAGGCGTCGTTACCATGCAGGGCACGGGCACCGTCACGCTCACGGGAACGAGCACCTACACCGGCGCGACAACTATCTCCGCCGGCGCGCTGCGCCTCGGAAACAACGGCACCACCGGAAGCTTGAGCGCCGCCACCACGATCGCCGACAACGCCAGCTTGATTTTCAGCCGCACCGATGCGCTCACTTTCAGCAACACAATTTCGGGCAGCGGTTCCGTACAACAAACCGGCACCGGCACGACCACGTTGAGCGGAAACGTTTCCCACACCGGCGGCACTTTCGTAACCGCCGGCGCGCTCACGATTCCCCTCGGCACGTCGCTTCCAAGCATCGCTAACGTCAACAACGGAGCCGTGCTCAACCTGCTCGGTTCAAGCGGCGCCGTCAGCGTCAACGGCTCCCTGGCCAGCAGCCCCGCCACCTCGGGCAGCCGCGTCCGCGGCAAAGGCACCGCCGGGGCCCTCGCCGCCAGCGATGCCAGCAACGGCAACGCCGTGGTCTGGCCGGGCACGGCGCAAGTTACCAGCGCGCTGATCGCGAATGAAACGCTCGCCTGCTCAAGCTGCACGCTCTCCAACGGCGGCAAGCTCGTCACGATTTTGAAGCACAACGGCGGCAACCCGCTCGGCCAAAAATTGATCACCACTGGAACCACCGCGCCGACGCTCAGCTTGGATTCGACCAGCACGCTCTCGATCGCCACCGACGGCGCGTTCGGCGATTCCTTCATCGTCGTGGACACCGGTATTACGACCGCCGGAATCACCTTCTCGTTTGCGAACATCAACGCCGGGCCGAACCTGGTTCAAGGCGTCGATTACGACTTGATCTACCGCGACACGGTCAACAGCGTTGACATCGTAAACCCGCCCGCCGGCTCGGTGCTCGTCGATGCGCTATCCAACCCGCACGCCGTAAATCAACTCGTCGTGAAATTCAAGAGCACCGGCGTCACACCCGTCCGCATTTCCTCGTTTAATGCAATCGCCGACGGAACCGGCGTCCTGCTCGAATGGAAAGCCGCCTCCGAATTCCAAAACCTCGGCTTCAATCTCTACCGCCGCCCTGCGGAGCCACGCACGTCAGTAAGCGGCCAACCAGAACCGCGACCGCAAGGAAGCGGCTGGACGCGCATCAACCCCGCCCTCATCCCCGGACGAATCACTCAGGCCGAACCGAAAACCTATCGCCTCTACGATTGGCCCGATCCAGGCATATACGAGTACAAACTCGATAGCGTGAGCCTCAATGGCAACATCGAAACATTCCCCCAATTCGCCGGCCCGCTCAGCGTCGAACCACACGCGCAAACAATTGTCTCCGCATTCGGCATAAACGCCGCACTCTCCAGCCTGTCCGATCTCGCATCGATGGAACGCGCGAAATCATTCATGCCAGAGCCGCGCACATCGGCAAGCGGCCAGCCAGAGCCGCGCACGTCAGCAAGCGCCAGCCACTCGCTCAATTCCTTCGCGCAGCGAAGCGCCGCCGTTCTCCCTTCTCCCCTTGGGGGAGAGGGGCCGGGGGTGACGGGTGCGGCTGTCCGCGCCATCCCGCCCGCCAACAGCATTGATCTCGCCACGAGCCGCGACCGCATTACGAGCCGCGACCGCAAGGGAGCGGGCACGTCCGCAACAACCGAACCCACCGCCGGCATCCGCTGGTTCACCGCCACGCGCCCCAGCAGCGGCGCCTTCACCGCCGCGAAAATCGTCTACGACACCCCCGACGTGCTGGCCATTCCGCGCGCCAGCCTGCCCGCCGGATTCGACGCCGCCCACGTCGCCATTCAGCGCGAAGGCCGCAACCTCACCGCGCTCGCGCTCACGCCCACCGCGCTGATCGTCTACGGCCAAGGCTATCAGGACGACTACACCAGCAAAGACGCGCTCTTCCTGCGCGCCACGACTTCGCCGACACAGTCCGGTTCCATCGCAAACGCCACCGGTCTTTTCGCCAGCGCTCAAGCCGCCTCCAACATAACGCCTGCCTTCGTCACCACCAGCTACCACGACATCTATTTCGATTACAATTACCGCCCCTACACCTTCCCGCCGTGGTTCTCATCGCAATACCTGACCGACGGCACCGACCAAATCTTCTCGATCAACACGCTCAACGCCATCGATTCAACCGCGTCGCTTACCGTCAATCTATGGAGCCTCTCGCAATCGGAATCCGGCGTCTCGCCCGACCACGCGCTCATAGCCGTGCTCAACGGCCAATCGCTCGGCCAAGCGCAATGGACCGGCGGCGGCAAAATGATCAGCCTCACATTCTCGATTCCCTCCGGCGCGCTCGCGGGCGGAACGAATCAAATCGAACTGATCACTCCCGCATTGCACGGCATCGATTCGCAGATTTCGTTCCTGCATTCGATGAACGTCAGCTACACGCGCGCGCTCGACGCGTCCGCGCCGCTTACAGTTATGAACGTAACGATCACGTCGCAGCTCTTCGAAGCCGCGAACCTTCCCAGCGCCGACGTGTGGGTCGTCGATGCGCGCTTCCCCGACCGCGCCGCGCTCGTGCCGTACGAAACCCAGGCCCAAGCCGACGGAACCTTCCGCATCCGCTTCGTTGCCGCATCCGGCGGCACCGGCAATTTCCTCGTCGTCCCGGTGGGCCAGGAGAATGCGCCGCTCTCGATAACCAAGAGCCAGGTGAAGCCCGCCGCCGCGTTCAAATACCTCGCGGTCGGGCCGGATCAATTCTCCGCCGGCGTGCAGCCGCTTTTGCTTCATCATTCTAAAGAAGGCCTGCGCGCTGCATTCGTTTCGCAAGAACAACTCTTCGATTACTACAACTACGGCCGCTACGGCCCCACAGGCATCCAAAACGCCGTGCGTGCCGCGCGCCCGAAATACGTGCTGCTCGTCGGTCGCACGCATACCGATTACCTCGACTACTCCGGCGCGCACGTCGATCCGCTCTGCCCCGCGTTCCTGGTCTCGACGACCTTCTTCGCGCAAACAACCTCCGATTCGCTCTACGGCGATCTGGGGCGCGGTTACCCCGAAGTGTCCGTCGGCCGCCTGCCCGTGAACGGTCCCACCGACTTGGCGAACGCCGTCCACAACGTACTTTCCAACGCGGGTCTTCCCATCTCGAACGCCCGCGTGCACACGGTCGCCGATCTCGCCGATCCGGCAGTCGGCGATTTCGCCGCGCTCTCTGACGCCGTCGCCGCACAGAATCCGGACTTATCCTGGCAGCGCAATTATCTCGGAATCACCAATGCAACGCCGCCGGAATCCACGTTGGCATTCACCGCCGCCGCCAACGGCGGCGCGGACCTGCTCATGTTCACCGGCCACGGCAGTTCCGTGCATCTCGGCAACACCACGCCGCCGATTCTCGACCAGACTTCCGTCCAATCATGGACCGGCCACTCCGTATTGATTCAAGTCACGTGCAATGGAAATTGGATGGCTCAAGACGTCGCGGGATTCCGCAGCATCGCGATCCAAGCGCTGACCCAGCCGCAAGGCGGCATCGCCGCCTCAATCGGCACTTCGACCTACATGAATCCTCAAATCGGCGCGCAGTTCGCCGCGCAATTCATTTCAACTGTTAATTCCGGCGGTTCGCATTTCCGCTGGGGCGATGCGCTGATGCGCGCGCAGCAATGGGCGCTGCAACAAACCGGCAACCCGTATTTCGCCGACTTGGGCCGCACCGAACAAATCTTCGGCGACCCCGCGATGCCAGTTTACGCCGCGCAGAAATAACTCCGTGGGTGCAGGCGTCCCGCCCGCACGGTCCCACGAAGCGCGCTGCTGTTCAGGCTGACCAGCCCACTTCACGTGCGCCGCCCAAACAGCAACGCCAGGACGATGATAAGCAGTATTAGGCCCCCGCCGGATGGATAGTAACCCCAGTCGTGGCTGTAAGGCCACACCGGAGCCGCTCCCAGCAGCAACAGCAGCAGTACAACGATCAGCAGCACGCGAACCATAACTCCTCCCCTTTCTTTCCCGTTTGCCGGAACGCACGCTCAGTGCCGTTCCGGTTTGAGTTCAACTTTGATCCACCCCGGCTGCCGCGTATCGAAGGCCGCGTACGCTTCAAGCGCGCCCATCAGCGGCTCGTGATGCGTCAGCACTTTGAGCGGATCGACCGTGCCCTTGCGCACCAATTCAATCAACGCCGGCAGGTACTTTCGGTGATTGCAATTTCCCATCTGCACGGAGAGATTTTTTTCCATCGCCATGCCGATCGGGAAATTCGATTTCTCCGCGTACACGCCAATGATCGCCAGCGTCCCCGCTTTGGCCAGCGCCTCGACGGCCCAGCGCAGCGCCTGCGACGGCGCATCGCCGGGAATCCACACATTGCCGTGCGGGTTGCTCTTCGCCACGATCTTGCGCTGCTCCTCCGCGAATTCTTCTTTCTCCTCGCTGCTCGGAGCCGCCGGCCCCGACTTGGCCATCATCGCGTCCACGCCAACCGCGTCAATCGCGCGGTCCACGCCGATGCCTTCGGTCAAATCCTGAATCACTTCGGCCGGATCTTCCTTGTTGAAATCGATTACTTCCGCCTGCTGGTTGCGCGCCATCGCCAGCCGCGACGGAATGCAATCCACCGCAAACACGCGCGACGCGCCCATGAGCTTGGCGCTGATGATCGCAAACTGCCCGACAGGCCCGCAGCCAAACACAGCGACGGTGTTGCCGTCTCTGATCTTGGCCAGCTTCGCGCCGAAATAACCGGTCGGAAAAATGTCTGACAGGCAGATCGCTTGATCGTCGAAGATTTCATCGGGCAGCGCCATCGGCCCGACGTGCGCGAATGGAATGCGCGCGAACTCGGCCTGTAGTCCATCGAACGGACCCGACGACTTCGGCCCGCCAAAAAACGCCGTGCCGGCTTGCGGCCCGTTTGGATTGGCCTCGTCGCATTGCGCGAAGTAGCCGGCGCGGCAATACACACAATTCCCGCAGGCGATCGTCGAAGGGATCACTACCCGCTGGCCCGGACGCAGATTCTTGACGTCCTTGCCCGCTTCTTCGATTACGCCCACGGCCTCGTGCCCCAGAATCGTTCCCGCTTTCATCCCGCCGAGCGTCCCGCGGATCATGTGCAAATCGGTCCCGCAGATCGCGCTCGACGTGATGCGCAGAATCGCGTCGGTCGAACTTTTCAGTTTCGGCTCCGGGACATCGTCCAATCGGATGTCGCCGACGCCGTGGAAGACGATTGCTTTCATGGTAAGCGCTCCAAAATTAAATCTTCGCGCCCCTTATTTCTTCATCGCCGCCTCGGCATTGTGTACCTTGCATTCCTGCTCCGCCTGCTCGCGCGAGTAGCCGTAGCGCTCCTGCAGCTTTCCTACGAGTTTGTCGTAGTTGCCTTCGATGGTTTCGATGTCATCGTCTGTAAGCTTGCCCCACCACTGTTTGAAGCGACCCTGCATTTGTTTCCATTTGCCTGCGGCGATGTCCTTGTTCATGATCTTTTCTCCAATTTCCTGACCTCGCATTTTGCTTTGCCGCAAAGAACGGGCCTGACGGCGCGAAACTTCCTTTCTTCTTGCGCAAGTTAAGGACGGTTGATCGGCTCATTAGAGGATGCCGCCAAGACTTGGGCAGCCATGCGCCGTTGAGTCGTCCGGCGATTGCGCAAGTTGAACAAGCAAGATCTTTCTATTGGGCCTCAACTTTGCTTCCGCCACTCACGAAAGGAACTGTTCTCATGCTGCGAAAACTCTTTTACACGGCGGACAATTCGGCGCTGGCCGTCGTCCGCGTCATGCTCGGCATCGTCTTCGTCGCCCACGGTTCACAGAAAATGCTCGGCTGGTTCGGCGGCAACGGTTTTCACGCCACCCTGGGTTTCTTCACGCATCAGATGGGAATTCCCGAGCCCTTGGCCTTCCTGGCGATTGCCGCTGAATTCTTCGGCGGCCTCGGCCTGATCGTCGGCCTGCTTTCGCGCATCGCCGCGTTTGGAATCCTCACCAACATGCTCGTCGCAATCCTGATGGTCCACAGGCACTTCGGTTTCTTCATGAATTGGTTCGGAAACCAGCAAGGCGAAGGCTTTGAATACCACCTGCTCGCCATCGCGATGGCCTTCGCGATCGTGCTAAAGGGCGCCGGAGCTTTCTCGCTGGATCGCGCGATCACACTGATGATCAGCCGCCCAAAATTCGTGCGCGAAACCGGCGTGCCGATCCACCCCACCGAGCGCCATGTTTAAGCGTGCCAGATTTGTGGGCGAGGCCGAACAAATGAGCAAAGACATTACTGCGTTGAAACCATTCTGCGACAAGGACACACTCAACGTCGTCATCGAAACACCGCAGGGCAGCCGCGGCAAATACAGATACAACGAGAAGTCGGGACTCTTCGAGTTGTCCAAAATCATGCCCGCGGGTATGGAATTTCCCTATGATTTTGGCTTCATCCCCGGCACGCGCGGCGAAGACGGCGACCCGCTGGATGTACTCGTCTTTTTGGATATCATCGTCCCCACCGGCTGCCTGCTGCGCTGCCGCCCGATTGGCGTGATCGAAGCCGAGCAGACGGACAAAAATAAAAAGCCGGTTCGCAACGACCGCTTGGTGGCAGTGCCCATCGAACATCACGGCAACTCTCACAGCGACGTGAAATCGCTAAAGGAAATCAGTGCGGAACTGTTAAAGGAACTGGAACAGTTCTTCATCAATTATAATTCGATTCGCAACGTCAAATTCAAGCTGCTTGGCTGCCGCGGCCCGAAAACCGCGCTCAAACTGGTCGCCAAGTCTTCGAAAAAATAGCATCAATCGTCGTCGTCAACAATAACGCGCCGCCGCCGATGCCGCTCGGCGCCGCCCAGCACTCCAAAATCGAGCAGCGCCGCGACGATCAGCATCACGACGGCGAAATTCGTAAGCCCGCCATTATGCATGGCGAATGCGTACACGAGCGTCGTGAACGGCAGAAACAGAAATCCAATCAGCGGCCATAACACCGTCGCAAAAACGCCGTCGAGGTATCCGACCAGCCAGAGGTACACGAGCGCCGTGCGTGGGCCGAAGAAGGCGAGTAAAAGAACGAGGCAGCACACGGTTTGAACGCGCTCCTGACTTATCCGGCGTGATGCAGCACGGCAAAAGTCTCGATCATCTTTTTGTTGAACGACGGCAGATCGCTCGGCTTCCGGCTGGTGACCAGCCCGTTGTCGGCGACCACTTCGCGGTCCACCCATTTTGCGCCGGCGTTCTTCAAATCGGTTTGAAGGCTCGGCCAGCTCGTCATCGTTTTTCCACGCACCGCATCGGCTTCAATCAGCGTCCACGGACCGTGGCAAATCGCGGCGATCGGTTTTCCGGCTCTCACGAACGACTTCACGAATTTCACCGCGTCCGGATTCATGCGCAGCGCATCGGGATTCATCACGCCGCCCGGCAAGACGAGCGCGTCGTACTCGTCGGAATCCGCTGCGTTCAGCGGCACATCGACGGCAAATTCGTCCCCCTTCTTGTCGTGCTGCGCCGCGCACACTTTTTCGCCCGCCGGAGAAACAAGGTCCGTGGCCGCACCGGCGCTTTCGAGCGCCTGCCGCGGCTCCGTCATTTCAACTTGTTCGAATCCATCTGCAACCAAAATGGCGATTTTCTTCCCATGAAGTTCCTGGCTCATGTTCCACGTCTCCCATCGATTTGTATCCACGACTACGAACCGGATTCCGTGGCAAGACCTATGCCGAAGCCGCTGCGCGTTGATTCGCAAGCGAACGATTCACCCTCAGCCGAAAACCGGTTCGGTTCGCCGAAGTGTCGTCGAATCTTGTGAGCGAGAGCGGCGTTCGCCGCCCGCGCGAAGCTTAAATCGTCTTGCTCGAATTCGCGGCCGGGTGATTGCTCGGGCTGTTGGCCGGATGGATCCGCTTGTGGCGCCGCTTGACTTTGGCGCGGCCCATTCCTTTTTTCATGGGCGGATCGCTCATCTCGCCGCTCAACGGCCCGTCCGCGGACGACTCGGACTTTTCGAATTCGCTGGGTTCCTCGCCCGACGCGTCGAAGCCCCGCCCCACGCCTTCCGTCGAAGTTTCGCCACCCACGGCATCGTAACGCTCTTCGTTTTCCGTTTCCTGCGCCTCACGCATCTGTTCGCTGCCGACTTGAGGCGGATGGGCGAGGCTCTCTTTCGTTTTTCGCATGACTCTTACCCTCTGCTCGACAGAAGAGGAGACGCAAAATGCAGTCCGATTCGCAGAAGATTAGCTGTGGAAAACAAATGTTGCAAAACGGATTCCCGGCACGGCTTTATTCAAGCGCCTCGCGCCCCAACGTCACCAACGCGCAGGGTTCGATCGGATGAGCGCTCCAATAGTCTGCGACATCCTTCACTTTGACCGTGTCGATTTTCTCGATCACTTCCGCGACCGGAACAATGCGATTCTGAAAATAAACGTCGTCGAGCAATTCGCGCGCGCGCACACTCGTGCTCTCTTGATCCATCAGCAAATGAGCTTTGAAACCAATCTTCGCGCGTTCGACTTCTTCCTCCGTCACGTCCGTCGGCAGCCGGCGCAATTCAGCGCGAAGAACTTCCAGCGTCTCTGTGGCGCGCTTCGCCGTCGTCCCAGCGTAGGCGTAGCAAACACCCAAGCCGCGCAACGACGACGCCTGCGCGCCGACCGAATAAACCAGCGCGCGCTTTTCGCGCACTTCGGTGAATAAGCGCCCGCTCATCCCGCCGGAAAGCACGCCGATGCCGGCCTGCGCCGCGAAATAATCGGGATGATTGCGCGGCACGCTTGGAAACGCCATCGCGATCTGCGTCTGTTCGCTGTCCTTGTGGACATGCTTCGAAACATTCTGCGCCGGAGGCGCGGGCGGCGGCGGCGACGCGGGGAGCGTGCCGTTGTGCGCGAAAAGTTTTTCAATCTCCTTGATCATCGCATCCGCTTCGAATTTGCCCGCCGCGGACACAATCGTTCCGGCCGGAACGAAGCGCGCCCGCCAGAACGCGCGGAAATCGTCCCGCGAAATTCCGCCAATCAATTCCTCGCGCCCCAATTCGGAATGGCCCCACATTTCGCCAAAGTAAAGCTCTTTGAGGATAACGAACACTTTTGAAAGCGGCTCGTCTTCGAGGTGCTTGATTTCCTGCACCGATTGAATCTTCGCGGTCTCGCATTCTTTCGCGGGAAACGACGGCTCGCTCAAAATTTCGCGCAGCAGCGCGAGCGCTTTGGCTTGATGCTCGGGAAGAAAGCGCAGACTCACACTGGTGCTCTCGATCCCCGTGGTTTCGCCGTGACGGATGCCGTAATAATCGAACGCGTCGGAGAGCTGCCGCGCGGTGTGTCGGCGCGTGCCCTTGACCAGCGTTTCGGTGACCAGATTCGCGAGGCCGAGTTTGCTGGCGGGATCGTCCTTCGCGCCCGCCGGAATGCGCAGCGCGACCGCGACGCCCTGGCTGCGCTCGATCCGTTCGCCGACAAAGCGGATGCCGCTCGGAAGTGTGATGTCGGTGACTAATTCAGCATTCAATGTTCAAGATTCCAGATTCCAGATTCCAGATTCAAGAAGAGTCAGTATACGAATCCCGAAATTGCGCGCAATGCCCCTTAACCGCCGCGCATGGACTTCGCGCCTTTGGGCACGAAATAATCGTCGGAGCCGCGCAAAGCTTCGTCGGTTTTGACCCCGAAATCGTAATAAAATATCTCGTCCCCCGGCGCGGAAATCATAAAAGTCAGCCTCCCGGTGACGCCGTATTGCGAAGGGACGGCCATGAGCGCGTAGCCATGCGCCAGACGGCCGTTGGCATCGATGAAATTACGGGCGCCGCCGGCGACATCTTTGTTCTGCGATGTAAAGAGGCGGAAGCGATAGCCGTGATAGGTTGTGGCGTTCAGCGACGGAAGCCCGCGCACCTGCGCCCACGCCGGATCGCCCAGTTCGTCGAACGCCGCGGCGTAGCGCTTTTCCCGCGCAAAGAATTCACGCTGTAACACCGCATAACGGCGCAGCGCATCGATGGTGGCGTTCTGATTATCTTCAATCACTTTATTGTGATAGTAAATCACGCCTAGCGGAGTAAGCAGCCCGCACAGAAGAAGCAGCAGCAGAGCCGGTAAGATCCAGCGATGCTTCGGATTAGGCGGCGGATCGCCGGGAAGAGTAATGGGCATAACGGGCTGTCCAAAGTCCAAGGACCAAAGTCGAAGGTCTTCGAAGCTCGATGACCTTGGACTTTGGACCTTGGACCTTGGACCGATGTCTACTTGCTCCGAATTTTTTCCTTCAGTTTCACCCACGCCTTTTGCGATTCGAAGGCTTCGAGTTCTTCGGGCTTCGTGGGCGGTTTGGTGGCGTTAATTTTGTCGAGCTCGGCCTTCACGTCATCGGCTTTGATTTCTTCCGCCGCAATGGATTCGGGCGTGAGCACGGTAACTTTGTTGTGATTGACCTGCAAGAATCCGCCGCGAATCGCCAGCCGCCGCACTTTGCCATCGGCGGCATTGACGCGTAATTCGCCGCTGCCCAGCAGCGCCAGCATCGGCGCGTGGCCGGACAGCACGCCGACTTCGCCGTCAAAAGCGGGCGCGACCACCGCGCTGGCGTCGGCGTCAAGCACCGCGCGCGCCGGCGTGATGACAGTAAGGTGAAGGGGTTTGCCAATCAGAGTTTCAGTCGCCATTATGTTGCGTAATTCCTTCGTGGTTTTCAACAAATGATACGGTCCCCGCGGCGCTTTTACAAGCGAGTTGGGCCTATTGGGCCCATAGGCCTTATAAGGCCTGTCAAACGCCCCAGTCGCGTGCCCTATCTTAGTTCCACGTGCCGAAAGCAATCGATGGTATGGTCGTTGACCATGCCAGCCGCTTGCATGAAGGCGTAGCAAATTGTCGGTCCGACAAACGTGAAGCCGCGCGCGATCAGGTCTTTGCTCATTGCTTCGGCTTCAGGCGTGCGCGCGGGAATCTCTTTGAGCGAGCGGCGTTTGTTTTGAATTGTTTTGCCCTCGGTAAATTGCCAGATGTACGAATCGAAACTGCCGGATTTTTCCCGCACGGCGAGAAAGGCTTTTGCATTGCGGATCGCGCCGGCGATTTTCAATTTGTTGCGGATGATGCCATCGTTCTTCAACAGCGCGGCGACTTTCTTTGCGCCGTAGCGCGCGACTTTCTCTGGATCGAAATTGTCGAACGCGGCGCGGTAGTTCTCGCGCTTGTACAGCACTGTTTTCCAGCTTAAGCCTGCCTGCGCGCCGTCCAGCACGATGTATTCGAAAAGCTTGCGGTCGTCATGAACTGGCACGCCCCATTCCGTATCGTGATACGCGGCCATCAGCGGATCGGAGAGCGTCCAGCCGCAGCGCTTGAGATCCAATGGCGGCGAAACAACGTTTGATTTTTTGCTCACGCGGATTTCTCTTAAAATTTGAAGCGTCACCATAATGCGAAGATGCGTTGGCGCAAATTGAAATTGACGCGGCCCTGTTCGCCCATGCGCCAAAGCGGCGCAATGAAATCGCCCCGCCCGCATGGTACACTACCGCCCATGATCAAAGCCCGCCGCGTCGTCAAACGCTTCGAAGCCGCAGGCAACGGCTCCGCCGCCGTGCAGGCCCTCAACGGCGTGGACCTCGACGTCGCCGACGGCGAAGCCGTCGCGCTGATGGGCGCCAGCGGCTCCGGCAAAAGCACCCTGCTTCATCTGCTCGGCGGATTGGACGCGCCAACCTCCGGCAGCATCGAAGTGGGCGGCTTGAATCTCGAAAAACTCAACGACACCGAACTCTCCCGCTTCCGCCGCGAGCGTCTCGGCTTCGTCTTCCAATTCTTTCACCTGCTGCCGACGTTAAGCGTCCTCGAAAATGTGCTGCTCCAAGGCCGCCTCGCCGGCATGCCCGAATCCGCGCTGCACGCGCGCGCGCACGAACTGCTCGGCCGCGTCGGCCTCTCCGCGCGCAAATCCGACAAGCCCGACGTGCTCAGCGGCGGCGAACGCCAGCGCATCGCGCTCGCCCGCGCGCTCGTCACGCGCCCCGCGCTCGTGCTCGCCGACGAACCCACCGGCAACCTCGACAGCGCCAGCAGCGCCGAAGTGCTGAAGCTGCTCAGCGAACTGGTGCGCGAAAACAAATCCACCCTCGTCCTCGCCACCCATTCCGCCGAAGCCGCCGCCATCGCCGGCCGGATCGTGCGGCTCAAAGATGGCACGGTTCAAGTGTGAGAGTATTCCCTCTACTCTCACACTCTCACACTCTCATACTTAAAACAACATCCCTTCCCCCTCCATCTCCTTCGCACGCTCCAAACACGCCGCCCCCTCATGCTGCGCCGAATTCACAAAATCCCCCACCGCCGTCGCCACCATCTCCTCGGACGGATACGCCGTCAGCAATTCCAAAAGCGCGTCCGTGTCCTCGTTCTTCTTGTCAAGCCACGCGCCATAATCGCCGCGCCGCAAAATCACCGGCATCCGCTCGTGGATCGGCCGCATCAAGTCGTTGGCCTCCGTCGTCACGATCGCGCACGTCTCCAGCAGCTCCCCATTCGGCCCGTGCCATTCGTCGAAAATCCCCGCGAACGCAAACAGCTTTTCGCGCCGCAGCCGAATGTGAAACGCCTGCTTGCGCCTGCCGCTGCGCTGCCATTCGTAAAATCCGTCCGCCGGAACAAGGCAGCGCCGCCGTTTGAACGCCGTTCGAAACGCCGGCTTCTCCGCCAGCGTCTCCGCCCGCGCGTTGATCAGTTTCGCGCCCAGCCGCGGGTCTTTGCTCCACGACGGCACCAAGCCCCACGAAAAAAAAGCGACGCGCCGCTTCTGTGCCGCTTTTTCCCCGTCCAGCACCGCCACGTCGCGCACGGCCAGCACCGGCTGCGTCGGCGCGATGTTGTACCGCGCCGAGTACAGCGGGAAATCGTCATCGAGTTGAAAGAACTCGCGCAGTTCGTCATAAGTGGTGGCGAGTGTGTAGCGTCCGCACATGCGTGTAGCGCCCTCATTCCCGCATTGTCGCCGCGCGCGAGTTCGTCAGGCGGGAATGGAATTAGCGTTTGCGCGCAGCGGCACGAAATTAATCTCCACCCGTCTGTTCAGGGCTTTCGCAATTCGGTTTAACATCATCATCGAATGGCCATCGTAGTCGCCATCTTCCAATCGGCAAATCACCGAAGCCGTGGTGCCAATCTTTTTTGCCAATTCGCGTTGAGTCAGCCCGGCTCTTTGGCGCAGTTCATATATTTTCCGGCCGATGGCATCCTCTGCTTTGATCTTTTCGTACTCCGCGATTAGTTCCGGTTTGCCACGAAGGTACCTGTTGTAGAGTATTTCCATGGCGTCTGTTGTTCGCCTCGGCTTTTTGCTTTTCATGTGAGCCACTCCGAGCGCAAGTTAGCAAATTTGCGAACAGAAATCAACGCCGTTATCGCTTGCGCAAATTCCACCTCTTGCGCGATGTCGTCAAATGAGATAACCTGCTATCATGAGAACTGCAAGTGTCGCGGATCTCCGCAACGACTTCCGTCGAGTGGCGGCATGGCTGACTCAGGGCGAGGAAGTTGAAATTCGCCGCCGAGGCAAACCGTTCGCCCGTTTGACACCCCTTGCTAAGCAGAGCGGCGCACCGGCAAATATCGATTTCGCGGCACAGTTGCGCGCGATCTGGGGCAGTCGTGTCTTTTCCGCTAATGAATTCAAACTGATGCGCGATTTCGAACGGGAAGGCGAAGAAGGATGAGCGAGTTTGCCGACACGTCCTACGTTTGCGCGCTGTATGTTCCGCTCGTGCATTCCCCAAAGGCTATTGCGTGACAGAGTCGCCAACAAGCAGCCGTAGTCATCACAGGTCTGGTTATTTACGAGTTTCGCCAGTCGGTGCGCCTGCAAATTTTTCGGCATCGCAGCGACAAATCCACGGGATTTTCGCAGCGTACGGGCGAAGCGGCCTTGGCGCAGTTTCAGTCTAATCTTGCCGCAGGGGCATTCACCGTCGTTCCAGTCGATTGGGCCGATGTGCTGGATCGCGCGGAGCGAATTTCGTCGGCGCACACCGCTCCCAGCGGGTACCGCGCGATGGATCTGCTCCATGTGGCAAGCGCGCAGCACTTGAGCGTGAAACGGTTTCTGACTTTCGATCTTCGCCAACGCGCCTTGGCTTTGGCGCTCGGATTCGAAACTGCGCCTTAAGCCATTCGATTCGCAGCATTATCAAGGGAGTGAAAGGCGACTATCCCCCCGCCCGCATCCCCGCTCCCCCCCGCGCCCCCACCGTGCTCCCGCCCGCAGCCGCCGGCGCCGTCAAACTCGGCTCCGCCTCGATCGGCACGGCGGCGATCACGCCCGGGTCGTAGTCGCCGGTGCGGTGGAAGACCAGCGCTTCGTCTCCCGCCATCTTCTCCGCTTCGGCTTTGGCCACCGTGTCCTTTTTCTCGTCGGCTCGCATTCGCGCCGAGGCTTTGGCGTTGGGCACGGCTTCGATCGTGCTCTTCGCCGGCACTTCGCCGCGCAAAATCGCTTCGCTCAGCGGGTCTTCGATGAACTTCTCCACCGCTCTGCGCAGCGGCCGCGCGCCCATGTCGAGGTTGGTCCCTTTCTCGATCAGGAAATTCAGCGCGTCGTCGGTGATCGTCAGCGCGATTTCTTTCTCTTTCAAGCGCTTCGAGACCTGCGCGATTTCCAAATGCACGATCTTCGCCACGTCGTCCTTCGTGAGGTGATGGAACACAATCACTTCGTCCAACCGCGCGATGAATTCCGGCCTGAATTCCTCCTCCATTTTCTGGACCAGCTTGCGCTTGAGTTCCTCATGATTGTGCTCTTCGGTCTTGCGGCCAAAGCCGATCGAGCCGGAATCCTTGATCAGCTTCGCGCCGATATTGCTGGTCATGATCAGCACCGTGTTGCGGAAATCCACGCTGCGGCCGTAGCTGTCCGTGAGCTTCCCGTCTTCCATGATCTGCAACAGAATGTTGAAGATTTCCGGATGCGCTTTTTCAATTTCGTCCAGCAGCACCACTGAGTATGGCCGGCGCCGGATTTTCTCGGTGAGCTGCCCGCCTTCTTCGTAGCCGACGTAACCGGGCGGCGCGCCAACCAAGCGCGAGACCGCGTGCTTTTCCATGTATTCGGACATGTCGATCTGAATCAGCGCGTCCTGATCGCCGAACATGAACTCCGCCAGCGCTTTCGCCAGCAGCGTTTTTCCAACGCCCGTCGGTCCAAGGAACACGAACGAACCAATCGGCCGCCGCGGATCTTTCAAACCCGCGCGGCTGCGGCGAACGGCTTTCGAGAGCGTCTGCACCGCTTCGTGCTGGCTGATCACGCGCTTGTGCAGGGATTCTTCCATCTTCAGCAGCCGCTCGGTCTCCTCACCCTGCATTTTGCGCAGCGGAATGCCGGTCATCTTGCTGATCACTTCGCGCACGACTTCTTCGTCCACCGTCCCGACCGCTTCGCTCGACGTTTCCTTCCATTCCTTCTGAATCTTCTTCATCTGGTTGCGCAGCACTTCGGCTTTGTCGCGGTAATCCGCGGCAGTTTCGAAATCCTGCCCGGCGACGGCCTGTTCCTTCTCCATTTCAAGCTCGGCGACCTGCCGTTCGATGTCCTTCAAATCCGGGGGGCGCGTCATCTTGCTGAGGCGCACGCGCGAGCCGGATTCGTCGATCACGTCGATGGCCTTGTCCGGCAGGAAGCGCCCGGTGATATATCGGTCGCTGAGCTTCACGGCCTCGATCAGCGCCGTGTCGGTGATGGTCACGCGGTGATGCGCTTCGTATTTGTCGCGCAATCCTTTGAGGATCGCGATGGCTTCTTCCTGCGACGGCGGATTGACGATCACGCTCTGGAAGCGCCGCGCCAGCGCCGAGTCTTTTTCAATGTACTTGCGGTATTCGTCGAGCGTCGTCGCGCCGATGCACTGCACTTCGCCGCGCGCGAGCGCCGGCTTGAGCACGTTGCTGGCGTCGATGCTGCCTTCCGCGCCGCCCGCGCCGACGAGCGTGTGCAATTCGTCCACAAACAGAATCACGTTCTTCGAGCGCCGCACTTCGTTCATCACCGCTTTGATGCGCTCTTCGAATTGTCCGCGGTATTTCGTGCCGGCGACCATCATCGCCAGATCGAGCACCACGACGCGTTTCCCGCGCAGCAGCTCCGGCACTTCGCCATCGACGACCATTTGCGCGAAACCTTCGACGATGGCCGTCTTGCCCACGCCCGCTTCGCCCAGCAGCACCGGATTGTTCTTGGTTCTGCGCGCGAGAATCTGCAGCACGCGTTCGATTTCATTCTTGCGCCCGATCACCGGATCGAGTTTGCCCTCGCGCGCCAATTCAGTGAGGTCGCGGCCAAAGCTGTCGAGCGCGGGCGTTTTGCTGTCCTGCTTTTGTTGCGCTTGCGCGCCGGTGCTGGTGCCGCCGCCTTCGGCATGCCCGTGAGCCGCGCCCTCTTTGCCCTGCTGCGTCTCCGCGCCGAGGAACTCCATCACTTCGCTGCGCACGTCGTCGAGCTTCAACCCGAGATTCATCAGCACCTGCGCCGCAAGGCCTTCCTGCTCGCGCAGAAGGCCGAGCAGCAGATGCTCCGTCCCAACATAGTTGTGATCCAGCGCGCGCGCTTCGTCGATCGCGAACTCCAGCACCTTCTTCGCGCGCGGCGTAAATGGCAATTGCCCGATCGTCACCACGTCCGGCGCGGGCTTGACCAGCTTCTCGACTTCGAGGCGGACTTTTTCCAGATCGACATCGAGATTCTCGAGCACGTTTGCGGCGACGCCCGAACCTTCCTTGACCAGCCCCAGCAAAATGTGCTCGGTGCCGATGTAATCGTGGTTGAAGCGCTCCGCTTCCTGGCGGGCGAAGCTCATGACTTTGCGGGCGCGGTCGGTGAATCGGTCAAACATGTTCAATCCTCAGAGAAGCCGGCGTCAAGGGGTTTATCTTATAATCATTCCCGTGCTCCAGCATAGCACAGTTTCGAGCACGAACGAAGATTTATCGGCGTCAAAACGCCACCTATGAGTGCACATTCACGCCGAAATGACTCGCTTTATTGTCCAGCGCAGCGACAATCGAACACAAAGGCGCGAAATGCGTGCCAACGCGCGCGCGGTGTACACCCTTCTATCAGGAAGAAATTGCACCGCGTCATTCGCTTTCTCAATTCCTCTCATCAGGAGGCGCATTATGTTCGGCAGAGACACTTCGAATTGCAAAGTCTGCGCATTCTGCGCGCAGAACTCCGACATTCCTCTCCGCGCCGCGCTGGCGGCCACGTTCATCGCACACGGGTACACCAAATACTTTGTGTTCGGCCTGGACAAGTTCGCGGGGATGCTTGGAAGCCTGGGTGTGCCGCTGCCGGGCGTGAATGCGTGGCTCTCCTTCCTTGCGGAATTTGCCGGCGGCATTTTGCTGATCCTGGGCCTGGGCACGCGCGTGGCCGCGTTCGGCCATATCGTGGTCATGCTCGTGGCGATTTTTACGGTGCACATGCATCAGGGATTCATGATGCACGTCGAATCCGGCGGCGCGCAGCCGTCGGTGGGCGGCTGGGAATGGCAGCTCGCGCTGCTGTGCATGGCGCTGGCGCTGCTGATGCGCGGCGCGGGGCCGCTCTCGCTCGACAAAACGCTGCTGAAAAACTGCTGCGCAAAGAAAGAGTGACGCGTGGATTCGTCCCCCTTGTTTCTCTCCCTGTTCATCTCGACGATCGGCTTCGGCTATTTTATGTATGGCCGCA